>OWIQ01000947.1_pt1 | contig 13083 bp, 9 predicted proteins | sample 1732701 | NCBI WGS metagenome assembly OWIQ01 (sample SAMN05065744, study PRJEB22554) | human gut metagenome | biome: ENVO:2100002; feature: ENVO:00000062; material: ENVO:00002003 | host: Homo sapiens | place: USA
AAGACACCCCTGATGGGTTTCTTTCGTAACTATCTTCCTTTCCGAAGGCGGAGGCTATCCTATTTTTTGACAGTCTCAAAGCCCTCTGAAATCGCTGATTTCAGAGGGCTTTTTCTTGTCTTTGACTACTGCGGCGCAGGGGGTGAGCCGACTTACGCTTTCAATATAATTCTCCGCTCAAACTCCTCCGCAATATCCAGCAAGTCCTGATCCAGATACGACAGGGCGATGTCCTTCATCTCCCGGTCCACTCCGTAGTAGGCCTCTGCGATGGCGCCGGCCATATCGGCAATGGTGTCACTGTCGCCGTCGATGGAAACGGCGTTGCGGATGGCGTCCTCGAAGCCGGTGGATTCAAAGAACGCCTCCAGCGCCTGCGGCACAGAGCCCTGGCAGGTCTCCACGAAATTGTAGTCCGGCCGGATCTCATCCAAGGTAAAATCAATGGGATAGAACCGCTCCGCATACTCCCGGATCTCTGCCATAGAGTAACCCGTTCTCGCCAGATAGATGGCTCCCGCCACCGCCACAGCGCCCTTGATGCCCTCCGGGTGATCGTGAGTCACTTCGGCAGTGGCCGCCGCCAGTTTTTCACACTCGTCCAGGGAACCGGCAAACCACGCCACCGGGGACACCCGCATAGCCGAGCCGTTGCCATAGCTGCCGTAAGGCTCGGTATCATTCTTCATCATCCATGTGCAGAATCTTCCGCCATAGCCGCAGTACGGGTGCAGCATCCCCACCTCGTGCATCACCCGGACAAGCTCCCGCTTGAAGGCGTCCATATCCGTGATGGTCCCATAGAGCAGCAGCGCTTTGGCCACTGCCAGCGTCATCACCGTGTCGTCGGTGTAGTCACAGGTGTTGGTAAAGAGTTCAAACTTCTTGGATTTGCAGTTGTCAAACTCAAATCTTGAGCCGACAATATCGCCGATAATCGCTCCGAACATACGCTTACCTCCCTCTTTTCTGCACATCCTCGTCAATACGGCGCTTCCAGTCGGCGCTGAGAGGTTGGGCCGATCGAACGCTGCACACGGCGGCGCTGATGACCTCATAGTTCAGCGCCGTGCCCTCCTCGTCGCACTTGTAGTTCACCGAGCGGTCCGCACCGATGCCGAAGCGTGCCGCCTCCCTGGCTGCGTCGATGTTGGCACCCAGGAACAGAAACTCCCAGCCGTACTTCTCCTTCTGACGCTGGATCATGCGCCGCACCGTCTCGTAATTATAGCGGCGGCTGGCGTTTTCGTAGCCGTCGGTGGTGATGATGAACATGGTCTTCTCCGGCACGTCCTCCCGGCAGGCGTACTTGTGGATGTTGCCGATGTGGTGGATGGCGCCGCCTACGGCGTCCAGCAGCGCCGTGCAGCCCCGGGTGAAATATTCCTTTTCCGTCATGGGCGGCACCTCGCTCAGTGGCAGACGGTCGTGGATGACCGTGCTGTCGTTGTCAAACAGCACCGTGGAGACCAGCGCCTCCCCCGCCGCCTGCTTCTGCCTTGCGATCATGGAGTTGAAGCCGCCGATGGTGTCCGCCTCCAGCCCCGACATGGAGCCGCTGCGGTCCAGGATGAAAACCAATTCTGTCATAACGAAAACCCTCCTTCGTTTGTCTGTGCTTACATTGTAGCGCGGCCGAAGGAGGGTTTGGTCGCCTGTGGGGCGACATTTATGTCAAAGGGAAAAAATCCATTGTCTGCCGAAATGCTGGCTATAAACCTCATTCACCGCTTCCACATACACCAAAAAGGATGGATGATTATGATCCTGTCGAGACAGATACATGTTTTTCTTATCAAGATACCTATCCCGGACTTTCTCCCATAAGCCCGCGTTTTTCAGTTCATTCGCTCGGTCAGTCACTTGATGTGAGTGCGGCACCTCATTCCATGTATATTGATTCCAGGGCTTATTATGTATTAACCGCATATAATTACCGTTTCGATTTTTCTTGATAATCGCAACATCAAAGCTGAATTCAACATTTGGAGTATCATTAAAATGCAGCAGTGCGGTCAAGCAAGAAGTTGAATCTTGTGCATCCGAAAAGAACTTCCCGCCCACTGCCTTGTTAAGGGCATTTCTAATTGTATCTTTCAGCAACCGCAGGTCATCCCAATATCTTTCTTCTGCCTTCATGATCAAAAGATTGTAGTCCAGGTCATATGGACCATCCCCGTTTCTCGTGATCATATTCCTTGCCCCGCTTCCCACAAGCGAAAACTGTGCAGAAATACCCTTCTCCTTCAGCAGCTCGCAGGTTTCCTTCAGGACATCCGAGCAATCCGAACGATAGCGCTTTGCCTCGGATTCGCAAACGAACTTATACGCCATATATACTCTCCTTCTCGCCCATGCCGCCCATTCAACATCGAGGTTAAATCATTATAGAATAGCATAGAAAATCTGATTGTCAATAGCGGTTTAGCCCGGTTGTAATAATTATTTCTAAATTTCAACCTGATGTCCCAGCTTTGCCTTTTCACGCCCCCAGCAAACTCTGATCAAAGGCAAACAGCGCCTCGTTGATCTTGAAAATATCGTAGTCCCGCTGCATGATGAAATACTCGATGATCACATCAAACTTGCTGCTGGGGCTCAGGGCGTAGCCCGCCCGGGCTATGAGGTCGCGGGTCTCCGGCAGGCTCAGCTCCAGAGCGATGGCGAAGGCCACCGCCGTGGGCTTGGAGGGCTTATAATCCGGATTGTTGCGGATCTTGGAGAACAGCTTGCGGTCCACATTGGCCTTTTTGTAGATTTCAGAATCCTTTTTGCCGCTGCGGTCAATGAGCTTCAGCAGGGTCTCTGAGAATCCGGCGTCCAGATGGGCCAGCAGATCGTCCAGGTTGCCTGAGGCCACGGAAGCGGAGGCGTACTGCGGTGCGGCAGCCTCGTAAACGCTCAGCGGCTGGCTTTGCAGCTCAAAGCCCCCGCGCAGACGCTCCCGGCGAGTGTCGGTGTGGGCGTCCGCATAGTGGTCGTCGATGTAGGCGGCGATGTCCGCAAACAGCTTGTTGCCGATCTGGTACGCCGCGCGGCTGAAAACCACAAGATAGACCGTCATGTCGTTTTCAGCCAGAAATTCGCTGATGGTGTCCACCGCCACCCGCAGTGCCTGATCCTTGGGATAGCCAAAAACGCCGGAGGAGATCAGCGGGAAGGCCACCGTCTCACAGCCGTGCTCCTTCGCCAGCGCAAGGCTGGTGCGATAGCAGGAGGCCAGCTGCTCCCGCTCGCCGCACTTTCCGCCGTTCCACACGGGACCCACGGTGTGGATCACATATTTACAGGGCAGGCGGTAGGCTTTCGTGAGCTTGGCGTCGCCGGTTTTGCAGCCGCCAAGCCGCCGGCACTCTTGGAGCAGCTCCGGCCCCGCCGCCCGGTGGATGCAGCCGTCCACGCCGCCCCCGCCCAGCAGGGATTCCTTCGCCGCGTTGACGATGGCGTCCACGGGCATTTTCGTGATATCGTTGCGAACGATGATAAGGGGCATTGTGTCACCAGCTTTCAAGGATTCAAAATCCAGCCAAAGCGCCGTCCCCGGCCCGCAAAGGCCCCGGCGTAGGCGCAGCCCATTACTCTGCCATCTCCCGGGCAAAGGCGGCGGCAGTGTCCCGGATGCCGGGCAGGTGCAGAAGGCTCCCCCGCTCGTTGGCGGTCTCCAGCAGGCAGAAGTGGGGCGGCAGGAAAAAGGACTTGTTCATATTCAGGGCCGAGATCAGCTGCCGGGCCAGCAGGTCGCCGCCGGAATAGCCGGACACCACCAGGCCGAACAGCCGTTTGTCATAGAACCGAGTCTGGCGGAACAGGGCCGTCAGCCGGTTGACGCAGGCGGTGAGATTGGCGGACAGGGCGTCGTTGTAGTTGGCGCACAGCATCACCAGGGCGTCGCACCGGCGGACGGCCGGATACACCTCCTCCACCATGGGGCCGCCGTAAAAGCAGCTGCCCTGCTCCCCGAAGTGGAGACAGGCGGTATAGCTGCACCCGTTGCAGTCGGGGACGGTGCCGTTGCGCAGGCCCACCTCCTCCACGGCTATCTCCGGCGGCAAAGTCGCCTTCACCAGTTCCCACAGGGCCAGGGTGTTGGAGGTGCTGCACTGGGAGGCGTGCAGGGCCAGCACCCGCCGCACCGGCGGCAGGGGCCGCCACCCGTCCAGCCGGGCGATCAGCTCCCGGACCGCCAGGCGGAAGGCGGTTTTTTCGTCCACGCCGCCGATCTGGGCCTGGATGCGGAAATTCCGCAGGGAGCCGGTGGCCTCCACCAGTGGGCGGCCCAGAAAGGCGCAGCCCGCCTGATTGGCAGCAAACACCATGTCCCGGGCCACGTCCTTGGTGTAAAACTCTCCCACGCCGGTGACGATGACCCCGGCCACGCTGCCCCGCAGCAGAGTATCGCTGCCCCGCAGGGCCCGGAGCATCCCATAATAGGCCAGGTTGCAGCCGCTGGGGTCCAGGGCCACAGCAAACAGCAGCCGCCGGTTCTGCAGGTCCTCCATGCCGTCCTCCGGGCGGCGGATGACGCTGCCCGGAGGCAGCAGCGGCTCCAGCAGGGCCCGCAGCGGGGCGCTGTATAGGTTCTCCGGCAACAGTACCGTGATGGACATGGCTCACGCCCCCTTTCCGTCAGTCAATGGCCCGCAGGCGGTCCATAGTGGTTTGCAGGCGGTCTTGCAGCTGCCGGGGCAGGGGCAGACGCTCCAGCTCCGTGCCCGCCGCCGTTACCCGGTTCCGGGCTCCCATGAACACGCCGCCCAGGTATGTGGACGAGCAGTGCCACTGGCCCCGCAGACACAGCAGCAGACTCAGCGCTCCGGAGGACAGGGCCGGGGCCACATAGGGCTTGAAGCCCATCTCCCGCATCTGGAGGTTGGCGTGGACGGTCCGCTCCGTCAGCAGACGGGACAGCCCGTCGTCATAGCGGTCGATGGAGTTGGCCACCACCAGATCCTCCCCGTGGGGGCCGAAGGTGCGCCCATCGGTCAGGAACGAGGCAAAGCGGGGGTCCTGCCGGGCGTAGTAAGCCGCCCGGGCGTTCATGACCCCCAGGCCGAAGCCCCGGACCTGGCAGGTCAGCAGGCCCTGATAGTCCATCCCGCCGCCGGGAGCGCGGTTGCTCTCCGTCAGCACCGCCCGGCACAGGGGGTCCACCGGGTCGCTGACCACGCAGAACAGCCCCCGATAGCGGGCCTCCCGGGCCTTGCGGGCATACAGGGCCGCCAGCTCCCGGTTCACCTGATACTGAGCCATGCGCACATCGCCGGTTTTCACCGCCGTGTCCGGCACGAACCGGGACGCGCAGAACAGGAACACATCCCCGTCGAACAGCCGCTCCGGAGGCACGATCTCCACCGGCGGCAGAGCGTCATAGGGCCCCGGCAGCTGGATCTGGTTCAGCTCGAACTCCCAGCGCCGGGCCACCCCCTCCCGCAGGTCGCAGATGCCGATGGAGGAGATCACGTCCCCGCCCATAAGCCGCAGGCCCAGCAGCAGGGTGCTGCCCACATCGCCCAGGGCCAGCAGATTCACCCGGACCTTTTCCGGCCGGGACACAGGAGCCAGCAGCTCCTCAAGCCGGGGGTGGGACCCGTTCACCGCCCGGACCCGCCCCGCCCGGATGGCGGACAGCAGCGCCGGGGGCACATCCTCGGGGCACGGGGCGGTACACAGGGACGCCACCCCCTCCTCCTCCGTCAGCTGGGCCGGGTCCGTTACCGGGAAGGTGTCCCGCCCGGCCAGGGGAGGCCGATGAAACACCCAAAGCACCTCTCCCGTCTCCGGCAGGGCGGATATCTCCGGGTATGGCAGGGCCCCGGCGCTGCACAGGGTGCGGCCGTCATAGGTATAGTAATGATACATAGGGACACCTCCTTATCTCATGCGCCGCAGCTGCTCAATGTCTCCGTCCAGATAGGTGGAGGCGGCGCGGGTCAGGTCATAGGTCATGCAGGGCCCCTTGTCCGGGCACAGAGGCAGGATCACCGCCTCGCCCAGCCGGGCCAAGGTCAGGTTCCGGGCGTACAGGCTCCGGTACTCCGTTTCCAGAGCCAGCAGAATGTCCCGGGCATTTTCCAGGCAGCACAGGCTCAGCTGCCACACGGCTCCGCCGTCCACATCCGGCAGCTCCGGGGACGCGTAGGGCAGGATGCGGTTCACCGAGGGCTGGAGCCCGCCGGGCAGACGCCCCGGCCGCCGGACGGTGTCGCCGCCGATGAAGGGATACAGGGTGGATTCCACAAACCAACGGCGCAGGTTGGGCAGGTAGTAGATGCTGTCCACGGGATAGCCCAGCTGCTCCATCAGGTCCCTGCCCATGCCGGTAAGATAGCCCACCAGCACCTGATCCACCTGGGTATGGGTCTGCCGCAGCAGCGGGGCCAGACGGCGGATGCGCTTGCCGTCGTGGAGCATGTCGTCCACCAGGATCACGGGCCGGTCAAAGGCCCGGATGGTGCGGACCTGATCCGCCAGCGGCGAGTAGTCCGGATATGCCTCGATGGAATAGGCGGACAGGTCCGGCTCGTATACCTTGTCGGTGCGCAGGGTCTTGGTGACGGTGTTGGGCACTGCCACGCCGCGAAGAATTTTGCCGTAGGGCACGCAGATATCCGGCCCCAGGCGGCGGGGCGTCACCGGCTCCGCCGGAACGCCGTTGCGGGCGGTGATGCGCTGCAGGAGCCGGTGATAGATGACCCCGGCGCTGAGGCTCAGCACCAGCTCGCCGGGATACAGCCGGGTCAGGGCCTCCTGCAGGCGGATGCGGGCGGCAGACACCGCCGCCGCCACGGCGGGCCGCCCCGCCAGGGGCTGCTTGATGGCGGTGTCCACGTTGCGGCTGAGCACCAGGGGCCGCCGCATATCCACGGCCAGGGCGTCCCGTTCCCCGCCGGAAACCGGCACGAAGCCCTGGCGCAGCATCAGCTGCCGGGCAAAGGTCGATGCCGCCCCCTCCAGGGGAACATACAGTCCGTAGGCGTATTCCCGGCTCAGGGCAAGAGTCAGGACCTCCGTCAAAAGCAGCTGGCCGAATTCCTCCTGCTGTTCCCCCCGGGGCACCAGCAGGCCCGATACCAGCAGAGCCCTGCCCCCGGTGCTCTGACGCACCAGACCCGTCAGGGCGGGGCTTTTCAGCCGGGAGAACAGCATCTGAGAGTCCAGACACCGGAAGGTAACGGCCCCCAGAACGCAGGTCTGGCCGCTGCGGTGCAGCAGCACCGCCTGGTCGCCGGACTCAGACACCGCCCGGGCCACGGCGGAGCCGTCGGGCCCCAGCTCCCGCAGCAGGGGCAGCAGCTCCTCCGCCGGGTGCTGGGATACGGAGAACTCCAGGTCCTCCGTTTGCAGCATGGGCTTGTCCTGGGGCTCCCGCAGATACAGGCCCCGGCGATAGATGAAGTCCTGCACCGCCGGGTCCACCAGCCGGGAAATATCCCGGTTGGCGTCCACCGCCTCCCGGATGCGGGTGGAGCTGATCTCCTCCAGCTGAGGCGGCAGTGTCAGCTCCACCACCCGGCCCCGGATGCAGCCGTAGTCCACCGGGCCGCCCAGCTCCTCCCGGCGGAAGATCACGTGGTCGAAGGTGTGGATGGAGTCCGGCTCCACGGGCTTTTGATAGGACGAGGCATGGGCCACCACGTCGCTGCCCACCACGATGGACACAGGCCGCCCGGGAAAGGCCTCCCGCAGGCACCGGAGATTCCCGGGGTTGGCAATGTTCACCGGGAAGTCCTCCGGGAAAATGTGAACGTGGAACTCGTCGGCCACGGACATGGCCGCGATGCGGCGGCGGATGCGGTAGGGCTGGGTCCGCTTGGACCAGGAAAATTCGTCAATGGCCAGCAGCACCTCGAAGCCCCGGTCCCGGATGGCCCGGACGATGCCCTTGTGGGACAGGGTGAAGGGATCGAAGGTGCCGGGGAAAAAGGCGATGGGCCGGGGCTCCTCAAAGGGGAACCCCCCGTGGAACAGGCGCTGCTCCGTCATAAAGCGGTACACCCGCCCCAGCATGGACGCCCGATAGTAGAAGGTCAGGGCGTCCTCGGCCTCCTCATAGCAGGTCTCCAGCAGCTTTTGCTCCGTCAGCAGAAAGGCCTGGCGCTTTTCATGCTCGCCCAGGCTGCCGGAGCCGAACACCCGGCGGCCCAGAACGAACATGGCCTCCTGCCGGGCGCCGCCGTCGCTGCCGGCCAGACGCTTCATCAGCATGCCCAGCAGCCGCTCCCGGCGGCTGCGGTAGGCCTCCGGCTCCTCCGGGAACCGGGCCCGGTAGGTGTCGTATTCCTCATAAATCACGCCCACGGTGTCCAGGGCCGAGGCCACCATCCGCACCGACGCGGCGTTGAGGGTCTGGCTCAGGTCCGCCAGCAGCTCCTCCAGCTGGGCCGGCGGCAGCCACAGGGCAAAGCGGCCCAGATAGTCGGGGATATACTTGGCAAACTCCTGCTGCCCCAGCTCCAGGCCCCGGGACAGCTCCACGGACACCTCGTTGCGCTGGTCCACCGTCAGCCGGGGGGCCAGGGCCAGCAGGGCGTTTCCGGCGCTGTGGCGCACCGTGACCCGGTCGCTGACCTTGATGAGGTTGGACAGGTGGGTGGCGATGTGCAGCACCGGTCCGTCCTCCCGGGCGGCGTAGTCCTCCAGCAGGCGGATGTTCACCTGCTTCAGTATCCAGGGGGTGGCGGTTTTCAGGTTGTCCAGAAAAATGTCGGAGATTACCTGCTCCGGCAGGGGCTCCGGCACGCCGCCCTCCATGATCCGGCGGCGCAGCAGCTCCAGGGACGCGCTTCCCCGGCAGTCGATCCTTTGCAGGATGCGCAGCGGGCGGCGGCTGCCGGAATCCAGCCGGTGCAGCCGGTCCACCAGCAGCATGGAGCCTGCCCGGACGGTGATGTCCTCCCGCTGGCACAGTCCCTGGGCAAACCGCAGCAGCAGCTCCTGCCGGGACCGGGTCAGGGCCGGCAGCGGCAGTCCCGCCGCCGTGTCCAGCAGCTGGAAGGCCACGTCGTCCTCCAGCTGGTCCGGGTGGCGGTAATAGGCGAAGAAGGGAGCCAGGAACCGCTCCTCCCGGCCCGGGCACCGCTGCAGCAGGGAGCCCACGGCGAATTTCAGGGTATAGCGGATCCACCGCCGGTGCTGGGGCATCAGCTTGTGGTCCGGGTAGATGATCTTTTGCAGGTACAGCTTCCACTGGTCCAGGTCCGTGGGCACGCCGGCGTCGGAGCGGCTGTCCGCCGGACGCTCCTTGGCATAGCCCGCGTGGAACCCGGCGATGATCTCGCCCATCAGCGCCGCCGCCTGGCGGCGGATGTCCCCCTCCCGGTGCATCAGCAGCTCATACAGAAAGGCCAGTGTCTGCACCTTCTGGGGAATGTGCAGATACAGGGAGTAGGACTCGAACACCCCCAGATAGGCCCGCAGCCGCCGCCAGTTGGTCTCGCCCCGGGCCTGCTCCAGCAGGGAGGCAAAGCTCCGCTGGCCCGTCAGCCGATGCATCAGGTCGATGTTGTGGCCCACACACTGCAGGGTCAGGGCCGTCAGGGCCTCCCGGTCCGTCATCAGGGCGGTGTGCTTTTCCGGCAGAGGCGGTGTGTCCCTGCCTCCCAGGGTCACATCCACCCCCCGGGACACCATGAACTGCTCGAAATCGTACAGCCGGGCGTACACCAGCTCATACCGCCGCCGCTTGGCCTGGTCCACGGCGTCCAGCTTGGACAGGATCACGTCGAAGGCCTCCGCCAGGGAGAAAATCTTCGTCACCTCCCGGCCCTGATCGTCCCGGGTCTGCTTCACCCGGAAATCGGCGTAGATCAGCAGCAGAGACTCCACCGACAGATAGTCCAGCTCCAGGTCCCACACGGAGTGGTTGGCGGCCACATGGCCGATATCCGTCATCCGCCGGCGGCGGAACCACTGGTCCGTGTAATAGTAGTGCAGATACGGCACCCGCTCTCCGGGATGGCAGCCGAATTTGCCGATGTCGTGGCCGATGGCGCTGCCGGACACCAGGGCCAGGTCCAGGGGTACGCCCCCCCGGCGCAGGGCCCGTCCGGCGGTGACGGCCACATGGTGAACTCCCACGATGTGCTCCAGGGTCCGATAGGGCGTCACCTCCAGGCCCAGGCGCATCATTTCATACACATACTCCCGCTTCCAAAGCCGCAGCATCTGACCGAACTGGGCGGCAGCAGGGCAGTCCGTCAGCTCCTCCGGGGCCGGGGGAGCAAAGTCCCAGGCGGGGTCATAGTCCCGCAGCTCCCGCTCTGCGTCCAGCAGCACCTGCAAAACCGACAGGAAAAACACCGCCCCGGCTCCGTGGGACCGGTCCCCGTGCTTCTCCGGAAACAGCAGCCGCCGGGCAAAGCCGTAGCAGTAAGGCAGCCAGCCCTCCCGGGGCTCCGGGCCGTCCAGCCGCTCCAGGTCCTCCCGGCACAGGTCCAGAGCCCCGGCGCAGGATACCCGGTCCGCCATCAGCGGCACAAAGCGCTGGAAATACCCCTCGCCCACCAGCTGCTGCACCAGGTCCTCCCGGCCGGCCAGGTATTCCGCCGCCGGGCGGCGGGAAAGCCGCCGCAGCAGTGCGGCGTTCATCTGGCGGATTCGTTTTCTCGTCATAGCACGGCCCCCTTTGCGGGAAGTTTGGATTTGTTTCTATTATGCCACGCTCCGGCCCCTACCGCAAGAATAAATCCCGCAAAAATACGGGATAATATACCTGTCAAAAAAGGGCTTTGCCCTTTTGGAATAAAAGGCTTGCAGGCCCTCTCAGTCGGCTGCGCCGACAGCTCTCCCAAAGGGAGAGCCAAGGTCTTTTGGCAAGTCATTTTTCCGTATTCTGGGGGTGCAGCAGGTGAAGATCGTGCAGGATGCGTTCCTCCGCCGGACGGAGGAGCTGGATGCGCGGCTGGGCGTGGGCCGCAGCTTCGATATGGTGGGCCGCAGCCTGACCGTCGGGGGCCGCCGGGCCCGGCTGTGGGTGGTGAACGGCTATGCCGACGACGCGGTGCTGGAGCGGGCCATCTCCGGATGGCTGCCCATCCGGGACCTGAACGGCATCGGTACGCTGGAGGCCTTCGTGGCGCAGTACGTCACCGTGTCCGAGGCGGAGGCGGAGACGGACATGGACAAGGCCGTGACGGCAGTATTCTCCGGCAAGACCCTGCTGGTCATCGACGGCTACCCCGGCGGCGTGCTGATGGACGCCAAGCAATTCCCCCTGCGGGGCATCGAGGAGCCGGACACCAGCAAGGTGCTGCGGGGCAGCCACGACGGCTTTGTGGAGAGCATCATGAAAAACGCCGCCCTGCTGCGCCGCCGCATCCGGGATCCCCAGCTGACCCTGGAGGGGCTGAAGGTAGGGGGACGATCCCACGCCGACGTGGCCCTGTGCTATCTGGCGGACAAGGCGGACCCGGCCCTGCTGGAGGAGCTGCGGGGCAAGCTCCGCCATATGCAGATCAGCTCCATCTCCATGAGCCAGGAGAGCATCGCCGAGGCCATCGCCCCGTCCCAATGGTGGAATCCCTTCCCCAAGACCCGGTATACCGAGCGCCCCGACGTGGCCACGGCGTCCATCATGGAGGGAGACGTGGTGCTGATGATCGACAACACCCCGTCGGTGATGCTGTTTCCATGCACCCTGTTCCGGTTTGCCGAGGAAATCAACGACTATTACTTCCCACCCCTGGTAGGGTCGTATTTGCAGATCGTGCGGATGATCGTGCTGCTTCTGACGCTGTTTGTGACGCCCCTGTGGTTCCTACTGGTAAAGGACCCGGAGGAGCTCCATGAGAGCCTGCGTTTTCTGCTGATCGGGGATGAATACTATGTGCCCCTGATTTTGCAGCTGCTGCTGGTGGAGCTGATCATCGACGTGCTGAAGCTGGCGTCCCTGAACACGCCGGACGTGCTCAGCAACTCCTTCAGCATGCTGGGAGCCCTGATATTGGGAGACTTTGCGGTGCAGGCCAGGTGGCTGGTGCCGGAGGTGCTGGTATACATGGCCTTTGTGGCCATCGCCAACTATGCCCAGCACAGCTATGAGATGGGCTACGCCGTGAAGCTGTGCCGCATGGCGCTGCTGCTGCTGATTTACTTCTTTGACTGGTGGGGCTTTATCGGCGGCATCATCGGCGTGGTGGCCATGATCGCCTCCACCCGTCCCCTGGTGGGAAAGGGGTATCTCTATCCCCTGATCCCCTTCAACGGCAAGGACCTCCGGGCCCTGCTGCACCGCCGGCCCATCAGCCGGGACAATACCTGACTGACTCCATCAAAAACCGGCCGCCCATGGGGGCGGCCGGTCTGTTTGTTTATTCTGTTTATCTGGATTGGAGCCGGTCCCGGAAATAGGGGATCCTGGGCAGCTGCTTCACCAGCAGCACCCCCAGCACCAGGCAGGCGATGGCCTCGCCGGCGCCCACGGTGGCGGCGTTGAGCCCATAGGCGGGCCAGAAGGCGGCAGAGGTCCCGGCCTGCTCATAGGCCAGCACCGCCCCCACCAGCACCATGTTGCACGCCACCGGCGGCAGGGCGGCCAGCCAGACATTGCGGCATCTGGACGTGATCAGCGCGGCAATAAGGGTGGCCAGGGACCCCACCACGATATCCAGCACTCCATAGGGGCTGAACAGATTGGCGATGAGGCAGCCAACGCCCAGGCCCCAGGCCGTCTCCGGAAACAGGAACGGCAGTAGGCACAGTGCCTCGGAAAAGCGCACCTGAATGGGTCCATAGGTGATGCCGAACACCGCCCCCAGCAGGGACAGCACGGCGTAGGCGGCCGCCACCATGGCGGCCAGGGTCAGTTTCTGCGTGTTTTTGTTTTTCATGTGGTACCTCCCATGTTTTGTTTAGAGAACGGCCCCGCCGGGCCGAACGAACGCCTTGCGGCGCTTGGACAGGTCGGGTCCCTGTCGCCGGAAAGTATACCACAGGACACGCCAAAAGAAAAGAGAAAAATCCCCGCGCCAGGCGGGGATTTTTCCTGAACTTGTCAAAAAAGGGCGATACCCTTTTTTGACAAAAGAATCTCGCTCCGACCCGCGCGTCCAAATGGGCTTTTAGCCCATTTGGACACACTCTCTC
>OWIQ01000961.1_pt1 | contig 12977 bp, 10 predicted proteins | sample 1732701 | NCBI WGS metagenome assembly OWIQ01 (sample SAMN05065744, study PRJEB22554) | human gut metagenome | biome: ENVO:2100002; feature: ENVO:00000062; material: ENVO:00002003 | host: Homo sapiens | place: USA
CGAAACTGTACCTACCGAGCCTTGCGGTTCACCTATTTCTTTCCCTATTTTAGATTTACAGCCACCAGTCTATTCTGATAATGGCGAATTACTGATACCATCAGGGGAAGAAAACGTAGTTGGTAATGATGCAGCATCGCAACCGACAGACACCAATGAATCGCCCACTAATAGAACCGACCATTCTATGCCCGACATTGAAGGAAGTTCTTCCGGGAGTTCTACGGCCTCGTCAACAGACCTGTCTAATGATAGAACTGTTGAGAATGGCTCTACAGCCCCGAACAACACATCCCGGGCATTACCCTCTATTAATCAGCGAACGACCGACAACGTTTTCCCACAACCTTTGGCAGAGGAAGAATCGCAGCCCCTCGTATTAGCTGAGTGAACACTATCTGAGTGATGGCATAGTAGGAGTAACCGTAACTGTTTTAGGGAGTAGCAAGAAGTGCCAATGTCGCACAAACCCGCTTTGCATGTCTGTACCTATTGATTTTTTCTCGAAAAGATTTGTGCATTTTCTTGAAAAAACATATCTTTACAATGTTTACTCCCGGTAGCCCTTGATTCGTCAAGCTATCGGGTTTGTTTTTGCAAATATATTGATTCTGAAAGGTAATTGAAACTGAATGCCTACTTAATATATTTAATGGTTTCAACTTCCATCCGCTTTATTGTTCTTTCTTAAAGGCTCTCACGATAAGGAATATTAAAGCTACAGCTACTACTATGTCAATGATATTCCAAAGGACCCTTCCGAGTACAACTTTGAAAAATGGCTGAAACAAAAGAGCTAATCCAGCAAATAAGAACCCAAGTCCATCTTTTTTGTTTTTAAAATAGTCATATGATAGATAAACAAATGCACCTGCCGCTGCAAATCTCACTAGTTCATAGAAGCCATATGGCATATCTGCTAAGCAAAGAATCAGCATAATGGCGATTATAAGTTTCAATATCGGCTTCATGTGGATTTATTTTATATATGGTTTAACAACATCTATGCTCCAAGCATAATTTAAATTAGCTTGAGAGCCATCAGCAAAAGAACCGGAAGTGATGCCAACAACTTCTCCATACTCATTGATTAGTGCACCGCCACTACTCCCGTGATCAATAAGTGCGCTTATCTGCATTAAATTATCCGCACGCCATTGTGAAACTTCTCCTGAAGAGAAAGTGTTTTCCAATCCTCGTGGACTACCGATAGCATATACCTTATCTCCAATTCTAGGTTTAGACTTTGCTATCGGAATGTAATTAGTATTTTGACAGTTTACCATAAATACGATAAAATCCTCTTTTTCACTTTTATGAAGGACTTTTGCTACAGAATACGATTTATTACTGCCAGCCAACTTTATTTGCTCCCTACCAATGGTAGTCCCTTTAAATACGTGATAGTTACTAACGGCAAGTCCATCGTTACTAACAAAGAAACCTGAACCTTGATACCCATTACTACCATCACTCGTAAAAATCATAAATACAGCATTACCGTATCTATCGAAAACTTGAGAACCTTCCAACTTTTGATTAGAACGTTTGCTATTCCTTTTTTTTTGACTTGATGACGCTCGTCTTTCTCTAACTTCTTTTATAGGAGAATTTTCTCTATTACTTTCTGTTACTATTTCGGTAGAACGATACCGTTCTCTTTGATTTCTTGCAGATTTACGACAGCCGATGAGGGTGGTGCAACAGCAAAAAAATAGTAATATGGATATTTTTTTCATACTAGTTAATAACACCCGGTTTGGGTAAAATATGTATTAGAAATCTTTGATTTTTAGTATTAGAAGCATTATCAGGATATGCCCTAAGAGCACCTTCTGTACCACTACCACAGACTAAAACTTCACAATTTTGTCGCTTTAAATCCAAATGGCGGTTAATTTGAAAATAGCGATACAAAGACAAAGCTCTTTGGTAGCTTAAATCAAAATTTCCAGTATATCCATCATTAGAGGCTTGACCTTCAATAATTAACAAATACTTTACAGACTCACCATACTCTTCTTCTGCATGCTTTAGGAATTGATCTATAGCCAGACCTGCGCTATATAGTTCTTCTCTTTTTTCTAGTGGAATATGAGTAATTTCAGATTGGCCTATTGGAAACGAGACATCAATCTTTAGCACATGTTTCTTATGTAGTTCATTATACTCAAACCATTCACTATCAATGTTTTGTATACTATTTTCGATATTATGAATCTTATCGATTTCTGCTTGAGTCGCAATTTGTAAATCATTTGCTTTTTTGAGTGCTCGTCCCATTGCAATAATCGCTACAACAAAGAGCACAAGTAATGTAAAGAACAAGCTAGTCATCAAATCTGAATAGCTTGTCCAAAACAAAGATTTCTTATTTCCTTTTGCCATATATGTTAGATTTTAATATCAAACATTTGAACGAAAAGCATAGCAAGAAGCATAATAAACGAACCACAAACGCCAACAGCAATGGCTACATTCATCCAATTACGCTTAGCATTTCCTTTAGAATCCAATGGTGTACCAATAGAACTTGCTAGAGTTTGAATTGCATTACCTTGCTCATCAATCTTTTGTTGTTGAGTTAGTATTGTTTGATTCAGTTTCTCCATTACTTTAGCCAGCTCGTTCATTTGACTTGGCACATTTGCGAATTGTAACTTTAATGATTCGCGCTGAGTTGAGATCTCATTTTCGAGCAATTCCTTTTGCGCAGCTAACATTTCTTTGATTGCTGTGTTCTGAGTTTCAAAAGTACTTGATATACTCTCAATGCCTTGACGAGATTGTTCTTCTACCTCTTTGAATGTATCCTTTAGTCCACCAAATGGGTCATTAATTTCTGCTATCTTATTATTAATAGCTACACGTTGATCTTCAAGTGCTTTTGAAAGGCTCTCTTGTTGTTCTTCAATCAATGCTTGAACTTGTTGATTTTGCTTTTGGAAAACCTCAGTCAAATTAGAGATACTTCCAGCTAGACTTGTTCCTAAATTATCCAAGGCATCTTGAACAACAGAGTCTAGACTAGACATCTGTTGTCTCATCATTCCTTGTCTGTCTTGAACATATTCAATCTCACTCTTGAAATAATTACCTAATTCTTCAGAAAGACGAGTCCTGTCCTCAATATCACCCAAGCGTGAATTCAATTTAACTACCTGAGCTATATATTCTTCTGAATTTCCAAGATGTTCAAAAAGGCGTTCCAACTCTTCTGTACATCCTTGCAACTTATCGTATACTTCTACATTCGCTTTAGCAATCTTAGCAATCTTAATTTTATCAATAGCATCAAGTAATTTCACTTGATTGTCATAATTGTCTGTTACTTGAGATAAGGTTTCCTTTAATTCTTTGGTATTTTCAGCAAAAGTACTATTGAAATTGTTTAAGTCATTTGCCATTTTTGTAAGTGCACCGGTAAGGTCATCTGACATATTAGGCATAACTTTTGTCTGAATCCAAGACAGAAATTTGTTCTTCATCTTAAGCATCTCACCTCGTGCCTCCTTGTACTTTGAGGTAGAAATGGCTGTAAACATGACACCAAGAAAGCTTGCAATCATAGCAATACCAATATCAGTCAGAAGAGTCTTAATTCCTTCGACCTGAATATTAGTACCTGTCAATAAAGTTCCAAGGTCTGTCCAAGCAAAAGATACAACTCCAATTGCGGCACCTAAAATTGTAGCCATAAGGCCAAGATAAAGGGGTGTCGATAACATTGTATCAACATCTTCCTCTATTCTTTGGGAATCTCTTTCAACTATCTCCTTGATTATCTGATAATCTGCAGACGTATTCTGATTTTCATTTAGATACCCATTAATATCATGCAAAGTTCCTTCAAATTCTGCATGATTAAGAGAGCATTCTATTGTGTTACTTTCTTTATGTAATGACAATGTATTTGTATTAGGGAACAATGCTCTAAGTTTACCAATAATTGACAGGTTCTTAAAGAATGCAATTACTTGAAGGACAACGATAAATGCTACGACAATCGCTACTATATAATATTGAACAGACATAGTTTATTGCTTAGTTAATGAAATAACCGCTTTCTTTTCTACTTGAAATGATCCCCCTATCAGTTTTGCTTCTCCAATAGAAAGAATCAGGATTGTATTGGCACCTTCTATTTGATTTTGGATGTCACAATACGGAATGAGATATCGATTAACATCTGATATGGCTTTAATTATAGGACCATCGTCAGTATTAATTGTAAATTTGTAAATACTGCCACTTTTGCTTGCCCAATATAGAGAATCAGACGAAATCATGCTCTCTTCTAGTGTACCATTTTCTGATACTTCAAAATAGATTTTCTCGGAAGGATCATCAGAGTCGAAACTAACAGAATAGCTTTCCAGCATCTTCTTAAGACGAGAAATTTCTTTGTCCTTGTCGGTTAGATTTTTGTTATATTCTTTTTTTAATGTTTCTAACTGTTTTTTGGACTCTTCTTCAATTTTTACTTTCTCATCAAGAGCTTTTACCCTACCACTTTCAAGTTCGTTGTTTTTTTTGTTTTCTTCATCGAATTTTTTAGTTTGCTCTTCTAATGATTGCTGAAGTTTTTCAATCTCGGCATCCTTATCTGAAAGCAGTTTTTGGTTCTTTTCGTTCTCTTTTTGATGCATTTGAATTTCTTTTTCAAGCTTCTTAATTTGATCGATGAGTTCTTGGTTGTTTCTACTATTACCAGCCAAATTTCCTGTAAGATAGGACGATTTATTATAATATGTCTCTTTGAACCTACTCATACAAGGATGATTGAGAATGAATTCTAATGCATGCTGCATGTCAGAAGAATTCTGCGGATCTACTTTTATATTGACTTCAAACATAACTTAACAATATTGGATTATAACTTTTGTGAGAACTTGAAAGTCACTAGACAAGCTCCCTGGCTTCTTCACATTTACACTCTTTGCTTGATCTGGATCAATTCCGTTTGTTTGAATTTCACAGAAAGGATCAATAACGCTAGTTCGGTTATTAATAGCTTTACCTGTCTTTGCACAACAAAATTCAAAAGCATAAATGTCATTACTTTTCCACGCTCTATACATGGCAACATCAGCAGATTGAGCTATTGACAACTTTCCTCCATCAACAGCTTTAAGCCAAATATATTCACGAGTTTCTGCTTGCCTATTGGCAACTTTGTCATTATTATCTTTTGGCTTCACTGTGTTGGGTAGCATAGAATTAGTACCCTGTTCACGAAAAGCATTCTTTTTAACACCTCCTGTTGTAGAGTTTGATTGTACTTTTCGTGAATTACTCAATTGACTTTCAAGGGCGTGTATACGATTCTTTAACTGTACAATTTCATCTTTTATTTTGAATGAAAAACTATTGTCGCAATCCATATCAGAATGACTATATGCATAATTAGTGTGTGCTTTATAGATTGCATATAGACTAAATAAAATGGCGATGCCACAAAGTATCAAAATCAAATATATGTCTGGAAAGCCACTAATTAGATTATGATGTATGGATTCATTCAAGCTATTACTTAGATCTCTTGTTGATGTTTCTAGACAATTCACCTTTGAAGTCAATTCCTCAAAGATAGAATCTTGCTTAACCTTGATACTATCTTGGGCAAAAAGAGTATTGTTAAAGCTGTATGCAAGCAGATGAAACAAAAACAAGCCGCTTCTCCTCTTTGAATTATTCATTTTCACAAATTCTATTACTTAAATCATTAATTACACCAATTATCGGATAGAAGAATAGAGTCTCTTCTAACTTATCATCAAGACTGACATCACTAGTATCCAATTTCAAACGAACACCTTTCTCTACATATGTAGACAGGTTCTCATTGAAACACTTTGCAGCTAAATCAAGATGTTGCTTATCAATACCAAACTCGTTACTTAACGAAAAGCCCTGAATACGTGCTAGTTTCAAAGCAATAAAGTTAAAATAGGCTCTTACGTCTTTAACAACATCAGCATACATTGTCTGTGCATCAGCATATGTTTCTGATTCACACAGTAAGTTCCTTGAAACTCCTAAAAGAATACTCTTCGCGGATTCTATATTAGTTGGTTCGTGGCTCAAGAACAAACCACCCTTACAAGTAACTTCCTTCGGGTTCTCAGAATTTAGTATCAGCTTAATATCCTTATCAATATCAGAATCATACACCAACTTAAAAATGTGCCTTGTTAGTTTCTCAAGAGAAGATTTATTAGGACTTAGAACAGATATTACTTTCGAGCCATTACCGCTAAACGCTATATTCGCGGGAACTTCTAATCCCTTTGCTTTCATGAGATAAGCCAAGTGATAAATAATAGAAGTATAGAAGATGAAGAATACTATCTTTTGGCTTCCATTACGCATTAAATACGCATTAAAATCAACTGCATCACTCATAGACTTTGCTTTGATCTTTTCGTTATCAGCAAGAGAAAACAAGAAAGATGCAACCTCTGAAGAATTACCATAGTTATTAGCAGTCTTTTGGATGAGCATTTTCTGTAATTCCTCTTCACCTTCAAGTTTTGAAATGAAATCATCTTTACATTGTCTGATAATACCGTTTAGTTCTCCATTTTGAACGCTAACTAAGCTATTACCAAAGATTGCATCAGCAGCAAATCTCATGGATGATATACACTTTACACCATTTGTATCCGCAACAACAATGTCTGTTGTACCGCCGCCTATATCAATTGTAACGATATTAGTTACGTCAGATCTAGTTTTTTGGAAAAATGAATATGGAGCAACAGATTCTGTTATAGAAGTAGGAACTCCTGTTGGATTAAAGTACTTCTTATATGCAGCAGTCCACAAACGCTCAAATAATCCTTTCTTAAAAGCAGACATACTTATTGGATAAAACCATTTGATTTGTGTTTGCTGTATACTAGCTCCTTCTTGAACTACTTTTGTACGTATCATCATAAACAAAGATTCAATATAACATTTTATTCTTTGCTCATTAGTAGGACTAGCTTGACTCCACTTTAAGTTAGGAACGTACTCATTGTACTTTGTACCTACTATTTTTTGATTATACATAAATGCAGGAGATGCATTGCCAAATGGCTCATATGCACCAATTCCAGTGCCATTACGTCCGGAATTTACTTTATCAATGCAAAGGACAGTGCGCATGGGAAAATGACAATTAGCGTTCACGCCTATAGATTCAGGAATAAACTCACCTCTGATATGATCCATAACCACCGCACTATCTGTTGAGAAAAGCAGACTGAACTGTGGCTGGTCGCTATTAAATTCAAATGGCTTAGGTAGTTGGTCATCACCTGAAGAGTACTCTATATGAGTGTTTGATGTCCCTAAGTCAATGGCAAATGTCAACGAGGCAGCACCGGCACGTTGTTTAAACTTGGGTATTAATAATCCACTGCCCACTCTTTCTTTTCCAGATTCTGAAACTAAAGAAACTCTTGCAAAGTCAAAAGATTTACCATCTAACAAGTATACTTTAGAGCTTAACTCTTCCTGGATATCCATATTCCTAGTAACATAATCTGGTACAAACTTACCAGCAACATTAGTATAACAAGCACATGTGCAGTCTTTATTAACAGAATGATCGGAAAGAATAACGATTCTATAATGAGCATCAGCCTCCAGAGCAAATTTTACAGGCGGGAATACACCTACTGCTAAATCCTCATCAGGAATAACAATTGCACCCTTATTGTTCTGTTCATCAGCTTTAACATCAAGAGTATATATTCGCTTATATTCCACTTCTCCAGCCTTAATAGGTACACGGAGTGATACTTCAACACCGGAAGCTACTTGCTTAATTTCAAAAGCCTTTTTGCCTGATGGGGCCAAGCCAATTAAATAATCAGATGTAAAGTAATCAAAGAAAGTATCCTTTATTGGCAATAAATAACCTTCAACATTGCCATTTGAACTCTGATAGTTGCCATCAAAATAGTCTGCTTTATTAATAGCAGAAGGGAGTTTTACAATTTTATCTTCAAGGAAGTCGCTGATAGTTAAATAAGGATGCTGGATATTAATGCCAGGCAGACGCCGTTGCGCAAGAGGCAAAGCATCATAATATGGTACATCAAAACTTCTACCAAACTTAGAACCATAGTACTCCATGTTTTCATAAGCGTTTCCTCTGACAACAGGAAGAACTAACGGTAATGTTTCTGTCGATTTCAGAGCTTGTAATTCAAAATCAGAGTTTCCTGTGACAACATCTCTTTTGCAATGGAATGAAACTCCATTGATTTCGACATCAAAAGATGTTGTAGTATTAATATTTACACTAAGAACTTCATAAGTCTTATCTACGAAGTTTTTTGTACCAGGAATTATTGAAATACACTGATTTTGAATGCTATTAATTTCGTTTTTGAGGCTATTATCAAGAACGAAGTAAACAGCATCCATATATTTGGCAACCTCAGGATAATCATTATTAAAGTTCGCATTTGAGTATCTAAATGCAAACATATATTTCAAGAATTTTGGATCTCTTTGGTCAAGAGATGAATAGTTTGAATCAAATGCATAATCAGTACCGAAACATAGCTCCTTTGATATAGCAGACTCGTTATTAGCTGTAGAGAAAAATAGGGTTGCAGGTGAAGTAGCCCCAATGATGTGCATCTGTTTCTGTCCTAATCCCTTATATTTAAGAATATACATATTCTTCATTTTCCCAAAATTGTATGGGTCATTTCCTAAGGCATCTTGCTTGAGGAACATGTCTAATGATCTACCAGCAACTTGGTGATTCGGATTAGGTGACAACAATAACTTCTGCAATTCTTGATTCATATTCCAAACAACAATGTCAACCTTATCTTGCATGGTTGGATATGAAAAAAATATTTGTGCTACATCTAAGGTGTCAGATACCATTTTATGATAAATTGTATTGCCTGATAGGAGCGATTTTACATCGTCAACAGACATTTGATTTAATGTGCCCGGAATAATTTTACCAAAGGCTTCTTTCACCAATTCTATTCTCGCAAAAGGCGAAGGGATTGATGTTATTTCGTTTTGCGTAGTTGTTGCATCAGAGATTCCATCAACATACCCATGATTATATGTTGTTGCAGTTGAATTACTCCAACCAACAATAGTAGTCTTTGTAGCAACAGCACCAGCTCTTTTTAATCTGAAAATGTGTCCCATAATTACAATTTAAGTTTGTTTTCACATATTTCCTTGAGCGTAATATAGAATAGCTCAAGAAAAGATTGTAGTGGATTGAGATTAGCGGAAATTTTACCAATGTTATCACTTAGCTTCTTGTCGATATAGTCACAGCCTTTCTTTGATAAAAAGCCATAGTGAGGAGTAATACCTACAATAATATCTAAAGCATCAACTGAAGATTTATCCAATCTAAATGGTTCAAAAGAAATATGATTTTCTTTCATCTCACTGAGCCATTCTTCAAAGCATTGCTTATATTTGTTGTATGCACTGAAATTGGAAGATCTCCAAAAAGAATCACCCAAGATAGAGCTCTTATCTTTTGCCCATTTCTGTGAAGAACGATGTGAGGCATCACGATTGTTCAGATATGAATTCAAAATCGCCATCATAGATAATGGCTTACATATTATGTTATTTGTTTCAATTCCAAAGTCAGCAAACATAACACTTTGTGAATCACTTTCAAGACCAAACTCATGAAAATTAGTATTTTTCACTGCATTCTGTTGAGATTGTTTTCCAGCGAAATCAATAATAGAAAGAGCCGCAAGCATTTCTACCAAATGAGCATTATTTTGTTGGTTACCACCTCCATCACAATTATCGTAACCTGCAGCTGAGAAATCATCACCTAAATAATACATATCATCTAAAGTGTTGTTGCCGGTAACATTTTTCTCATAATAGTTTAAAGCCGCTTTAGCTTTTGTAATGAAAGAGTCTGCTTGTATTGAACTCTTTTTGTCTGTTTTAAGATTAAAATATGGAAGAAGAGAAACAGCTCCAATTGGTGCGTTTGCTAATGCGGTATTGGAATTTGTTCTCATATTCTTCAGCAAAAGAGGGAAGCCACTTGCACCTGTCCCTCCAAATATCGAACTGATAATAAACACCTTGTCGCCATTAACAAAATTAGTAGCGAAAGTATTGTAGTCTTTTGAGTCGGTAAACTGGTTAAGTACAATACTACCAATATTAGGATTGCCCTTAAAACCGACATTCATATCTGAAGCCAAGTTTGCATTAGAAAACAACATTCTCATAATAGCCTGATTTTCTAAAGACATAGTGCCAAGACTCAGATAATTCTCAAATGATATTCCTGAAGTTCCAACTAGTGGAAGTAGATAATTGCCATCATCATTGAGAGCACTTATTGGATTTTTGAAGAATTCATTTTTCTCATTATTGTTAAAGCTAAGAGCATTATGAATATTCTCATAAGAACGCATAACATCAACAGTGCGAACCAAATCACCATTTGATTGATCTGGGTCGACAATCATTGGGACAATTTCGTAATTGGTATGTACGCCTGAAGAAAGAAGCATTGTAAGTGATCTTAAAACACGCGACCCCGACCCACCAATTGCAAATACATAGAGCTTACTCATACATTAAGATGTTAGAATTTTTGAAAAGGTACATATTTTGCTGTGCTACCCCATTTTATGATCAGTGATGCAACAACAAAGAAGATAAATGACCAAATCACATTAGTGAAACTAAGCATGGTACAATCTAAATATAACCATTCTTCCGATGGGGCAACTTCATTGTTGATTAATGGTGTCATCGTGTACCATAATGCAAATACAAAATTGATAATAGCATTTATACCAGAATATACAAACCACCACATAGTTTGCTTGCGAACTGGAGCTAAAACATAGTAGAATATAGCACACACTACAAAAGAGCAAATAAGCATAAAAGCACCTATGTGCAAATAACCTGGTATGGTTTCATAGAGATACGAATCAAGCTCTACACTATAGAAACCATTTGTGTAGTAGTAAATCGAGTTAAATAAATCTTCCATACTATTTTAAATTCAAATTAATTATAAAAATGTTATTGTATTTATTTCGATAGGCATTGTTTACTCCTTCAATTAATGATTTTATGCCATAAGTTGTACTATCTTTAGGTAGTGAGTTGGTCTCAAAATTTGATGTAATAACCCAATCTGGTAACTTTGTTGTATAACCAATAACTAAATCACAAGCAAAAGGTCGTTGGTTTGTTGCAATCGTATAGATATATTGTCCCTTACTTTCCGATTTTATATTATCAATATAGTATTCATTGGGGGCTATTGTATATTTTGTTATATCTTTTATTTCCGAATCAGAAATTATAACCTTTGATAAATCTACCTTTATATCCACCTTGTATAGATTATTTTCATATCGATCTTCTTTCCAGTGTTTAACGATTATATCTTTTCCCTTGTCTGTCATTCGGGCATTGTTAGTAATAACCATTGTTGTACACACTTCCATTGGTTGCAAAAACATTTTCGCTTCATTCTCTAATGTTATTGGCAAGTTCGTCACATCTTTAACTTTTCTACTGGGACCAAAAATCCATAAATAAAGTGGACGTATACCCTTGAATCTTATTCTGCCGGGAAAATAAAATCCGTCAAATGATGCTTCATACTTATATATAGCAATAGATAAATCGTTATATTTGTTTATTCCTTTGGTGAAGATATTGGTTATTTCTGATTTTGCTTTATCCAAATTTCCAAACCTACTTTCAAAACAATAGTCGGAAAGTAAAATATTTATGGTATTATCATTAGTGGTCAATAAGATTTGCTCAAGAACTTTATCAATATCAGAATAACTTGAATTACAGTTCTCATAAATTTGGTTGAGCCATTTATTTATGGTGATTTTTTGTGAACTAATTCCATTATTAATGTAGTTTAGCGAGATAGTATCGTCATCTCCTTTATTTTCTTCTATTCTATCGTAAAACTCTTTAAGGATATTACCAGCATCATTTGTATTTCCTTTAAAAAAACCCTTTACACTACCTGAGTTCTCAACATAGAAATTATATGTTATAGGCTCTTTTTTTACTATTTCTATCTCTTTGGTGTTATCTTCATTTTTTGACTCACCACTGCGCGGATTTCCACAACTAGAGCATATCATTAAGTATAAGCAACTTAGGCTAACAATATAACTGCGCATCACAACTATTTTTTTCTTCTTCATATTAGTGATTTAAATCTTTTACTTTTTTACAACTTCAATAAACGCATTGGGAATGTATGCTGTAGCCATAGTTAGCAAACCATCAATAACAATTCCGACTCGCTGTTGCTCTTGATAACGAGCCACAATGCCTGTTACCCCCTTGAATTTCCCTTCAACTATACGAACTGCTTGACCCTTTTGGAATTTTTGCACCTCATCAATAGATACAATGATGTCATCCGCATCTGCTTTACAGATAATGCGAAGACTCTCTATCTGATTGTTGGAGACAATCAGTGGCTCTTTCTCGACTTTTTTGCTGATATGGAAGTACCGATAGTAAAAACGGAGATAAGGAAGGTTTACGTTGTCGTAAACAAAAGACTTGATTTCTTCTTCTGTGCCATAAGCAAAGAAAATATTGGGAAGACGTGACTCTTCTACTGTTTTACGTTTGCCATCTACAAGTCTGACGATAGAAAATGTAGGATAGAAAGCAGTTCCACCTTTACTTATAATATAGTCGTATGCTTTCTTTTCTCTTCCGTAAGTAGTACGTAGAGCGTACCAATGAGAATCCTCTGTTTTAGATGCAGAAGAGTGGTCGTTACCAGTTCCCGAAAGAGCGTTTTTGGTGCCCCCCCCTGTGTTTGAGTTCTCTACCAAAACTGTTTTTTGAACTTCGGGGAGGGCATCGGGGGTAAGCCCGGTGCTGGAAGGAACCAAACCGCCTCCTTGGGTGTTTGCACTTTTAATTGCAAGGTCATCAATATTCATATCGGT
>OWIQ01000989.1_pt1 | contig 12665 bp, 12 predicted proteins | sample 1732701 | NCBI WGS metagenome assembly OWIQ01 (sample SAMN05065744, study PRJEB22554) | human gut metagenome | biome: ENVO:2100002; feature: ENVO:00000062; material: ENVO:00002003 | host: Homo sapiens | place: USA
CCGAACGGGGCCATGGGTCAAAATCTCGTGTCCATTTTCTTGGGTACAGTTTAGCTCCCGTTGGGGTCGGCGTTTGGGTCAGAAAAAAGCGGTATCCCCAAAACGGAACTTATGAAAAGCAAAAGTCCTCGAAATCAGACGATTTCGAGGACTTTTGGCAAGCTACTTCATTCTGGATATTTTCTTTTAACGTTATTGTTATGTCATCTTTGTGCTTTTTATCTTTGTGCCATCGGTTATTTTACAGTTTGCAGAGAAGCACTGTAAATTTCTTCTCGGGTACAAGTATCCTGCCATAATTTATGCCTTTTACTAATTGCCAATCAACTTATGCCGCAACAGTTCTTGAATTTGCGTCCGCTGCCACATGGACATGGCTTATTTCTGTCACGCCCTTTCATTTTTGGAGCCTCTGAGTAAAAGGTTCTTGATGCCATTGAGCGTTCTGAAAGCAAATGAAGTTCCTCATATTCTGTTTTTAGAGCTACTGCGTTATGCTGATCTTCGTCAGACCATTCGCTGGCATCGAAATATACAAAATCTTCTGAAGAGTAGTCTTTATCAGATGTTTCGTGCGCTACGCCGATTATATAAGAAATTTCCGGATATTCAGATTTGATAATTTTACAATAATTTGTAAGCATTTCCCTTCGGATGGCACGATAATCTGTATCGGACATGTACTTCTCTCTGGGAAGCAGTAACAATAAATAGCAATGGTTGCATTCGCTGGAATTAAACAGGATTCTCGTTCCTCTATCCCCAGGATTAGCCTTTGACAAAAACGATAAAAAACCTTCTGAAAGGCAATGCCGATGAAAACGATCCTCGCAAGCCATGTATTTAAACAATTCACTTTGTTCATGTATTGTTGGAATCGTAGTAAATTCTGACATTCCATTTTCAACAAAGAAAAATGTTTTCTGTAACAAGTCATCCCAGAAATAGCTTGTTCTTACTTTTACGCGCCAATCGCGGTACTGCTTAGATTGTTTTAGTTCTGGTAGTAATCCTCCCTCAAAGTAGACATCAGAATATTCTCTGCTGATTTCCTGCAAAGATGCGTTGTTTCCTTTTATTACCCCATACAAATGCTGTGCTAAAATGTCATTCTCACTTTCAGCCAATACATGTTTTTGAGTCAAGAGTTCTTGGCGTGCATTCAAATATCCGACAAAATCTCGTACAGTATCTAACTCTGAGAGAATATTGTAATATGATGAATCATCAAAAACGTGTATGAAATTATCTGTATCGTCAAGTATTTGCCCTATGCGAAATGGTTCGCAATCTTTACCGATATGCATATCACCGACAATCTGATTGTCGATAAGGAGACCTCCATCTTCACCGGAAAAATAGGCTTTGCATGATTCTTCAGCCCCATGTGCGATGGCAATTAAATGAAATCTGGTTTCGGGGGTAATTTTTATTTCCAGTGGAAGTTTTTGAGAGCACTTAGCATCAACTGCGATTCTATCTGGGTAATGCAGTATCCAGTTTTTGGCTCCAATCAACTGTTCTGCAGATTTTTGAATTGCTTTTTTGTACCATCTTCTCCAATCAACAAGTGCATCACCGGAGTTTCCATACGCACAGTCTTTGTCTGAAAAAATGATGATATGCTTATCAAAAACAATTAATAAATCGCACAATTCCTTTCCATTTGACTGCATTTTATATGGATTAGGATAGCTCCACAAACTTAAAAAGGTATGATATCCCAGGATAGCCAGTTTGTTCTCTGATGCGGTTAGTCCACCAGATTTTTTTACCACCATCTCTGGATAGTTAATTGGAAATGGCATTTTCATCAGTTTTCCTCACACTGTCATATATTGTAATACAGTTATTATCTGAGCAAACCTATTTATCCTCGGCTGCATCGAGCTGCAGCAGCCTGTGGTCTTCCGTCAACACCTTCATCTGGCTGATGGCAATGGCGTTGAGCTTTGCCAGACGCTCTGCCTGCGGGATTCCTTCGTTGATGAACACCGCATTCAGGTTCTCCAGATTGGACAAGCACACAAGCTGCGAAACGTTGGCATAGTCGCGGATGTTGCCTTTAAGATTCGGGTGGGCATCGCGCCACTCTTTGGTCGTCATACCAAACAGCGCCATATTCAGGACATCGGCTTCATTGGCATAGACCAGGGAAATCTGCCGGGCAGACAGTTCAGGTGGGATCAGATTCTCCTTGATGGCATCCGTGTGAATGCGATAATTGATCTTGGCAAGGTTGCGCTTGATATCCCAGCCAAGCTGCTTCAACTCCTCGGACTTGAGCCGCTCAAACTCTTTGATGAGGTAGATTTTGAATTCGGGGCTGATCCACATACCGAACTCAAAGGCGATGTCCTTATATGCGTATGTTCCACCATATCGTCCGGCCTTGGCTCTGAGACCAATTGCGTTGGTTTTTTCCACCCACTCTTTTACGCTGATCTTGTAGCTGTTCAAGCCAGCCTGACTTCTAATTGTGGCGAATTCGCCATAATTAAAATCGGGGTTGTGTATCTGTTCCCAAATCCCAAGGAACTCAACGGTATTCCGGTTTCTCAGCCAGTCAGAGATAAAAAAGTCGCCGTCTTTGGCTTTGAGCATATCTGTCAAAGATATGTAATCCTTATCATCAATGGTAGTGACCGTGATCTCAGCACCGTTTACAATGATTTTCCCATTCATCCGCTTTCGCCTCCATTCAGACCTTATCGTGGGTCAATTCTTTGAAAAGCCCCTGACACCCTTCCAGCACATCCCGCCAAGTGGCCTCGAAATTGCCTGTGTACCACGGGTCGGCAACATCGCCAGGGCGGTCGGTGTGGTCCATTCTCTGCGATCTTCTCCGTGTACCAAAGGCGTTCTTTGCTATCGAAGAGCTTGTCCAATAACGCAACATTATGTCCCTACGGGATTTGTGCAACAGGCTGTTGCACAATTCATCACCGGAATAAGCTGCTGCGAACTTTGCCATATATTACAGGTTTCTCACCGAGTAGCCGGTGGTGTCCGGGGAAGAAATTTTGATGTCGGCGGCAAGGTTTTCAACAAATTTGCTGCCTGATGTAACCGCATCATGCACTGAACAATAAGAACACCGCAGGCGCTTGAAAATACTTACAAGTCCGTTTAATCGAAAAGTGTGACTCGTTCGTTCCCTTCAGTCGCTTGCGGCATAATGGATTTTATATATCAGGCTCGCTTTGGCATAAAGCTCTTTTCCGCCATTTTCATCACAAAATTCTTCTCATCAGAATCGGCAGATGAAAAGTCAATATTGTACCGCTTGCATATCTGACGGAAATGAACGACATAGGACAGATCCTCACTGGTCGGAGGCGCAACATAACAGTTCGGCGCTGCTAAGTCGTCCAGTTTTGCATACTTTTCCTGTAACATGATTACTCCTCCTTCAAATATTGCGAAAATAACTCTCTTGCCGCTTCTCCATCAATCAAAAGCAGGTATGGATCTAATCTGCTGAATGGAATTGCTCCAAAATCCCGAATATAGTGTTCCCTGATTTCTGAAGTTTTTGCCTTTAAATAAATCGCTCCACCGTATCCGTAGTCGATCGATAACTGAATGCCATAAGCAAGCAACGCTGCTCCAATGCCTTTATATTTACGCCGACCAGCTAATGTAGGATTACTATGCGGTGCGCTTTCGATATATTCAACATATACCAGAACGCCTTCCGGCATATCCCTGTATGCACCAAGTCCAACTAATTCTCCGGTTGCCGCAATTTCAAGTGCGTACTTCTCCAATGAGTCCGTCTGAATGAAATCGGATAGCCAGCTTGTCTGCCATTGTTCTTCAACGGTTTTCTTATAGTCGAATTGTGTTGCCTTCCTTATTTCCGCCCATACAGGAATTCCTGTTGTGGCATCAGTCACATAGTATTCGACCTTCATTAGTCATCCTCCGCAGGCTATATCGGCTTTATAATGCAACTTTCTATGCTTATTATAGCACATTTTTGAGGAAAGTCTACATAAGTTTTGCATCTCTCAGCAGCCCCTGGCAACCCTCCAGCACATCCCGCCATGTCGCCTCGAAGTCCTCGGTGTACCACGGGTCGGCAACATCGCGGGGGTGGTCGGTGTAGTCCATCAGGAGGTGCAGCTTGCCGGCAAAGTCGCCGCCGCAGATGCGGTGCATATTCCGCAGGTTCGCGCTGTCCATGCCGATCAGGAGATCGTATTTTTCGTAGTCGGCATTGGTGAGCTGCCGTGCTGCGTGGCCGTCGCAGGAGATCCCGTGCTCCGCCAGCTTGCGCCGCGCCGGGGGATAGACCGGGTTGCCGATCTCCTCCTGGCTGGTGGCCGCCGATTCGATATGGAACTGTGATGCCAGCCCAGCCTTCTTTACCAAGTCCTTCATCACAAACTCGGCCATGGGGCTGCGGCAGATATTCCCATGACACACAAAGAGTATCTTCTTCATCGCTCTCGCTCTCCCGCGTTGCTTCTTTTTCCTCAGTATAGCAGGAAATCGCTTGCTCGTCGAGAGAAGAATGCAGCCACGCCTGAGATTCTATGGCGGCCAGCAGTTTTGCTTTCTTCCAGCCGAAGTGCAACACGGCTCGGATGTACCACGCCCGTTCCTCGTTGCTGCCGCACCTCTCTAAAATCGCCACATTTTGCGTCCAGCCGAGGTGCATCGCCAGCCGCATGATTTCAGGGGATTCCTCGTAGGCTGCGTAAAACGCCCGCATCCGGCGCAGATTGCGGGGAGAGAAGCCCTCGGCTGCGGGATAGGCCGCTTGCAGGTATTCCGACGCCGCGACAGCCGCGCCTTTCTCCACTCTGCCGCTGACCAGCCGACCAATTTCACAGTACATTTCCATCTGCGGGAGCTGCGCCGCCATAAGCGTGTCCAGTGTGGTGAACATGGTGACGTAATCTGTGGGTTTGCGAATGTTCATTGGCTTTCTCCTTTCCGACGCGGCGCGCCTGATCAACGCTCAAAGCAGAGAAAAGCACGGGGACCGCCGTGTTTTTCTCTGCTTTGATCTGTTTCAGATGACTCGCACGATCTGCTCCCACAGCAGAATGTGCTTTTCATCAATGGCTTTGTTGTCATGATAATGGCCGAACAGCCAGTAGTGGTATTTTGCTCTTTCCTGCACCTCCTGCAAGAAATCCGTGAGCCGGTCCGCCTCGTTGTGACGGGTCCCCATGAGGGCGATGCTGGTGGGAGCGCAGTGGGTGATGATGTAGTCCACCTGCCAGCCGACCGCGTCGAGGTTTCGCCGCGCCTCGGCGTATTCTTCATCGGAGGGAAGCTCCTGCGCCCACCATGAGATGTGGTTGACGCGGTACCTCGCTCTTGGTTTGCGCTGGAGCATCGTGAGCCTTCGCTCAAAATCCGGGGCGTCCGGCTCCAGAATCCCATCCTCGATGTCGTGACTTTTTGCGCCGCCCATGGTGAAGAAGCGGTAGCCCTCCAGCTCGAAGATCTGACCGCGCGTCAGGTGCAGAACATGGGGACGAATACGGTGTACCTTGCCGCAGTGCCAATCGTCCACGGGGTATCGTTCCAGCGCATCATAGTTTTCATGGTTGCCGCAGACGAAGGCCAGCGTGAAGGGCAGGCGTTCCAGCCAGTCCAGCGTTTCATCGTCGCGGCTGTCGCCAAACCACACGCCGCCGCAGTCCCCGTTATCCCGAATTCAGGACAATGGCGATTATATCGAAAAAAATATTATCCCGAAATCTTTTATATTGCGCTGAAAATGCAATAATTTAAAGACTTTTTTCGGCATAATATTTTTGATATTATAGGGAGCACCAGGCAAATGGAGGGTGTCTTCTATGAAATCAGATATTAATGATTTGTGCGAGGCCTTTTTAGCCGCTTTAACCAATGCAGGCTATGCGGTAAAAAGTATCGAAAACTACAAACAAGTCAGCAATAGATTCAAGAAGTTCTGCGCAGAAAATGGCTATGATACTTATACAGTCAACATTGGTCAAATATTTGCTGATAATGTGTTTAATGAGGAAACAGGAGCGTTTGTCGGATATCGGAATGTCATGTATGGTCGTTTTGTGCGGCTAATAAATTCATTTTATCTCCAAGGCACTTTTGATTTCTCAATGGTCACAAAAGAGAAGAATTTGCCGAAATCTATACATCTCATAGAAATCTATCAGGATTATATGGAGCACTTAAAAACACAGTATTCAAATATTGGAACGATCGGATTTTTTCAAAATGGGATGTTACATCTCCTTCGCTATATGGAGGACGGTGGAATACTGACCTTAAAGGATCTGGCTGTATCAGATGTCGTAAATTATATTTGCTCTTGGTCTCAGAAACATCAGCGTAATGTCCTCTGCATATTGCGCAATATCTTCCGGCATTTTGGGCGTGAAGATCTTTATTTTGCAGTGGCAGGGATTCATCCTTACCGCACCAAGCGGATAGTTCCAATGTTTACGGACAATGAGATCATGAGTATAGAAGAAGTACTATCATCTCCAAGTGTATCTCACAGAGATGCAGCGATATTTTTCCTGGGGCTTACTACGGGAATGCGTGCGGTTGATGTGGTCGATTTGAGGCTCGCCAATATAGACTGGGACAATGAGACCATTTTCTTTCAGCAAAGCAAAACGGGCAACGCTGTATGCCTTCCATTAACAGTTGATATTGGGAATTCGATCTATCGCTATATTTTAGAGGAGCGTCCCAGAGTTGACGATGACCATGTGTTCTTGCGAAGCCAAGCACCTTTTATACCTTTGGGGGGACACTCAACGTGCTACTATATCGTAAGCAACATACTCCAACGCGCTGGCATACAAAAGGATGGTCGTATCTGGGGTATGTGTATGCTGCGCCATAACGCAGCATCGATGATGGTTCAAAATAGCATTCCATTAACAACAATTGCAGCAATCCTTGGGCATGCGGAAACAAGAACTACCGATATCTATATAACCGCAGACATAAGTAACCTTAAAGAATGTGTACTGCCTCTTGCAGGAATATCTCGAAAGGTAAATACATGAGTCTTTTTATAAGTGCGCTCGGGCCATCTCTGGAAACATTCCTAAAGTTTAAAAATTCCATAGGCATACAATATAATGCATCGGCTCAATGGTGTTTAAAGAGCTTAGATCGGTACAATTTCAAGCATGGCAACAGCACAGTTCTCTGCAAAAGCCTCGTAGTAGGATGGAGTATTGAACGCTCTGAACACTCCAATTCAAAATGCGGCCCTTGGATAAGTCCTGTTAGAGAGTTCGGACGCTATCTTCGCTCCATGGGTGATTTAGACGCATATGTTCTTGAATACCCTGTTTCCCAGAACTCTTTCCGACCAGAAGTTTACTTGCTGTCCGACATCGAGATACAACGATTTTTTAAAGAATGTGACTCATACGTGCTCCGAAAGAAAACACCAGGGCGTCCTTATGTTTATCCGGCCCTGTACCGTTTTCTCTATTGCTGCGGTGCGAGGTGTGGTGAAGCCAGACATCTCCGTTGTGAAAATGTCCACCTTAGTGACGGTTATCTGGATATCCTACAATCAAAAGGACATCGAGACCGTCGGCTATTTTTATCGGATGAGTTGATATCTTACCTGATAGAATATGATTGTGCCATAAGGAATTGTTTCCCTAAACGAGAATATTTTTTCCCGGGACCAAGCGGTAATATCATATCTGCATCATCAATACCATTTAATTTCAGAAAGATATGGCTTGCGGCAGGGCTCAAACGAGATGGCGAGATTAAGCCAAGGCCATACGACTTCCGGCACCACTTTGCGTGTGCCAATATAGCACGTTGGGCTAAAGAGAGAAAAGATGTCATTTCCATGCTTCCTTATCTCATGCGCTATATGGGACACTCCTCGCTTGAAAAGACGTATTACTATGTGCACCTGATCCCTGACTATTTTGCAGACTATGCCGCTGCAACAGAGAACTTGGAGAGTTTACTGCCTGAGGTTGAGCCATATGAGATATAAGCGTAAAAGAGACAAATGTTTCTGGACAATGGCGCGTTCCTATCTGCATGATTATATGCCCGCTATACGAAACCTGTCCGATAAGACGATAGAAACGTATAAGCAGTCACTTAAAACATATTTACGGTTCTTGAAAGAAAAAAAGAATATCGAAGATGAGCTTGTAAGCTTTGAGGCGTTTACCCGTGATTATGTAAAAGAGTTTATTATCTGGTTGAAAGGTCAAGGGGCATCAACCAGAACAATAAATCTCAGGATCACATCTATCCGTTCTTTTTTAAAATATTGTGGACAGGAGGACTTTGAACTTCGTGGTATCTATGAATCTGTTTGCCAAATTCAAAAACTAAAAGAAGAAAAGCACCCTATTTTGTATCTTCGGCCTGAAGCAACAGCTGCCATTCTATCTGCTTATGATATGAACACGCAGAAACACCGACGGAACAGAATGATTCTCATACTCTTATATGATACAGGAGCCAGGGTGCAAGAATTGGCCGACCTTGACATAGAATCACTGCACCTTGATGTACCTAACCCCTATATTTCTATAATTGGAAAGGGTCGAAAAAGGCGCAATGTTCCAATCATGAGGAAGACTGTGGCTCACCTTAATTCCTATCTGAAGGAGTTTCATCCATCGGAACAGTCCGCCCCACTGTTTTATAGCATGAGGGACGGAAAACCTCACAGACTTTCCACAGACAGCATTAGTCTCGTGGTTGGTACAGCGGCAAAGATGGCCCGAGAGACATGCAATGCGGTTCCGGAGAATGTTCACTGCCATTTGTTTAGAAAAACAAAAGCAATGGATTTGTATAAAAACGGCATTCCTTTACCATTTATAATGCAGTTGCTTGGGCATGAAAGCATATCCACCACATCTGGTTTCTATGCTTTTGCTACATTGGAGATGATGAGTGATGCCATCAACAAGTCAGTGCCAATCATCGGAGGCACTGAGAAACTCTGGAAAAACAAGAATGCAAAGCAAGCCCTCTATACACTGGATTGAAAATACTATACCGAAAAATCTTATGTAGAATCTGCTTATTTACAGGATTCTGAAATTTTTCGGTATAGAAATTTACTCGGTATAATCTCCGGTGATGATGACCGTGTCATCCTTCGTCATGTTAGCTTGCTCCGGGAAACAATCCGATTGGAAACGCCGGAAGTTCCCGTGGCAATCGCCAGTCACATAAATCATGCGAATTTCCTCCTTTTTGGCTGTTCTACAGCCTGTTCAATTTCCAGACCGTCCCGCAGCGTCACACGGATGCGCTCTCTGGACAGGACGGTGACCTTTTCCAGCAGCTGATAGATCGTGCCGTCATCCCAATCCGTGAGTTTGTTCGATGTGCTTTTCAGAGCCATCGTGACCATCTGCATGCGGTGGTTTGCTTGATCCTGCTCTTGCCGCAGCTGTTGGATGATGGCCTTGCGGCGCTTGAACTCTGCCATTGCCGTGGAGATGGATTGGAATCGCGCGGTGTAACCGTCCGCGTTGTCCGCAACGGCGGCCTCGCTCAGCAGGGCGGTGAATTGCCGCCCCAGGTCTGCTATGGCGCGGTCAATATCTCCAAGGCTCATGCTCTCACCGGGAATGGGGGCAAGCTCCTGTTCCATCGTATCTCTAAGCTGCTCTGCCAGAGCGCTATGATCGGACATGACGGAGTTGATGGCGTTCAAAATTGCCTGTTGGAGCGGTTCCTCATCCAGTGTCGGAGAGTTCAGACAGTATTTTCTGCCATAATCCAGACGGCTCGTGCAGCGCCATACCGCGCGTTTTTCACCATGCTGCGTCCATACGACACGCCGGTAAGCCGTGCCGCATTCCGCACAGAACAGCAGACCGCTGAGCGCGTATTTGCCGCTGAATTTTCCGCGACCCGTGGGGGCGCTTTTTCTTGAGCGGCCGTCCTGCGCGCGGCGCCGCGCGAGTTCAAGCTGCACGGCATCGAACATCTCATGGCTGATAATGGCTTCATGATTGTTTTGGATCAGGACTTTGGCGAGCTGCCCTGTGTTTGGGACCGATTTTTTGCTGATGCAGTCCTTAACGAAGGTTTTCTGGAGCAGGGCGTCTCCGCAATATTTTTCATTGGTGAGGATGGAGCGCAGGTTGCTGGTGGTCCAGTCTGTGGTTCCAACGGCGTTCCGGAACCCGCCGGCCACCAGCGCCAGACGGATATCCCGGACGCTTTTTCCGGCAAGGTACCATTCAAAAATCTGGCGGACAGTTTCTGCTTCCTCCGGAATGATCACAGGATTCCCGTCGGGCCCTTTTTCATAGCCCAGCAGGGTTTTGTACTGGAAGGTGACTTTGCCGTCTTTGATGGACTGGCGCTTGCCCCAGCGGACATTGGCGGAGATGGATTCGCTCTCGGACTGCGCGAAGGCGGCGTGGAGCGCGATGAGGAATTCACTTTCCGGGTAGATGGAGTTGATGTTCTGCTCCTCGAAGATCACGGCGATGCCAAGGCTCCGCAGCTCACGGGTATAGCTGATGGTATCCAGCGTATTTCTGGCGAAGCGGGAGACGGATTTGGCAAGGATCATGTCGATCTTGCCCTGTCTGCACTGACGGATCATACGCAGGAAATCCTTACGCCGGCAGGTGGAAGTTCCCGTGATGCCCTCATCCGCGAAGATATCCACCATTGTCCACTCCGGATTTTTCATGATCTTTTCGGTGTAGAAGGCTTTCTGGTTTTCGTAGCTGGTCAACTGCTCCTCATCACCGGTGGAGACGCGGCAGTAGGCGGCAACACGCAGATTCCGCTTCTTGGCCTGTTCCTGCGGGGATTCGTTTTTTGCCGGAATGACGATGATCTTCTTTTCCGGATGAGACTCTGTCATGCGCGCTCACACTCCTTATATTGCACTGTTCTTTTGGTGTGTTTCGATGGAATGCACATCTGCCTACGCTTCCAGCCATTGGCCGTTTTTCAGCAGAAGGCATACCGTGTCACCGTGGCATTCGATTTTGCGTAGGCTCTGCTTCAGAAGCGCGGCATCCAGCACGTCCATTTTCGGATATGTTTCAAAGACGCCGCGGAGACGGTGTGATTCATATTCTTCCGTTTTGACGCTCGCCAGCTTTAGGGACGCGACCTCCAAGGCTTTCTGCCGTGCGATGTCCTCATCTACAGGCGGTGTCTGCAGCAGCGTGTCCAGTTCCTGCTGGAGCTGCCGGATCTCTGCCGTGTCGCAGACGGCGGATGCCATCATGCTGATCCGCAGCGGATCATCGATCAGGAGGTTCAATGCCTTGCGTATCCTTTTCACTGCACTGCCGGGGACTGCGCTGCCGCACAGCTTATAGAGCTCGGCCTGCGCGGGGAGCGGGGGAGAGGCTGTGCAGTTCTTCTTTCTCCGCTCCCGCACGGCTTGGAACTGTTCAGCGGATATGATCGGGGGATAGAGATCCGCTCCAACATAGCGGCTGTCCTCCAGAATACGGGCCACCATATTTTTGTTCCAGGACTTACCGGTGTGGTAGGGGAGCGCTTTCTGATTCAGCTCGTTTGCCAAGCACTGGAATGACGCACCGGCGAGGTACCGTGTGTAGATGTACCGCACCGTTTCAGCCTCGTTGGGAGAAGGGACGATGTCCCCAAGCTCCATGCGGTAGCCAAAGACCATTTTTCGCTTGCTTGCCATCGGTTTATTTTTTCCTTTCAATGTGTTCCGGAAGCTCCAGCCCGTTGATCAGGCGGAAGCGGATGGTGCTGTTATCCTGAATGGTGATCGTCTCAACCAATTCGCTGAACAGTGCCTCATCGAAGGTCGCCAGCAGATCCGGCCCATCTTCCAGAATGTCCAGAAGCTCCTGTGTGCGTTGAACTGTCTGATCGTCTTCGGAGCGGAGAATGCGGGATTTTTTCAGCTTTGCCTCGCGGCGCTGCTCGGCCAGTTGATTGCTTTGGAATATAAAAATATCAGGATCGACCACGGCCTGCTGCTTGAGCTGGGCCAATAATCGTTCCTGACACGCAATGTCCGCTATTTGCTTATTGAGTTCTACAATATCCTCGCTCCAAAGCAGCTTGCCGTTTTTGGCTGCCTGGAGATCCTGAATGAGCTGGGTCAGCACCTGATCGCCATGATGCTTGAGCGTGAAATATATCCGAAGGAATGCTTCTGTGATCTCCGTTTCGGGGATCTGCATGGTTGGGCAGCTCCCGGCATTTTTATTATGTGTCTGGCAGATCCAGTAGGCGGTGCCGCGGGTTTTCTTTCGCTTACAGAACGCGCCGCAATGTCCGCATACGATCTTCCGTGAAAGGGGATGGGGAGCGGCGGCACGAGGGGGGATGGCAGCGCTTTTTCGCGATAGAAGCTGCTGCGCCTTATCAAACACCGTGCGGCTGACGATGGGAGGATGACTTCCTTCGATAAAATATTGGACTCCCTCACCCTTATTCTCTATTTTCCGGTGGGGGAGAGTGAGTGTGGTGTAAGTTTTCCCCAGCAGGGAGTCCCCGACATATTTTTCATTTCGCAGAATGTATTGGATGCTGCGAACCTGCCAGAAGGGGGTGTTTTGCTTGGTGGGGATGCCCAGCGCCGTGATCTCCTTTGCAATATCCTCCATGCTGATGCCTGAGAGATAGCGGTCTGTCTCTTCTACACATCTCCGAGCCCACGAGACGGAGCTACATCTCGTATG
>OWIQ01000996.1_pt1 | contig 12600 bp, 7 predicted proteins | sample 1732701 | NCBI WGS metagenome assembly OWIQ01 (sample SAMN05065744, study PRJEB22554) | human gut metagenome | biome: ENVO:2100002; feature: ENVO:00000062; material: ENVO:00002003 | host: Homo sapiens | place: USA
GGCCATCGCAGGCATCTCGCTTCTGGTGGGCGGCATCGGCATCATGAACATCATGCTGGTGTCTGTCACCGAGCGCACCCGCGAGATCGGCATCCGGAAGGCGCTGGGCGCACAGGAGAGCACCATCCTGACCCAGTTCGTCGTGGAGGCCGGCGTCACGTCGGCGCTGGGCGGCTGCTTCGGCATCGTGCTGGGCTACATCGTCTCGGCCATCATCAACCAGATCCTTCCGTTCGTCCTGACGGACATCACCCTGAACGTCACCCCCTCGGCGGACGCAGCGGCCATCGCCGTGGGCATCTCCTGCGGCATCGGCGTCCTGTTCGGCTTCCTGCCTGCCCGCCGTGCCGCCCGCCTGAACCCCATCGAGGCGTTGAGGTATGACTAACCTCTCGGGAATGCTTCTGGCTCTCCCTTTGGGAGAGCTGTCACCGAAGGTGACTGAGAGGGCAAGGATGCTCCTCCTTTGTCAGGCGGCTTGCCCTCTCCGTCTCGCATTCGCTCGCCACCTCTCCCAAAGGGAGAGGCGATGGCGTTGATTCTATAAGGAGTTTACCATGAAAAAAAGATTCCTCGCATTCCTGCTGGCCGTCTGCGTGGCGGTTTCCATGCTGGTGCTGCCCGCCTCGGCGGTCGGCTCCAACGCGGCAGTCCAGACGGCGACGGCGCTGGGCGGTCTGACCGCCGAGCAGTCCGCTTCTCTGGGCGTGCCCCTCACCCGTGGGCAGGCGGCCCGTCTCCTGACGGCTTTCTCGACCTACCGCGACACCGCCGCAGCACAGGGCCGCACCGGCCGTCTGTACAGCGATGTGGACAGCGATTCGCCCTACGCCGTCTACATCCGCACTGCCGTCCAGAACGGCTGGATGACCGGCTACTCCGATGGCAGCTTCCGCCCGGATAATGCCGTTACGCTGGAGGAGGCCTGCACCATGGCCCTCCGCCTGCTGGGCTACGATGTGGCGAGCCTCGGCGGCACCTTCCCCTCGGCCCAGCTCAATAAGGCGAGCGCACTGGGCCTGCGCAATGACATCAGCGCCCGTCAGGGCGAGGTGCTGACCCTCGAGCAGGGCACCGTGCTCTTCTACAATGCCCTCACGGCCATGAACGGCAGCGGTCAGGTTTACGCCTCCACGCTGGGCTTTGCGGTGAGCAACGGTCAGGTGGACATCTCCTCCGTCCTGCTGGACAACGTCAAAGGCCCCTTCGTGGCCGATGCGGCCACGGCCCTGCCCTTTGCCCCGGCGGCCATCTACCGCAACGACGAAGTCACCACCTCTGCAGCCCTCTCTCCCTATGATGTCTACTATTATAATGAGAGCGCCCGCACCCTGTGGATCTACAATAAGCGTGCCGCAGGCCGTGTGACGGCGGTCTCGCCCTCGGCCAGCGCCCCGACCTCTGTGACTGTGGCCGGGGTCAGCTACACCATCGCCTCGCCCTCTGTGGCCTACCAGCTGTCCTCCCTGTCCGGCGGCGGCGTGGGTCAGGTGGTCACGCTGCTGCTGGGCATGAACGACGCCGCAGTCTCCGTCCTCACCGGGGAGGAGGCCGACGCCGTCTTTTACGGCGTGGTGCAGTCCTCATCCCGCACCCTCGTGGAGACCAACAGCGCCGAGGTGCAGCAGGCCGTCTCCATCATGTGCACCGACGGCACGGCCCGCACCGTCAACGTAAACAATAAGCTCAATTTCCCGGCGGGCAAGCTGGTGGAGATCTGCGTGGACGAGGGCGGCGAGAGCGTTAAGTCCATCTCGCCCCGCCCGGTCAGCGGCACCATCCGTGCCGACGGCACCGCACTGGGCGACACCCCGTTTGCAGACAACGTGCAGATCCTTGATACGACGTCGGAGGGTGTGGCTGGGGCAGTTCGCCCCAGCCGCCTATCGGGGGTAACGCTGAGTGAGAACGACGTCCGCTACTACACCACCAACGCCGCCGGTGAGATCGACCGGGTCATCCTCAACGATGTGACCGGCGATCTGTGGGAGTATGCCGCGCTGGATTCCGTCCGCCGCCTGACGGACGAAGCCGCTAAGAAGATCGACAAGAAGATCAGCGAGAAGGCGCAGGACGCCGCAAAGGAGGCCGCAGGCCTCCCCACGACGACAACGACCACCACCACGGTGAAGAAGACCGACGAGGAGACCTTTCAGGACGTGAAGAACATTCTGGTGCCCAGCACCAGCGATGTGCTCTACGGCCTCATCGACGGCAGCATCGTCAGCTCTACCTGGAACACCCTCACCGGCAAGACGGACCAGCTCTTCAGCTATGTGCTCCGCCGCACCGGCGACAGTGTGGGCGGCACGCTGGGCGATTTCCTCAACTATCTGGGTGAGGGCGCCACCTACGTCTGCTATACCGGCGGCAAGCAGGTGGCCTACAGCACCGCAACCAAGTATCCCATCGTGGCGGGCGGCATCGCCATCGGCCGCTCTGCCGACGGCAAGGCCATCAACCGGATGCTCCAGCTCTCGCCGGTGGTCATCGACAGGCTGGGCGCGGCTTCGGTCATGAGCGGGGACAAGCGGTATGAGACCGCCGACGATATGCAGGTCTATCTGTGGTCGAACGGCCAGTATTTCGCCACCTCGCTGCCCAAGGTCAACACCGAGGACTACAAGCTCATCGGCTGGTACGACAACTTCGGCTGCGCAGGCGGAAAGAAGATCCGCATCCTCGTGGCCGTCAAGACGAACTGAGATCTTCCCTGAAAGAACAAAGCAGCAGCCTCACCGAACGCAGAGTGAGGCTGCTGTTTTTGTGTTTATCGCAATTTTCAAAAATAGTGCCCATCAACACGGCATATTTGCGATATGCAGTTTGCGGATGTTGCTTGTGCATTAAAAACGCAAACTGCTATAGCTGTTAGACTGGGGGACGCGGCAGAAAAAGGGCCTTCCCATTTGCCACCGGCCCGGTTTCGTGTTACAATAAAAACCAGAGAAATTGCGGAAAAAGGAGGTGCGGCAATGATACGCATCGCTCTGGTGGAGGACGAGGCAGAGGTGCGGGCGCAGCTGCAAGGCTATGTGCAGCGGCACACCCGGCAGTATGGCACCGAGTTTGCTGTGACGGAGTTCGCCGACGGGATGGAGCTGCTGGATGATTACCGCCCGGTGTACGATGTCCTGTTTCTGGACGTGGAGATGAAGCATCTGGACGGGATGGAGACGGCCCGGCGGGTGCGGGAGCTGGACAAGGACGTCATCATCGTCTTCATCACGAATATGGCCCAGTACGCCATCGGCGGGTACGCGGTGGGTGCGCTGGACTATGTGCTCAAACCGGTGCCCTACTTTGCCTTTTCGCAGCAGCTCCGGAAGGTGGAGGAGCAGCTGCGCCGCCGGGTGCGGCACTATCTGGCCCTGCCGGTGGAGGGCGGGCTTCGGCGGCTGGACTCCTCCCTCATCTATTATCTGGAAAGCGAGGGCCACCGCGTCCACTTCTACACCGAGGAGGGGGACTTCGCGGCGGCGGGCACCCTGAAAGCCTTCGAGGAGAAGCTGGCTGAGCGGCCCTTTGCCCGCTGCAACAGCGGCTACCTCGTCAATCTGGCGCAGGTGAAGGGGGTGCAGCAGGGGATGGTGCAGGTAGGACCTTATGAATTGCAGCTGAGCCGACCCCGGCGGAAAGCCTTCCTCGCGGCGCTGGCCGACCACATCGGAGGTGGAGGCGCATGACGGCGCTGCCCAGTATCCCGCGCCTCTATACGGCGCTGGCCGAGTGTCTGGCCGTGGGCATCTACGCCCTGCCGCTGGGTCGCCGCTTCGGCCCGAAAGCCACCTTAGCCGTCAGCGCGGCGTGGGCGCTGGTCCTCTGCGCTTTTTTGCAGGCCACGGGCAGCGTCCCACTGGCGTGGTGGATCCCCTGCATGGCGGCGGCGGTGGCGATGCAGTACCTTTACCTCTGGCTCACCCGCACCATCTCGCTGCTGGAGGCCGGATACGTCTGCGCCCGGGCCTTTGTCTTGGCCGAGCTGGCCGCCAGCGCCGAGTGGCAGCTGCACTGTTTCCTCTGGCCCCAGCGCAGAGGGGCCGATGGCCTGTCGCTGGCGCTGCTGGCGGTGGTCTACAGCGGGGTCTTTGGCTGCATCTGGCTGCTGGAGCACAAGCACGCCAGCCCCAAGGGCCGCATCGTCATCAGCGGAAAAGCGGCCCTCGTGGCCGTCGTCATGGCGGCGATGGTATTTGCGGTGAGCAACCTGCTCTTCTTGGGCGACCGCGAGGTGGACATGAGCGTCTACTACATCCGCACGCTGGTGGACATCTGCGGCGTCCTCATCCTGACCGTCCAGCACGAGCAGCTGCGGGAAGCGGCCCTCCACAGCGAGCTTGCGGCGATGGACGAGGTGCTCCACCGCCAGTATGAGCAGTACAAGCGGAGCAAAGAGGGCATCCGGCTCATCAACAGCCGCTACCATGAGTTGAAAATTCAGATCGCAGACATCCGTGCCGAGCGCGACCGGGCCAAGCAGGACGCCGCGCTGGCCCGGATGGAAAGCGGCATCCGCCGGTATGAGGCCGAGAACAAGACCGGCAATCCGGTGCTGGACACCCTGCTCACTGCAAAGAGCATGGACTGCCAGCAGCGGGGCATCAACATGACCAGCGTGGCCGATGGCAGTAAGCAGGGGTTCCTGACGACCCGGGAGCTGTGCACCCTCGTGGGCGCGCCGCTGGACAACGCCATCGAGTGTGTCGCGGCAGAGCCGGACCCCGAAAAGCGGCTGCTGCGGGTGGCCGTCTATGACCAGAGCGGCTGTGTGATGCTCCGCTTCGAGAATTACTGCGCCCAGCCCGTGGAACTGGGCGCAGACGGCCTGCCCCGCCACAACACCCACGGCGGCTACGACCTGCGGGGCGTGCAGGCGGCAGCGCAGGATCACGACGGCACCATGACCCTTCACTGGGCCGACGGCTGGTTCACGCTGCGGATCCTGCTGCCGATCCCGGAATAAAGAACAACCTCTCCGTCATTGCTTCGCAATGCCGGAGAGTTTTTTTCTGTTTTGCACAATAAAACCGGGCCTGTATTTGTGAATAAGCACAATAAAATTTGAAACCAAAATGAAACTTCTGCAAAATATGCCTCGGAAATGACAGGTTGTGAAAATCTTTGTAAATTTTCATTGAATTCCTTTATAATGGATGCCAACAGTCCGGGAGCTGTGCCCGGGAAATATGAATTCAGAATAAGGAGGAAGAATTATGTTGTCCGTCAATATGGATGATGTAATGCAGGTGGTTTCCAACATCCAGAACTACCTGATCGCCTTCGGCGTCGTGGTCGTGGTCGCACTTGTTGCGATGTTTGCGGCCAAGAAGCTGCCGAAAGCCAAGAAGAAGATGGTCCGCGCGCAGTCTGGTGTCGCCATTCTGCTGGCACTGGTCATCGTTGTCAACCTCATCTGCACCGGCCCCATGTCCACCATGCTGGATCTGGTCTCCGGTGAAGGCTCCATCAGCGAGGAGACCTCCGCAGAGGCGACCGAGCTGGTGAACGAGATCACGCAGGAGGGCATTGTTCTGGCACAGAACGATGACAACATCCTGCCTGTGGCCTCCGGCTCCAAGCTGAACGTCTTTGGCTGGGCCTCCACCAGCCCCTGCTACGGCGGCACCGGCTCCGGCGCACTGAACGACGCTTATCCCGTCACCGACCTGCTGACTGGTCTGCACGATGCGGGCATCGAGACCAACGACGAGCTGAGCAAGTTCTACACCGACTACTGCGCTACCCGTCCCAGCGTCGGCATGGCACAGCAGGACTGGACCCTGCCCGAGCCGAACGTCAGCCTGTACACCGACGAGATGATGGCAAATGCCAAGGAATACTCTGACACCGCCATGGTGGTCATCACCCGCGTCGGCGGCGAGGGCGCAGACCTTCCCACCGATATGGCTGCTGTCGTGGACGGCAGCTGGGTCCGCCGTGTGGCAGACTACCGCGGCTCTCAGCGCGGCGCTGGCTACTACAACGGCTCTTATGACGACACCCTGAACGAGGGCAACGACTGGGATGCAGGCGACCACTTCCTGCAGCTGTCCAACCGCGAGGAAGAGCTGATCAATCTGGTCACTTCCAACTTCGACAATGTCATCGTCGTCTACAACGGCGCAAACGCATTCGAGATGGGCTGGGTCAAGGATTACCCCCAGATCAAGGGCGTTCTGCTCTGCCCCGGCACCGGCCAGTCCGGCTTTGAGGGCTTTGGCCGCGTGGTCGCCGGTGAGGTCAACCCCTCCGGCCGCACCGCAGATACCTATGTCACCGACCTGACCGCCTCTCCGTGGTGGAACAACTTCGGCGACTTCAAGTACACCAACGCTTCCGAGTTCAACTCCAATGCAAGTATGTTCGATCCCGAGGGCACCACTCCCTCCTTCGTCAACTACGTCGAGGGCATCTACGTCGGCTACAAGTTCTATGAGACGGCTGCCGATGAGGGCCTCATCGACTACGACAAGGAAGTGGTCTATCCCTTCGGCTACGGCCTGAGCTACACCACCTTCACCCAGAAGATGAGCGACATCACCAACGATGGCGCAGACCTGAAGTTCTCCGTCACGGTCACCAACACCGGCTCTGTTGCCGGCAAGGATGTTGTCGAGATCTACAGCGATCCTCCATATACCAACGGTGGCATCGAGAAGGCCTCCGCAAACCTGCTGGACTTCGCCAAGACCGGCGAGCTGGCTCCCGGCGAGAGCGAGACCATCGACTTCACCATCCCGGTGGAGGAGCTGGCTTCCTACGATTACCAGAACAACGGCTGCTATGTGCTGGAGGCTGGCGATTACGTCATCAGCACCAACGCAGACTCCCACACCGCTCTGGATTCCAAGACCTGCAACTTCGCTTCGGACATCGTCTACAACGAGTCCAACAAGCGCGGGAGCGATGAGGTCGTGGCCACCAACCAGTTCGATTTCGCTGAGGGCGAGATCACCTATCTGTCCCGTGCAGACGGCTTCGCAAACTACGATGAAGCCACTGCCGCTCCTGCCACCTACGAGATGAGCGACGAGGTCAAGGCTGGCTTCGAGAACTGCTTCACCTACACCGAGTCCGGCTACGAGAAGGACGAGGACCCCAACGCAGAGGACATTACCACCGGCGCAAAGAACGGCCTCAAGCTGGCTGACCTGCGCGGCGTGGATTACAACGACTCCAAGTGGGATGACCTGCTGGACGAGATGAGCATCGACGACCTGCAGCAGACCATCGGCTTCGGCGGCTATCAGACCGCAGCGGTGGACAGCGTCGGCAAGGTGCGCACCAACGACTGCGATGGCCCCGCCTCCATCAACAACAACTTCACCGGCGTCGGCTCGGTCGGCTTCCCGGCTGCTACCCTCATCGGCATGACCTGGAGCAAGGATCTGGCCCATGACTTCGGCGACAGCATCGGCAAGATGGCCAACGAGATGAACACCTCCGGCTGGTACGGCCCGGCCATGAACATCCACCGCACCGCATTCTCCGGCCGCAACTTCGAGTATTACTCGGAAGACGGCGTCCTGTCCGGCGCAATGGCCGCAAGTGCCATCGCAGGTGCACAGGAGCACGGCGTCTACGCTTACATGAAGCACTTTGCCCTGAACGATCAGGAGGGCAACCGCAACTGCATGGCGGCCACCTGGTCCAACGAGCAGGCCATCCGTGAGATCTACCTCAAGCCCTTCGAAATGTCGGTCAAGGATGCAGACTGCCACGCAGTCATGTCCTCCTTCAACTACATCGGCAATCGCTGGGCCGGCGGCTGCTCTGAGCTGCTGCAGAACGTCCTGCGCGGCGAGTGGGGCTTCCTCGGCTTCGTCGAGACCGACTACTTCGGTGTCTACGGCTACATGACCGCCGATCAGGCTGTCCGCAACGGCGGCGACCTGATGCTCTGCACCACGGGCAACGATTACAACAACGTGACCGTTCTGACCAACAGCAGCAAGCAGGCCATGCGCACCGCTGCCAAGAACATCCTCTACACCGTGGTCAACAGCCGCGCTTACGATGAGGAGAACCTGAACCCCGGTATGGCAAAGTGGAAGATCGTCCTGATCGGTGCAGACGTCGTCGCCGCACTGCTCATCGTGGGTCTGGAGTACACCGCCATCAAGAACTACAAGAAGCGCAAGGAAGAGGAAGAAGTCTAAGACGTAAGCACTCTCCGTGCAGCACCTGAACAAAACCGATGGCAAAGGCCCGCTGCAACGAACAGCGGGCCTTTGCCCCGCTCAGGGATCAATGAGGAAAATGCGATGAAGCACACTGACATCATCCGGAAACTGAACCTAGAACAGAAATGTGCCCTGCTCTCGGGCGAGACGGTCTTCACCACCCGTGCCCTGCCCGGCAAGGGCATCCCGTCCATTACCCTGTCGGACGGCCCCAACGGCGTCCGCAAGCAGGCGGGGGCGGCCGACCATCTGGGCCTGAACCCCAGCGTCCCGGCCACCTGCTTCCCGACCTCCTCCGCCACGGCGTGCAGCTGGGACGAGGCCCTCGGCGAGGCCGTGGGCGAGGCGATGGGCGAGGAGGCCGCCGCACAGGAGGTGGCTGTCCTCCTCGGCCCCGGCCTGAACATCCAGCGCAGCCCCCTCTGCGGCCGTGACTTCGAGTATTTTTCGGAGGACCCCATCCTTGCGGGCAAAATGGCTGCGGCCTATGTGCGGGGCATCCAGAAAAAAGGCATCGCGGCCTGCCCCAAGCACTTCGCGGTCAACAGTCAGGAGCTGCGCCGGATGGCCTCCGACTCGGTGGTGGACGAGCGCACCCTGCGGGAACTGTATCTGACCGGCTTCGAGATCGTGGTCAAGGAGGCCCGGCCCAAGACCATCATGACCTCCTACAACCTCATCAACGGCACCTACGCCAACGAGAACGCCCATCTCCTGCAGGACATCCTGCGGAAGGATTGGGGCTTCGACGGGGCGGTCGTCACCGACTGGGGCGGCTCCAATGACCACGCCCTCGGCGTGAAGAACGGCTCCACCCTCGAGATGCCCTGCCCCGGCGGCGACTCCATCCGGGAGCTGATGAAGGCCGTGAAGGACGGCAAAGTCACCGAGGCCGACCTCGACGCCCGCCTCGACGAGCTGCTGGAGCTGGTGCTCTCCACCCACGCGGCAGTGGAGAAAGCCCCCCGCACCTTTGACGCGGCTGCCCACCACGCACTGGCCCGCCGCGCCGCCGCCGAGAGCATCGTCCTGCTCAAGAACGAGGACGGCATCCTGCCCCTGAAGGCGGGCGAAAAGCTGGCCGTCATCGGCGACTTTGCCCAGACGCCCCGCTATCAGGGCGCAGGCTCCAGCGCCGTCAATGCGCTTCAGGTAGATGCTCTGCTGGACTGCATCAAAGCCGACGACAGCGGCATCTCCTTTGTGGGCTACGCCTCCGGCTTCGACCGTCAGGGAGCCGCAGACCCCAAAAAGCAGGAGGAGGCCGTCTCCCTCGCAAAGCAGGCCGACACCGTCCTGCTCTGCCTCGGCCTCGATGAGCTGCGGGAGAGCGAGGGCCTTGACCGCGCCGATATGGCGCTGGCCGAGAACCAGCAGCAGCTTCTGGACGCAGTGGCCGCCGTCAACCCGAATGTCGTCGTCCTGCTGAGCGCCGGTGCGCCGGTGGAGACCCCGTGGGTGGGCCGGTGCAAGGCGCTGGTCTACGGCGCACTGGGTGGACAGGCGGGTGCCGGTGCGGCAGCGGACATCCTCACCGGAAAGCTCTGCCCCTGCGGCAAGCTGTCCCAGACGTGGGCAAAGGCCCACGACGACACCCCCGCCAAGGCAAACTTCGGCGGTGAGGGCCGGAACGTGGAGTACCGCGAGGGCCTGTATGTGGGCTACCGCTACTATCAGACCGCCGGTGTGAAGCCTGCCTTCCCCTTCGGATACGGCCTGAGCTACACCACCTTTGAATACAGCGGCCTCAAGGCCGACGAAACGGGCGTGACCCTCACCGTCACCAACACCGGCAGCGCCGCCGGTGCCGAGATCGTCCAGCTCTACGTCGCAAAGCCGGATGCGAAGGTCTTCCGCCCCGAGCAGGAGCTGAAGGGCTTTGCAAAGGTCTCTCTCGCCCCCGGCGAGAGCAAGACCGTGGCCATCGCGCTGGACGATAAGGCGTTCCGCTACTGGAACGTCAAGACCAACGCATGGGAGGTCGAGGGCGGCAGCTACCAGCTCCGGGTGGGCGCGTCCAGCGTGGACATCCGCCTGACGGCAGACATCACCGTCAAGGGCACCAATGCCCCCGACCCCTACGCGGGCCTGAGCCTGACCCACTACGTCTCCGGTCAGATCACCTATGTGACCGACGCCGAGTTCGAGGCCCTGCTGGGCCATCCCATCCCGGAGGACGTCGTCCGCATCGACCGGAACATGACGCTGGGCGAGATGGATCATGGCCGCAGCCCGCTGGGCTGGCTGGCCCAGAAGGTGCTGCGCAGCCGTCTCGACGCCAGCTTTGCAAAGGGCAAGCCCGACCTGAATACCGTCTTCCAGTACAATATGCCCCTCCGTGCGCTGGCCAAGATGACCAACGGCATGGTCAGCATGGGGATGGTGGATGGCCTCGTCTGGGAGCTGAAGGGCTTCTGGCTGGTGGGAATCGTCCGGGTCATCTACGAATTTATCAAGAACGCCATCCTGAACGCCCAGCTGGAAAAGCGGCTGCGTCAGGGCTGAGAAGGAGGAACGACCGTGAATTTCTGGAATACCTTTGCCCAAAAGCATCCGGCTGCGGCCAAATGGGTGCGGGAGGGCGGACTGTTCGTTATCGTGTCCAACCTCATCACCGTGTTCAAGTACCTGCTGCTGCAATTTCTGCCCAAAGCTTTTGCCGGTCTGCCGGTGGTGGACTTCGGCTGGCCGGGCATCGACATCACCCTCTTCGGGGAGACCTTCAAGTGGAACATCCTCGGCTACGATGCAGCCCACGGCGGCCTGCCCTACTTCTGCGCCTACATGGTGGCCATGATCATCGGCGAGTGCATCAATTTCCCCATCCAGCGCAGCCTCGTCTTCCGCAGCAAGGGCAATCTGGCAAAACAGATCGGCTGGTACCTGCTGGCCTTCTGTCTCATCACCTGCATCGTCAACTCCATCAACTGCATCTGGGTGGCGGTGGCCGGTCTGCTGGTGCCCGACTTCATCTACAACATCGGCACCACCGTGCTCAACGGCGGCATCTCGATGGTGATTTTCTTCTTCGTGAACAAGATCATCTTCCCCGAGGGCGAGGCCGCAAAATAAACTGACATCCTCTCTATTTTCATCATTTTCTTCATCCAAACCAACAGGCCGTCCCCTGAAAAGGGGGCGGCCTGTTGGCATATTGAGCGATTTTGGACGCTGGAAAGGACGAATTTTCGGTCATAGGGGAAGAATCTGTCGGAGAGGGTTGCACTTTGCTGCTTTAGTGTGGTAAAATCGTGCCATGCTTTTATAGAGAAAGCAGCAAAGGGGGAAATGTATATGAGTGAGATCTGTATCATCGTCACCATCATCGTCTATCTTGCGGCCATGCTGCTGGTGGGCTTCGCCTACAGCAAGACCAACAACGACAGCGCCGACTTCTACCTCGGCGGGCGGAAGATGGGCCCGCTGGTCACGGCTATGAGCGCTGAGGCCAGCGATATGTCCAGCTGGCTTCTGATGGGTATGCCGGGTCTGGCCTACCTGAGCGGCATCGCCTCGCCGGGCTGGACGGCCATCGGCCTTGCGCTGGGCACATGGCTCAACTGGCTCATCGTGGCCCGGCGTCTGCGTCGCTACTCGGCCAACCTCGACGCCATCACCGTGCCGCAGTTCTTGTCGCTCCGCTTCCATGACCAGCGCAACCTGCTGAACGCTCTGGGTGCGGTCATCATCATCGTCTTTTTCGTGCCCTACACAGCTTCGGGCTTTGCGGCCTGCGGCAAGCTGTTCCACAGCCTTTTCGGGGTGGACTACATGGCCGCCATGCTGGTGTCGGCCCTCGTCATCGTGGGCTATACCATTCTGGGCGGCTTCCGGGCCGTCACCACCACCGACCTCATCCAGTCGGTGGTCATGTCGCTGGCCCTCGTGGCCGTTCTGGGCTATGGCATCGTCGTGGCCGGAGGCTGGGGCGCTGTGGTGGAGAACGCCCAGAGCCTTTCCGGCTACCTGACCATGACCGCCAGCCACGACGCCGTGACCGGCGGGGCGACGTCCTACAGCCTGCTGGACATCGTCTCCACGATGGCGTGGGGCCTCGGCTACTTTGGAATGCCCCATATCCTGCTCCGCTTCATGGCCATCGAGGACGAGAAGAAGCTGGTGCTCAGCCGCCGCATTGCGACCGTCTGGGTGGTTATCGCCATGGCAGCATCCATCCTCATCGGCATGGTGGGCCTCGGCATGACCAAGGCCGGTGCGCTGGAATTCCTCAGCGGCTCCACCAGTGAGACCCTCATCGTCCGCGTCGCCAGCCTCATCAGCCAGCACGGCGTACTGGCGGCCATTCTGGCCGGACTCATCCTTGCAGGCATCCTCGCGGCCACCATGTCCACGGCGGACAGCCAGATGCCTGTCTCTTATACACATCTGACGCTGCCGACGAATAGCCTTGTGTAGA
>OWIQ01001013.1_pt1 | contig 12435 bp, 9 predicted proteins | sample 1732701 | NCBI WGS metagenome assembly OWIQ01 (sample SAMN05065744, study PRJEB22554) | human gut metagenome | biome: ENVO:2100002; feature: ENVO:00000062; material: ENVO:00002003 | host: Homo sapiens | place: USA
AGCCGATGTTGCCGGCCTCGATGCAGGGGAAGATGAAGGTGTTGGCCTGACCAGCGACCTTGCTGCCCTTGCACTTGACCTGTGCAACCTCGGGAGCAACGGCTGCGTCGAACTGCAGCTCGCCGTCAATAGCCAGCTCGGGGGCCATCTCCTGAGCCTTGATGACAGCGTCGTGGCTCAGAGCGACGGTGCCGCCCTTGCCGGAGCCCTTGGTGGAGAAGCTCAGGACAGCGACCTTCGGGTCGATGCCGAACAGCTTTGCGGTCTTAGCGGTCTCAACAGCGACCTCAGCCAGCTTGGCGGCAGCAGTGACCTTGACCTCGCCGGTCGCCTTATCGACGGTATCGGTGTAGTCGATGTTGACGGCGCAGTCGCCCATGGCGATGCGCTTCAGGCCCTCTTCGCCGCAGTCACGGTCCAGAATGAAGCAGGAGCTGACCAGATGAGCGCCCTTCTTGGTCTTGACCAGCTGCAGAGCGGGACGGATGGTATCGGCGGTAGAGTAGGTGGCACCGCCCAGCAGGCAGTCTGCCTTGCCCATCTTGACCAGCATGGTGCCGAAGTAGTTGGACTTCTTCAGCAGGGCTGTGCACTCCTCTGCGCTCTGCTTGCCCTTGCGCAGCTCGACCATCGTATTGACCATCTCATCGAAACCGGCGTAGTTCTCCGGGTCGATGATCTCAGCAGCGGAAATATCAAAGTTGCCTGCAGCGGCAGCAGCCTTGCACTCCGCCTCGTTGCCGACCATGACGACCTTCAGCACGCCCTCAGCCAGCAGCTTGCTTGCGGCCTCCAGGATGCGGGGGTCATTGCCCTCAGTGAAAACGATCGTCTTGGGGTTTGCCTTCAGCTGGGCTACCAGGGGTGCAAACATATCAGCCATTATTGATTACCTCCGAAATTACTTTGCAATTATTCCCGGGCACCACAGGTGTGCCCTTCCTTTTTATTCTAGCACAGAGTCAGAAAACTTCAAGACAAATCTTGAATTTTGTGGTATATTTTAAAGAAGAAATCCGGCGATAATTTGTTAAGAAAATGTCATTTAATTAATAGGAGAATACTGCGCTTATGGATTGGGAAACATTGAAAACCGACTGCCTCGCCTGCCAGCGCTGTCCGCTGCACGCCACCCGCCGCAGCGTCGTGTTCGGGCAGGGTGTGGAGAACGCCGAGGTCTTGTTCGTGGGCGAAGGCCCCGGCCAGAGCGAGGACGAGCAGGGCCTGCCCTTCGTGGGCCGCAGCGGTCAGCTGCTGGACAAATACCTCTTTGCCATCGACCTCGACCGCGCCTCCAACTGCTACATCGCCAACATCGTCAAATGCCGCCCGCCCCAGAACCGCGACCCTCTGCCTGCCGAGAGCGAGGCCTGTATGCCGTGGCTGCGGGAGCAGTTCCGCCTGCTGCGGCCCAAGATCGTGGTCTGTCTGGGCCGCATCGCTGCCCAGCGGATGATCCGCCCCGACTTCTCGGTGACGAAGGAGCACGGCACATTCATTGAGAAGAACGGCATCCTTTTCATGGGCACCTTCCATCCCGCTGCCCTTCTCCGCCAGCCCCAGAACAAGCCCGAGGCCTTCGGCGACTTCGTGGCGCTGCGGGATAAGATCGGCGAGGTGTGTGTGCATACCTACTGATTAAGCCTCTCCCTCACTTTTTCCTCCCCTTTTGCATACCCTAAGACAAAAGTGAGGTGTTAAGATATGAGTGCTGTACACAGCGATTCGATCGATTTCTTCTTAGGGACCACCACCCCCGCCGGGTTCAAAGGGTATTTTGAGCCTCTGCGGCGGGAACCGGGGATGCAGATGTATCTCATCAAAAGCGGGCCGGGCTGCGGCAAATCGACTCTGATGAAACGGCTGGCCCTCAAGGCCGAGCAGAAGGGCGAGCCCATCCAGCGCATCCACTGCGCCAGCGACCCCGACAGTCTGGATGGCGTCATCTTCCTCGACAAGCGCGCTGCCATCGTGGACGCCACCGCGCCCCACGTTCTGGAGCCGGACGCCCCGGGCGCAGAAGAGCAGGTGGTGAGCCTGTACCACACGCTGGACGCCGACGCCCTCCGCGCCCACGCCGATGAGGTAAAGCACCTCTTTGCCCAGAATGCCGCCCTCCGCAGCCGGGCCGCACGGTATATCGCCTCGGCAGGAAGCCTGCTGCTGGACAGCCGCCGGGCCGAGGCCTGCAGCGCCAACTTCGAAAAGGTGCGTCGGTACGTCAAGCGGCTCTGTACCCGGCTCCTCCCCCGCCTGCCCGACGGAGCCGAGGCCGGCGAGGAGCTGCGGCTGCTGTCGGCCATCACCCCCAAAGGCCCGGTGTTCTACCGGGGGACGGTGCAGGCGCTGGCCGACCGGTATGTGGTCTTCCACGACGAGTGCGGGGCCGTCTCCCGGCTGCTGCTGGAGCTTATCCGGGCCGAGGCGCTGGCCCGGGGCTACCACATCATCACCTGCCCCTGCGCCATGCATCCTGAAGACAAGATCGACCATCTCTTCATCCCGGCCCTCCGGCTGGCTTTCCTTACCGACAACCGCTGGCATCCCGTCCAGCTGCCCGGTGTGCAGGCCGTCCGGTGCACCCGCTTCGTGGACCGGGAGAATCTGGCGGGCTACCGCGCCCGTCTCCGCTTCAACGAGCGGGCCGCCGCCGAGCTTCTTGAGCAGGCTGCCGACCTGATGGCACAGGCCAAGGCCTGTCATGATGAGCTTGAGACCTACTACCGCGCCGCCGTAGACTTCGACCGGGTGGACGCAGCCGCCGTCCAATGCGCCGAGATGCTGGGGCTGGGGTAGTTTAATAATAAATAAAAGGAAGTGACCCCTATGCCCGCGTTTCGTCTGCCTGTCCGTCAGCTGGTGGAATTTCTGCTCCGCACCGGCAGCATCGACAGCCGCTTCACCGGCTTTGACCGCGCCAACGAGGGCGCGCGCATCCACCGCAGGCTGCAAAAGGCGGCGGGCGAGGGCTATGCCGCCGAAGTTTTCCTCTCCGGTGAGCGGGAAGTGTCGGGCATCACCTTCACCATCGAGGGGCGGGCTGACGGCATTTTTTCCGACGAGGCAGGGGTGACGGTCATCGACGAGATCAAAACCACCGCCGTCCCTGCCGACGCCATCACTGAGGACATGAACCCCTGCCACTGGGCGCAGGGGATGGTCTACGGGGCGCTCTATGGCCGTCAGCAGGGGCTGGACCGGCTGGACGTCCGGCTCACATACTATCAGATCGATACCGATGAAGTCTTCCGCTTCCTGCGGCATTTCACCCTCGGGGAGCTGGAAGCCTTCCTGCAAGACCTTCTCGGGCAGTACGCCCCTTGGGCGCAGCGCCAGCTGGCGTGGAAGGAACGCCGGAGCGAGAGCCTCTCGGCGCTGGCCTTTCCTTTTCCGGCCTATCGGCCCGGGCAGCGAGCGCTGGCAGGCGAGGTCTACCGCGCCTGCACCGCTGCACCCTCGAAGGCGGGCGTCCGGCTCTTCTGTCAGGCCCCCACCGGCATCGGCAAGACCATGAGCGTCCTCTTCCCCGCCCTGCGGGCCATCGGCACCGGCTGCGGCGAGAAGCTGTTCTACCTCACGGCCCGCAATACCACGCAGTCTGCCGCCGAGGACGCCGTGGCGCGGCTGCGGGCGGCTGCCCCGGGGCTGGCGCTCCGGAGCGTGACCCTGACGGCCAAGGAGAAGGTCTGCCTCCACCCGGACGCCGAGGGCCATCCCGCCTGCCTGCCCGAGCTTTGCCCCTACGCCAACGGCTACTACGACCGGGTGAACACCGCCCTGCGAGCCCTTCTGGACGAGGGCAGCGGCTGCTTCGACCGGGCCGCGCTGGCCGATGCTGCGCGGCAGTTCACGGTCTGCCCCTTCGAGCTGGGGCTGGACCTGAGCGAGTGGTGTGACGTCATCATCGGGGATTACAACTATCTCTTCGACCCAGTGGTGCACCTGCGGCGGTTCTTTGACAGCGCGGGCGACTGGCTCTTCCTCGTGGATGAGGCCCACAACCTGCCCGAGCGTGCCCGCGCCATGTACTCCGCCCGCTTTTGCAAGAGCAGCCTTACCGAGGCCAAGCGCGCCCTAGGCCGGGGCAGGAGCGCCCTTAAAACGGCCCTCACCAAGGCCGACAAAGCCTTTCTGGAGGGCCGGAAAGCCGTCTGCGCCCTCGCGCCCCGGCGGGGCAGCGCTGCTCCCGGAGAGGACGGCAGCGGCCAGACCTCTCTTCTGGAACAGGCGGAGACGCCCACGCTCGCGCTGCCTGCCGCCGACTATGCGCAGGACGGCACGGTGTTCTGCAAAGAGCTGCCCTCGGCCCTGCTGGCGCCTCTGCGGGCGCTGACGGCCCCTTTGCAGGACTGGCTGGAGGACGACTCCGACGCCGAGGGCCACACAGCTCTTCTGGACCTCTATTTCGAGGTTCAGGATGTCCTGCGGGCAGCGGAGCGGTACGATGAGCACTTTGCCACCCAGCTCACCGCCCGGGGCAGCGAGCTGGAACTGCAGCTGCTCTGTCTCGACCCCTCCCCCTTCGTCGACACAAGCCTCTCGACGGGGCGGGCCGCAGCCCTGTTCAGCGCTACCCTGACGCCGCCGGGCTACTATCGCACCGTCCTCGGCTGCCCCGAGGCCCGGGCCGTGGCTCTGGAAAGCCCTTTTCCTCCTGAGAATCTCGGGCTTTACTGCCTGCCCTCCATCTCCACACGCTACCGCCAGCGGGAGGCCAGCATCCAGCCCATTTCGGACGCCCTCGCGGCGCTGGCCTCCGGCCGGAGGGGCAACTATCTGGCCTTTTTCCCCAGCTATGCCTATCTGCGTCAGGTGTGGGAGGACTTCACCGCCCGCTACCCCGGCATCGACACACTGGTGCAGGAGAGCGGGCTGGACGACGCCGGGCGGGCGGCATTTCTCGGGCGGTTCTCGCCCCGCCCGGAAAAGACGCTGCTGGGCTTCGGGGTCATGGGAGGCATCTTCGGTGAGGGGGTGGACCTCACAGGCGACCGGCTCATCGGCTGTGCCATCGTGGGCGTGGGCCTGCCGCAGGTCAGCCCCCGGCAGGAGATGCTCCGCCGCTATTACGACGCCCAGAACGGTGCAGGCTTCGACTACGCCTACCGCTGGCCCGGGATGAACAAGGTCCTTCAGGCCGCCGGGCGGGTCATCCGGACACAGGAGGATAAGGGCGTGGTGCTGCTCTTGGACGACCGCTTTGCCCAGAGCGAATATGCCCGCCTCTTCCCGAAGCATTGGCGGCAGCTGGAGTATCTGCGGGATACGGAGGACTTAAAGAAGAAACTGGAAGCTTTTTGGAAGGGCTAAACCTCTCCGTCACGCCTACGGCGTGCCACAGCCCGGGTTGCGGCTCCCAGCGTCTGCTTCGCTGTCGCTTGCACCCTGCTGGCCGCTGCCCCAACAGCTCCTTCCTGTTTCCGCCACTGGCGGCGGTCGTCGCCGTTGCCTACCGAGGGGAGGCTTTGGCATACCACCGTAAAGCTTCGCCTCTTCGCCAGAGGCTCCCCTACAAGGGGAGCTGGCGCGAAGCGCCTGAGAGGTTGGACGAAGGACGGCCTGACCGTGAGCCGCCAAAATAAAAAGAGGCAGACGCCCTTCGTCTGCCTCTTTTTTCATCATATCATCGTCTTGTTTTTGCCGTTTTCTTCCGTATGATGTCCCACGAGGGCATCTGCCCGCGCAGGGTATCCCATGCGGTCATCTGGGTCTGTGTCTGGGCGCGGAGGCCCTCGAAGGCCTCGTCGAGGTACTGCATCTCAGCCACGGCGTGCATCGCGTGGTCGGAGACGCAGAGACGGCCCAGCGGGGTCTTGCAGATGGCCAGCAGCATGGCGTCCATCTTCCGGCGTCCGGGAGTCCCGGCGCGGTAGCAGTCGGTGTTCTCCTTGTCGTCCACCGGGATGTGCGCAGCCTTGAGCATCTCGCAGCCCTCCCACGCGGCATCGAGGACCAGCTCCCGCTGCTCCTTGGTGGCCTTGGAGAGGTCGCCCTTGCAGGCGTAGCAGAGATAACAGGCCGGCAGGATGAGGGCGATGTGGCACTTGAGCCATGCGTCCATGTCGCTGACAAAGTTCAGCTTGTACTTTGCGCCCTCGAAGGCAGTCTTGAGGCGGTAGCGGAAGACACCCGAAAGGGGTGCTGTGGCCCCTCCGACGGTCATATCCACGCCGACATGAGCGCTGACCACCTTATCCACGTCCCGGTGTCCGCCGCTGCTCTGAAAACCGAACGCGACCTTGTCCGCCGGGCGCTGCATGGCCTGCATGACCTCCACCGCGTGGGGGTCGTTGCCCACAAAGACGAAGTACTCGCTCTTATTCTGCTTGAGGATGGGCAGCACATCGGGCAGCTGCCCGGCCTGCACCGCCACAAAAACGAGGTCGTAGCAGTCGTCCGGGGCCAGCGTGTCGATGGTGGCCACCCGATCCACCGTGGTGCGGCACTGCGCCCAGTGGCGGATCACGAGGCCCCTTTGGTCGAGCCTTTCCTTCCACTCACCCCGCGCCAGCATGGTGACGACATTCTTCTTGTTCTGCAGCAGACGGTGGGCCAGTTCACAGCCCTGCACCCCTGCACCATAGACCAGTATCCTCATCTCTGCCTGCCTCCTTTCGCAGGCCCCCTCCCGGGGCCGGAAGTCCTCAGTGCTTCAAAAACGAGAAGAAACCCTTTTTCTCGTAGGGCTTTTCCTCCGCGCCAGTCACCGTGTAGCCGGTGGCTGCGATGGCAGCCTTCAGGGCTTCGATGTCCAGCGGCTGGGCCGAGACGATGACCGTCTCGCCCTTGGTGTGGGAAGAAGTGACCTTCTCCACCTGCGCGGTCTTGCGCACCACATCGTTGATGTGGCTCTCGCACATCCCGCACATCATCCCGTTCACTTTCAGCGTCGTCTGCACCATTGGTCCGTACCTCCTGCTCCCAGATCGCGCCCACCGGGCGTTTTTCATTTTCATCATACCACACTGGTATGCTAATTGCAAGTGCCTGCGGACAGACCGCCGCTCACAGTACACGGGTGTGGTATATTTCTCCCGTATCTACGTCTTTCCAATAAAATACGCCGTCCTCCAGCGTCATGTAGCTGTGGGGACTGTTTTCCTTCGGGATGCTCAGGGAGCCGGGGTTGAGGTAGACGTTTCCCTGCCCGAACTCCGTCCACGCCGGGACATGAGTGTGGCCGTGGAGCAGGATGTCCCCCTCGGCCAGCGGCGGCAGGTTCTTTAAGTTATAGATATGCCCGTGGGTGGCGTAGATGAGCTTTTCGCCCGCCGGGAGGATGCAGTAATCCGCCAGCACCGGAACGTCCAGCACCATCTGATCCACCTCGGCATCGCAGTTGCCTCGGACACAGCAGAGCCTGTCCTTCAGGCTGTTCAACATCGGGATGACCTCCTTGGGCGCATAGTCCCGGGGCAGGTCGTTCCGGGGGCCGTGATAGAGCAGATCCCCCAGCAGGAGCAGCCGCCCGGCCCCCTCCCGCTCGAAAGCCTCCACCATCCTTTTACCATAGTACGCCGACCCGTGCAGGTCGGATGCGATCATCCATTTCATTCCGTTCCCTCCGTTCTCGTTTGGCTCCATTGTACCACGAAATGGGCGCTTGAGAAGTCTTTTGTGAAAAGTCATACTTTTGACTTGACAATCTCTCCGTTTCGTGGTATCCTATCGCAGGCTGGTCGGAAGGCCGCTTTTCCGGTTTTCCTTCCGGCCCGCGTCCCGGTGCTGTCCGGCGGCGTCCCGTAACGCCGCTGTCGTCGATGCACCGTATTTCTTTGCACCCTCTTCATAAAACCCGTGTGGATTTTTACAGCATAGATCTTGCTACTTTTCGCCACACAATGGCCCGCTTCAAAGCCGCCGTTGTGTGGCTTTTCTTGTGCGGAATTTTCAGGAAAGGAAGCTTTTACCCCCTATGAACGATACCTTTATGAAGACAAAGCCCGTCTTCCCGCTCCTCGTGTCCATGGCCCTGCCCAACGTCATCTCCATGCTGGTGAACTCGCTGTACAACATCGTGGACAGCCTCTTCGTAGCCCAGATCAATGAGCAGGCCATGACGGCCCTCTCCCTCGTGTTCCCCATCCAGAACTTCGTGAACGCTGTCGCCATCGGCTTCGGCGTGGGCATCAACGCCCTTGTCGCCCTCTACCGGGGCGCAGGCGACCATGACAAGGCCGATGCAGCCGCCACCCACGGCATGGCCCTCTCGGTGCTCCACGGCCTCCTGTGCACCCTGCTGGCCACGGCCATCATGCCCGGCTTCCTCGCCCGGTTCACCGCCGACAGCACCATCGTCTCGATGGGCGTCACCTATTCCGCCATCGTCTTCTTCTTTGCCATCGTGAACATGGCCAGCCTCGCCTTCGAGAAGATCTTTCAGGCTGTGGGCCGGATGAAGCTCACCATGCTCGCCCTCATCTCGGGCTGCGTGTGCAATATCCTGCTGGACCCCATCCTCATCTTCGGCCTCGGCCCGGTGCCCGCGCTGGGCATCGCCGGTGCGGCGCTGGCCACCGGCATCGGTCAGACCGTCACCCTCGTCCTCTACCTCGTGGTCTACTGCACCACTGCATCGCCCGTCCGCCTGCGCCGGAAGGCCCTGCGGCCCGACGCCTCGCTGGAAGGACGCCTCTATGCCATCGGCGTGCCTGCTATCCTGAATCTGGCTCTGCCCTCCCTGCTGGTCACCTTCCTGAACGACCTGCTGGCCGCCTTCTCCGCGAGCTATGTGGTGGTGCTGGGCATCTACTACAAGCTCCAGACCTTCCTTTACCTGCCCGTCAGCGGCATCGTGCAGGGGATGCGCCCCCTCATCAGCTACAACTACGGCGCGAAGGAGCACGCCCGGGTAGCGAAGCTCTACCAGCTCACCCTCGGCATGAGCACCGTCATCATGGCGGCGGGCACGGTCATCTGCATGGCTGCCTCCGCGCCCCTCATCGGCCTTTTCTCCTCGAACCCCGAGACCATCGCCATCGGCCAGACGGCCCTGCGCATCATCTGTCTCGGCTTCGTGGTGTCCTCGGTGTCCACCACATCCTCCGGCGCGCTGGAAGGTCTGGGCAAGGGCATGGCCTCGCTGGTCATCTCCCTCTGCCGCTACATCCTCTTCATCATGCCGCTGGCGTGGCTGCTCTGCCGCCAGCTCGGCCCCACCGGCGTCTGGCACGCTTTCTGGGCCACCGAGGTGCTGTCGGCCATCATCGCGTTCGCGGTGTATCGGAGGGGCGTCTCCAAGAAGTGACCTACCCTATAGCATCCTTGCCCTCTCAGTCGCTGACGCGCCAAGACCGGGTTGCGGCTCCCGGCGTCTGCTTCGCTGTCGCTTGCATCCTGCTGGCCGCTGCCCCAACAGCTCCTCCCTGTTTCCGCCGCTGGCGGCGGTCGTCGCCGTTGCCCCCAGAGGGAGAGCCACTGGCGAGCCGGTCAGGCCCACGCGGGACGAGCAAAGTCTGATTTTGTCGTAAACAGTAGTGCCCTGCTACAGAGATTCACAACAGCTTGACAAGGTGTTCTTGTCTATAAGCTGCTGCCCTCTGTAGCAGGGCACTACCTTTTACGCCATATTGAGCTTTCAGCGGTCAGCGCAGAGTTGCCCGACATGCCAACGGCTCCCCCTTTGGGGGAGCTGGCATCGCGCAGCGATGACTGAGAGGGCATGCCGCTGCGATAGAGCCGCCGCGAAGGTGACGGAGAGGGCTACTCCTCCGGCACCAGCGCACAGACCAGCCGCACCATCCACGGCAGGAGGGGCAGCCAGAGCAGGGCGCAGCAGATGTTGAAGAGGGTGTGGGCGTTGGCGATCTGCCGGGAAATGATCTCCAGCTCCGGGCCTTTGGGGGAGACCAGCTCCACCAGCCGTACGAACCCGGGCAGCAGCGCCGCCGCCAGCAGGCTTCCGCTGAGGTTGAAGCAGCTGTGAGCCAGCGCAGCCCGGGCGGCGTCCCTGCCCTGCCCGATGCAGGCCAGCAGAGCTGTGACCGTAGTGCCGATGTTGTCCCCCAGCAGGACAGGCACCGCCCCGGCGAGGCCCAGCACGCTGTGGATGCCGTCCGGCCCGGCCTGCCGGGCCACATTCTGCAGGAGGGCGATGGTGGCCGAGCTGCTCTGCACTACCATCGTCATGCCCAGCCCCAGCAGGATGCCCAGCAGCGGCGACGCCTTCACCCGGGTCATCCACCCAAGAAAAACTTCCTGCCCCGCGAGGGGCTGCAAGGCCCGGCCCAGAATGCCGATGCCCTCGAAGAGCAGCCCGAAGGAGAATACCGCCTCTCCCACGGCCTGCCAGCGGGCCTTACGGGCCGCGAAATCGATGACGAAGCCCGCAAACAGCACCGGATACACCAGCTGCTGGGCATCAAAGGCGATGAGCTGGGCCGTCATGGTCGTACCGATGTTGATGCCGTAGATGACGGCTACAGCCCGGGGCAGCTCCAGCAGTCCGACGCTGACGAAGCCAATGACCATGACCGTCGCCGCCGAGCTGCTCTGGAGCACCGCCGTCACGGCCAGCCCGGTAAGCACCCCCAGCAGCGGTGTGGCCGTCAGCCGGGCCAGCAGCCGCTTCATGGCGTCGCCTGCCGCCCGCTGCAAGGCACGGCTCATCCGGTCCATCCCGTAGAGGAACATCGCCAGCCCGCCGAACAGCGCGAAAAGCATCTCCGTCCCCTGCACCATCCGCACACCCCCCTTGTCCCTCAATGTATGAGGAGGAACAGAGCGGTATGATGGGCGGAATCATTTGCTGTATCTTTTTGTATCGTTCTATGTTATAATAAATTTGCGGCCTGACCCGCCCAGTTTACCTATGGGAAGGGAGTGTGGCAAATGCCTGGTATTACTACTTTCATCCTGTCCGTCGCAGCAAATGTAGCGTCTTACTACATCTGCAAGTGGCTTGACGGATGGCTGAAGGGCCGTAAGCACTAAAAAGGACCCCCTTTCGGAGATAGCAGCTCCGAGAGGGGGTCTTTTCTTTTGGTGTTGCCCGATGACGTATTTATTTCTACATCCGTCATCTTTATTATATGCCCTTCCCCGCAAAAGTCAAGCGGTGCGCGGAAAGTTTACAGACTGAGAGGGCTACTCTATCACAGCGACCCATTCTCAAACGCATCCCCCACGGCCTTCTGCAAGGCGTCGATGGAGATGGTGCAGAGGGCCGCGAGGTCGGGGTCGGAGCCGTCGGCGGGGATGGACGCCGCCTCGGCCTCGGTCTTGCCCTTGAGGTAGCTGCAATAGCCCGCGCTGTGCTCGTACCACTCTTTGCCGAGGGCAGAGGCGCCCCGCATCCCGTAGCCGTCGCCCAGCTCCAGCTTGGTGCGGACGGCCTCCGGCGCGGTGATGCCGCCGTCGGCGGCCACGGTGAGGGCAGGCTCGGCCATGTCGCCGATGGCGCTGGTGATGCGGCCGTCGGCGTCCAGCGTCAGGGCCGCGAAGGTCAGCTCCACCTCGGCGTTCAGGTCCTTATCGTCGGTGGCGGTGACGTCCGAGGAGGCGTTCTCCGCCGCCACGCCGAGGCTCACCCGGTCACCCTTGGCCCCGCCGAGGGGGGCGGCGCTGGCGCAGGCCTTCGCCACGGCGTCCCGGTACTTGTCCACCCGGATGGTGCAGCCGGAGAACAGGTCGGGGTCGGCGGCCCTGCCGTCCTTGTCCGTTTCCAGCCGGGCGGCCTGCTGGGGCGTCAGGCCGGTGAGGTAGTCGGCGAAGGCGTCGGCCTGCTCGGCCCAGCCCTTTTTCAGGGAGGACGCCGCCGCCAGCGGGTAGTCGTCCCCTTTCTGGCGCTTGGTGCGGTAATCGGTGGGCATGGTGACGGCCCCCTTGCCGTCGGCGGACAGCTCCACCTCCAGCTCGTCCAGCATCACGTCGGCCACCTTCCCCTCCCCGTCCAGCAGGACGGCGGCGGCGATGGTGTGGATGGTGCCGGTGCGGCCCTCTTCCGAGGTCTCGGTGAGGACGCCGAGGCCGGTCTGCCAGCCGGAGGTCTGGGTGGTGACGGCGCTGCCGGTGGAGCCGGACGAGCCGCTCATGCTCCCCGGGCGGCTGCCCCCGCGGCAGCCAGCCAGCAGCACAGCCGCCGCAGCGGCCCAGCTCAGGAGGGCTTGTTGTCTGTGTGTCATACGCAATACGCTCCCTTTCATCTCTTTGGGAGCAGTATGCCCCGCCCTGCGGGGGTTCATGCACGGTAGCCCTCTCCGTCACCTTCGGTGCCACCTCTCCCATAGGGAGAGACTTTCGCCCGCGGGCAGGCGGAATGTGTTCGTTCGTGTTCCTTTTCGTCGAAAAGTGTGTTATACTGATCTTGCGGCCTTGCCCGCCGACATTGTTCGGAAGGGAGGTGTTGCCCAATGGAGTTTGTTTTTACTTTTGCGCTGTCTGTCGCAGCAAATGTAGCGTCTTACTACATCTGCAAGTGGCTTGACGGATGGCTGA
>OWIQ01001015.1_pt1 | contig 12427 bp, 8 predicted proteins | sample 1732701 | NCBI WGS metagenome assembly OWIQ01 (sample SAMN05065744, study PRJEB22554) | human gut metagenome | biome: ENVO:2100002; feature: ENVO:00000062; material: ENVO:00002003 | host: Homo sapiens | place: USA
CTATTCGTCGGCAGCGTCAGATGTGTATAAGAGACAGCTATTTTTTATGTGCAATATTATTGTACCTTTGCGCCCGAAAACAATTAAAAAAGATTTAGATGAGAAAATTTTCGTTGATTGGCATTGCGATGTTAATCGTTTCAATTCCAACTTTTGCGGGTGGTATCCTAACAAATACAAATCAGCATGTATCTTTTCTTAGAATGTTAGCGCGTGGTGCTTCCATTGATATTGACGGTGTCTATTCTAATCCGGCCGGTTTGGCCTTTCTGCCGGAAGATGGTCTCTATTTGTCTTTGAATGGACAAAGTGCTTATCAGACCCGTAACATAAAGGCGACATTTCCCTTGTTTATTGAAGATGGGAATACACGTTATTATAAAGGAAAAGCTTCTGCTCCTTTCATTCCTAGTTTTCAAGGTGCATATAAAAAAGGAGACTGGACTATTTCCGGTAGCTTTGCTGTTGTAGGTGGTGGTGGTAAGGCATCGTTTGATGATGGTTTGGGTATGTTCGATTCAATGGTGATGGGACAAGTCCATACTATTTCGGGTGGTCAAATCACTCCCAATATGTATTCTATCAATAGTGCAATGGATGGAAGCCAGTTTATTTATGGTGTGCAATTGGGGTTGTCGTATCAAGTTAATGATTGGTTAGGTGTGTTTGCCGGTGGACGTATGAATTATTTTACCGGTGGGTATGAAGGATTTCTGACTGCAACCGCACACAGTAATATTCCTACTTATGGTGGCATGGAATTGGTTGGTATCGATTTAGACTGCGACCAGACCGGCTGGGGATTGACCCCTATCTTGGGAGCTGATGTGAAGTTGGGCAAATGGAATATTGGGTTGAAGTACGAGTTTATGACAAGTCTTAATCTCGAAAATAAAACCAAAAAAGCTGAAGTACGTGCGATGGGAACTGCTATGGGAGATGAAGGGAATCCTTTGGCTGACTATAAGGATGGTGTGAATACTCCGAGTGATATCCCTGCATTATTGACTGCAGCTGTTGGTTATGAATTCCTTCCTACGCTTCGTGCAACGCTGGAATATCACCATTTTTTTGATAAAGCGGCAGGGATGGCCAATGATAAGCAGAAAGCGTTGAAGCATGGCACACATGAAATTTTGATTGGTGCAGAATGGGATATAGCTAAACAGCTGACCATCAGTGGTGGTTATCAGCGTACAGATTATGGCTTGGCTGATGATTTTCAGAGTGATATAAGTTTTTCATGTGATTCTTATTCACTGGGGTTTGGTGCTGCCATCAAAATGACAAAGCATTTGACTATGAATATAGCCTATTTTTGGACAAACTATGATGATTATACAAAGAAGATAAGTGAAACCACCAAGAATGTTTATAGCCGTACTAATAAAGTGTTTGGTCTTGGTGTTGACTATAAGTTCTGATTTCACAATCCTACCTTTATATATTAAGAAGCCGTCTCAAATATCGATTTGAGGCGGCTTCTTTCTTATTTTATATTGGATTAGAAAGAATACTGTACAAGCAGGTTCATACGGTTGGCATGGTTGGTGGAATTGTCGAAGTTGGTGCGCCAGCCACGCAGATATTCAGCGCCTACCTGCATGTTCGGGGTTACGTTCCAGAATACGTTGGCTACGAAATATTGCCCGTAGCGGTAGGTACTTGGCAGGTCGTTGGGATAACCGTCTTCAGAATAAAGGCGGGACATGCTGTAAGTACTTGAGAGGAATATCTTCGGAGATATGTTATATTGCAGACCTGCATACCAGCCCAGCATGGGCAATGCCTGCATTTTGCCTTCCTTTTCGGGATTGGGGACAATATCGACGTTCAGATTACTGATATCGTTCAGGTATTGCCCGATACCTTTTCCATAGTTGACTTGCCCGAATGCCTGCCATTTTTTACCGAGGTTGAAGGTCGTTGAGGCTTGTACACCGTATCCGGTGACGCTGGAAGCCTTGTCCCTTTCCGTGCTGGTATATGTCATGCTGCGGATGATACCTCCTACACGCAGATGACTGCTGCTGTTCCAGCTGTATTGTGCCGAAGCCGTGAAGTCCGGCATGCGTTGCTGGGCAATCTCGAATTGGCTGCTTGTTGTGCCGTCAACGGCAGGCGCCTCGATGGAAGCTTGGAAACGAAAGTCTTTCAGCCCTTTATAAGTATATGACAATTGTGTGGCGCGGTAGAATGTGGCACCGTTGGGACCTTGAAAGTCAATGGTGGAAGGGAGGGCGCCTAAGTCCATGAAACCGCCATAATTGTATCCTATTGTTATATTGCGGAATGAAAGATAGGCATTGCGCAGTTGGAATGTCTTGTCTCCACCACGGAAATTTCCAGCAGTATAGACTGTGAAGTCACCCAATAGCCGGGTGTGTCCGACCAATTTCAGAAAGATAGTAGCCGTACTGGCATCCATCTGAAATTGATTTTTGATTTTACTACTGCTTGGAATGTTGGCAGGAACAAAGTCGATGTCATCCACGATACCTCCAAAATCATACTCGCCGGTGGCACGGACATACCCTCCGATACCCAGGGCGAATTTGCCTTGTTTGTCCATCAATAAGAAGCGGGGAGCTTTCGGGTCATGGATGTAAGGCAATTGTGACTCATTCATGATGCGGATAATCTCGTCGCCCGCTTTGTCGATGGTAACTATGACAATGCCGTTTGGAGCTTCGTCATCGATAATCTCTTTTTTTTGTGCATGGATAGTGGACAAGGGAAGTCCGGTTACGCACAACAGAAACATTGCTTTTAAGATTGTTTTCATTTAAGTTAGGTTTTGATGAATGTGCTTTCAACAACTTAAATGAAAAAAGGTTTTGTAGTCTTGGAGGAAGAAAGGAGGTTATTCCGTCAGTATTCTTGCCTTGAATGAAGATCGTATGCAAAATTACCCTTACCCTAATTTCCGGAATAACCTCCTGAGGATGTGTGTTAAGTTACTTATTTTTTCATGACGGCATTCCATAGCGCTTTGCGTAGGGTTCCCATGGTGTCGTCACCTTCATAATCCCAGAACATCATGCCTTTCATGCCGTTTTTTAATATCCATTCACCTTTGGCGGCAATACTGCGGGGATTGTCGTAACCACAGTAGAAACTGCCGTTTTTGGTGACATAGGGGACATTGCCTTCTGCATCCCAATTTTCGATAACATAGCCGTCATCCTTACTCAGGTTGAGAATATCCCGATAATTGATGCTGCCGCCGGCATTGAAATCGGCTCTTCCGTAGAACGGAATTCCCAACACTAATTTGTCGGCAGATACACCTGCATTCAGGTATTCGTCTACGGAACGCTGGCAGTCCCAGTAATTACTAGGCTTGTTCAATGCTGATTGATGCTGGGGGGCACCAACCAGATCATAGGCCATGATATTGACGAAATCTACATACGGGTCTACAGCCTTTACATCAATATATTTATAGCCTTCGCCTTGGGGACGCTTGTCCATGCAATAACCTGCATAGGTCAATAGGGTGGACTGCCCCAACTCTGCACGCAAGTCTTTCATCAATAGGGTGAAGTTCTCCACATCTACCAACTCGTCATAGGCATTGCTGCCGAAGGTCATACCGGGAAATTCCCAGTCAATGTCAATACCGTCTATGCCCTCACTCGAAACAAAGGCTTTGCAGTCTTGTGCGAATTGCTTGCGCATTTCCGGACTCTTCGCCAGGGCGGAGAAGCCTCCGTCCTGGGAATTGTCAGAATTGGAAACGCTATTGGTAAAAGAGAGTAATATCTTCACATGTGGATACTGGCTCTTTATTTTCTTTACCTTATCAAAACGGGATTTATCGCCTTGCAGGCCAAACTTTTCATAAATTCCGTTTTTAACATATAATTCTGCAAAAGCGTAGTTTATGTGGGTCAGGTATTTGGCATCGGGTATGGATGTGCCATAATAAGTGACGTAGCCCAATGCAACCCGGCCTGCAACCTGTTCAGCCATTTCGGTCTCGTTGTCTTCATTTCCCGGAGCTGGCAGTCCGGGCATGTAGTCGTCATTGTGACATGCGGCTACTAGAAAGACAGTAGCTATTATAAATAGCAGTTTCTTTTTCATAGAGAGTGCATATTATTCAGAATCGGTTCCTGCTTCAGTCTTGAAGTAAGCATACCAGCCGCTGTCGTCCCAATCCACACCACCGCTATACTTGCCGGGATGATAGATTGTGATATAGTTCTCATCCAGTGTCAGCAGCCAGAATTTGTTGCTGCCTACGCTTTGTCCGTTGTCGTCATAATTTCCTCCGATGGTGGGGATGCTCGTTATAAGTTCACCCAGTACTCCGTCTTCCGGTTTTTCGTGTGTGAAGGAGAAAGTACCTTCTGCCTTTAGGTTTCCGCTGGCATCATAGGTTTTCATCTTGTTTCCGTCGAATTCGAATACCATGGACTGGTCTCCGGCTTCGGCGGCAGTGACATTGGCCCACCAGGCAAAATTTGATTCGGGAGTATAGCCTGCACTGGTATATTTCCAGCCTCCATGAGCCCCCATATTGCAGACGGAACCCCAGCTGACTTCACGGAATTTCCAGGTCTTCTTGGCAGATTTGTCACTCTTGTCGGTTGCACCGGTGAAGTAAGTGGACCAATCGTCGAATACATTGGTCACAGTCACTACAACCGGCTCTGTCTTGATAATCTGATTGGCGGAAATACCCATATAGAGTATGGAATAGTCTGCATTGGATTCCATGATGACCGTAGCATTGTCTGTGACCAGTGTCTTACTTTGTTTACTTCCTTCGCCCCCCCATTCTATGTGCCATGAACCGCCAATGTCCGGGCGGGAGTTTTTCAGGGCTATATACTGGTCACCTTCCACTACTCCGTCTTGGTTGGGGAAGGGTTGGGTAATGGATATGGCGGCTTGTAATGCCTCCTTGGTTATGGGTGTACCGGCATCAGTCACATATTTGTCTCGCAAGTCTTCGTCTTCGATAGGATCGCATGCAGTAACGATGAAGGCTGAAGCAAGCATTGCTATCAATATTTTTGTTACTTTCATATTGTCTTTATTTATAGGTTAATACTCTTACATATTGTTCCAATCCGAGAACTGGGCAGATGCATCCCAGCCTGGATTCTGCTCAAGGACTCCATTGGAGATGTCGATTTCGTCTTGCGGAATGGGCCAGTAGCCTTGGGTTGCTTGTAGGCGTTTCTTATAGTCGAATTTTACCATCGGTACCACCGTAGCGGCATTTATTATATTGAACCCGGTCTGTTTGTTGAGTATGTCACCGGCTTCCTCAAGCGAAGGACCCGACCAGCGAAGGATATCCCACCAGCGGATGGACTCGAATGCAAGTTCCCAGCGGCGTTCCTGCTTGATGGCTTCCAGGGAGTAGGCCACCGGAGCCAAGTGGGAGCGGGCACGTACCTTGTTCAGACCCGTAGCGTCTTGTTTCAGCTCGGACTGCATGAGCAGAACGTCGGCAAAACGGATATGAATCAAGTCGGCAATTTGGAGTAGCTGTTGGGATGTCTGCGAAGATATTCCGGGGAACATCTGCTTGCCGAAAGGTTCGATTTTGCCTTCATTGTAGGAGTTGATATTGATGTATTTTTTCTGGAAATAGCCGGTTTGTTCATAGTAACGATAGGATACGGTATATTCCGGTTCACCCTCGTCCATGGTGCAGTCCATCAGCACATTGCCGGCAACATTCGGATCAAGTGCTTTGTACGACCATATGGAACCGGTCAGACGGGGATCCTCCTTGTAACCGTCTGTATAGGTCTGCTTGGCGGCCCAGTCTTTCCATTCGTTGACCATGGCCGGAGATACTGGGCCAGCTCCCCAACCGGTGCCGAAGGGGTAGCTGTCTTTGTTGGAATAGTTGTCGGCAGACGGTGAATAGAATTGGGCGCAAGTGTTGGAGAACCAAGTATAGGTCCAGTCGGATTTCAGGTTATGCTTGTTGGCGAACAAAGTTTCGTCGGAACTGTTTCCTTCCCATTTCAGGTTATGGTTGATGACGTATTGGTAACGGAACCCTTCGGTATTGTCTTCGGTAGCATCGTTGGTATAGGCCCAAATGTTGCGTTGGTCGGACACCAGTTTATGACCGGAGTTGTTAACACAGTCATCTATCCAAGAGATGACCTCCTCTTTGGTAGTTCCGTTGGGAAGCTCGGTTTTTTCGTAGCGTCCGGTATAGAAAAGGAATACACGTGCCATCATGGCTTCGGCGGCATATTTTGTAGCGTGTCCGGTCATGTCTGAGCCTTTCGGATAAATCTTTGCGGGCATCATTTCGATAGCGTTTTTCAAGTCTGCTGCAATCTGGGCGTAGATTTCGTCTACGGATGCACGCGGCAGGTTGGTACTTTCCAGTGTGGTGCGTAAGGGAACTCCGCCGAAAACTTGTGCCAGCTCATAGTATGCCATGGCACGCAGGAAATAGGATTCACCGAAAAGTCGGTTGCGTTCGCTCTCGCTGGACCATGATTTCACGTTGTCCATTGTGTTGATGGCATTGTTGGCACGGTTGATGAGGGTGTAACAACGGTCCCAAATACCGGCAAATGTATTCAGATTGCCACTGTACATAAGGAAGTTGGTGGCACAGTTGTTGGAATAGGAGAGGTTGCCTCCCAAGCAGTCGTCACTTGCCAACTGAGCAATGTAATACTGGGAAGAGGTTTCAGGACTTTCAAACAACAGATGGGCATATATGGCCGTCACCATCTCTTGGGCGTCCTTTTCTGTCTCCGGGAAGTTGGCGGTTGTCTTTTCGGTCAGAAGTTCCGAATCGAGGAAGCTTTCGCATCCTGAAAGAAGAATCAGTATTGCTGATGCTATGAATAATATCTTTTTCATAATTTCTTCGGTTAATTAGAATTTTACATTTAAGCCTATCATATAGGTACGTGCACTGGGGTAGTAGCCCAGGTCGATGCCTGATGCCCAACCATAATCGTCGCCACCGTAACCGATTTCCGGGTCCATACCGGAATAGCCGGTGAAGGTAAAGAGGTTCTGTGCGGTCAGATACAGGCGCAGCTGTTGTACCGGTAACTTTTTGAATGCTTTCTTGAAGTCGAATCCCACAGTGATGTTCTTTATCTTGAGATAGTCTCCATCTTCGATATAAATGTCTGATACTCTGTTCCAGTTGGAGCTGGAAGCGCTGGACAGTCTCGGGAACTTGTCGGACGTACCTTCGCCGTGCCAGCGTTGGAATATCTCTGCTGTATAGTTATTCAAGGGTGAGGAGGAGAAGTCACGATAACACTTCAGAATCTGCTGGCCGAATGCGCCGTAAGTAGTGATTGAGAAGTCAATGGCCTTCCAGCTGGCATTCAGGGAAAGTCCCATTGTCAGGTCGGGATTCGGGTTACCTATCATAGTACGGTCATTGGCATCGAGCGTACCGCTATTGTCGGTGTCTGCCCAGATTACGTCACCCGGCTGTGTCTTGTCGCCATTCAGTTTCGGACCTTTGTAGTTGTCTATCTGTTCCTGGTTCTGGAATATGCCGTTACTCTTGTAGCCGTAGAAGTAGCCGATGGGTTTGCCTACTTCAGCACGGAAGCACTCTTCGGCTCCTTCCCACAGAACGCTGCCGCTACCGTGGATGATTCCGTCTTTGTTGGCAATCTTGGTCACTTCATTCTTGTTGTGAGCAAGGGTCAGGTTGGCTCCATATTGGAAATCCTTTCCGATGTTGTCGTTCCAGTGGAGTCCTACTTCAATACCCGTGTTTTTTACATTACCGCCATTGACGGACACTGCATTGGCACCGAAGGAAGAGAGTACCGGAGCCGTAACCAGCCAGTCTCTGGTATTTTTGTTATACCAGTCGAATTCAAAGCCCAGGCGGTTGTTCAAGAAGCGTGCATCGATACCGAAATTCAATTGCTCCTGTGTTTCCCAGGTAAGGTCCGGGTTGGTCAGTCGGTAGGCGTATGAACCGGTACTGATGAGGTCCATGGAGTCGCCGAACGTATAACCGCCATATCCGTTGTTGGAAGTTATCAGTGAAAGATATTGGAAAGTAGATACATTACAGTTACCGTTTTGCCCCCAGGAAGCACGCAGCTTTAAGAAGTCCAGCCATTTGATTCCTGACATGAAGGACTCGTTGCTGATAACCCATCCGGCGGATACTGAAGGGAAGTATCCCCAGCGGTGTCCGCGGGCAAAAGTGGAGGAACCGTCCGCACGCATGATGACAGAAGCCATGTATTTCTCTTGATAGTTGTAGTTGACACGTCCGAAGAAGGAGGCGATGGAACCTTCCCCGTTAGGCTTGCCAGTCAAGGAGGACACACTGTTGGCGGTCAATGGAACATTGGACAAATAAGCGTGCTTGAAATCATAGAAGTTTGAGCCTATGGCTGAACCGCTCATTTCTTCTCCCATACCCCATTTTTCCATACTCTGACCTACCAGGATGTCGATGTTGTGGTCATCGATATTGAAGATGTAGTTGGCTGTATTGTCCCATGACCAACGGTTATACATGGACATGGATTGGGTTACCTTGTCTTCTGCGTTGTTGAGTGACGCACTCAGATAATCGAATCTCGGCAAATAGGAACGATAACTGGAGGCTCCCATGATGTAGCCGAACTGGCTCTTGATACGCAGGTTCTTGATGGGTTGCAGTTCTGCATAGAAGCTGCTCTGCATGTAATGGGACTTGCTTAGGTTCTGGTTCATATAGTAGTCCAGATAAGCTATCGGGTTTTTATTGGCTCCGTTGGAGATATCCCATTTGTAGTTGTCCTTTTCCTGGTCTGCGTAGAGGTAGTAGTCTCCATCTGAATTGTAAGGGTGCATCAACGGGCTCATGATGAGCATATTGTGCACTCCGTTCCAATAAATGCCGCCGGTTCCGAATGAACCTTGCGTTTGCGAATATTTGTAGTTGATGGTTTCGCCCACTTTCAGGAAGTCAAGATTGCCTTTTTTCATGACTACGTGGTCCGAGTTGACGCGGAAGTTGTAGCGGTTCATTTCTGGAAATTCGCCGGGAACTCCCATGGTGGCTTCTTGGTTGGTGTATGAAATACCTATGGCATATCTGGAACGGTCTGTTCCTCCGGTGATGTTGACTGCGTGGTTCTGTACCAATGCATCTTCATTCAGTACTTCCTTCAGCCAGTTTGTCCCTTTCCATGTTCCGTTTTGTATGGCCTGCAAATCCCTTTCCGGAATATAGGTCGCCCAGTTGTACGGACTCAATCCGTCCATTACACGGCCTTCATCCTGCATCATCATGTACTCTTGGGCATTGAGGATAGTAGGGATTTTGTAGAGGTTCTGCACGCCGACATAGCCGTCGTAACTGACTTCGGCAACGCCGGTTTTACCTCGTTTGGTGGTAATCAGGATAACGCCGTTGGCAGCACGCGCACCATAGATGGCGGCGGAAGCGGCATCCTTCAAGACGTCCAAAGATTCAATGTCACTCGGGTTCAGCCCGTCGATGCTACCGTTGGCAACTCCATCTACCACATAAAGCGGGGAGAAGGTTCCGGTAGTACCGATACCGCGGATATTCACCTTAAAGCCCGAACCCAGGAAGCCGTTGTTTTGCGTGATGTTGACACCCGGTGACTGGCTCTGCAAAGCGCCCAGGGCATCCACAGTGTTCAGCTTGGCTATGTCTTCTCCTTTCACTTGTACAGTGGCGCCGGTGACAAGTTTCTTTTTCTGTACACCGTAACCGACAACAACTACTTCATCCAGTAGTTCGGAATCTTCTGTAAGGGTGATTTTCATGTTGGCATCTGCTTTGGCTTCCTGCGTCTTATAGCCGATGTAGGAAATGACCAGGGTGGCACCTCTTTTTACGTTTAGCGAGAATTTACCGTATAAGTCGGTGGTAACTCCATTGGTAGTACCTTTTTCCAAGATACTTGCTCCGATGATAGGCTCTCCATTCTGGTCGACAATGATACCGCGGGCTGTTTGTGCCTGCATCTGTTCTGTCACTCCGAATGAATTTTCCGAATAGGTCTCTATTGCCATGATTTTGCTGCTTCCTATAAATAGGGAGGCGATGGCAATTGCTGTGAGGATTTTGTTGTTCGATGTTCCTCGTTTACGATTTTCATTCATAATAGATGTTTTTTGTTTAAGCTAATGGATCTCAAAATAAATAGGTTGAATAGAAGATGACACTAATAGTGTCTTGGGGCTTTCGGGTAAATCATAGGCATTCATTGTTTTTCTAAGGTTACTATATATAATATGGTATATTCTTGGTTAATATCAATGTGTTTTCCAGAGCTTCCGGATTGTTGTTATCAAATATAACCCTAATTTTAATTATTTAAAATATAGAATCTTAAGCATTAAAATATGTTGTCTATTATTTTATATGCTTAAGGAATTTGCGTGAATGAAATCTTGTTTGAGGATGAATTCGGTTGCATGCTTTTGAATTTGTACTATAATTTATTAATATGTTGATTTATATGCTTTTAGTTTTTATATTTTAAAGTTGTTGTAAATAATATTCTTTGTTTGGGATGTTCTATTTAAGTCTCGTTAACTAAATATGCACAGTTTGCAATTACTTCGAATAAAAAAAGGACTTTCGTTTTGCTTGAGTTTTAGTTAAAATATATGTTGTTTGTTCATTTGCAAAACTTGTTGTATCTTTGCAACCGGATTTAAAATGTATGATGCCGTGAATAACGGTCGTGTATTCTAGAACACCACGTAAAAAACAGGAGTATGAAACAAAAAGTATCTGTACCTTTTATGTTGCTGGGCATTCTGTTCAATGTATGCTTGATTGCAGCCAATCTTCTTGAGACTAAAGTTATCCAGTTTTTGGGTATTACCGTAACAGCCGGATTGCTGGTCTTTCCTGTTTCTTATATTATCAACGATTGCATTGCCGAGGTTTGGGGCTTTCGTAAAGCTCGTCTGATAATCTGGAGCGGTTTTGCCATGAACTTTTTTGTGGTAATGCTGGGACTGATAGCCGTGGCATTGCCTGCCGCCCCTTTCTGGGATGGTGCCGCGCATTTCAATTTTGTCTTTGGAATGGCTCCCCGTATTGTCATAGCTAGTCTGACGGCATTCTTGGTGGGCTCTTTTCTGAATGCCTACGTAATGAGCCGCATGAAACTGGCAAGCAACGGGCGTAATTTCTCCGCACGTGCCATTTGGTCGACGGTGGTTGGTGAGACGGCAGACTCGTTGATTTTCTTTCCGGTGGCGTTCGGAGGAATCATTGCATGGCGGGAGTTGCTGGTGATGATGTGTATCCAGATTCTGCTGAAGTCCATGTACGAGGTATTGATACTGCCTGTGACTATCCGTGTGGTAAAAGCTATTAAGCGGATAGACGGTAGTGATGTCTATGATGAAGGCATCTCCTATAAAGTATGGAAAATAGGCGATATTTAAAGCCCCTTACCCGTAGTGAGGGGAAATCAGTTATTATGTCAAACAAATAATAAGCAATGCCCTCTCTGTTTCCCTCCCTACGGGGGAGGGAAACAGAGAGGCTTTTAACAAGATGAATAGGGACACTGCTTTGGTGGTATTCAGTGGCGGGCAGGACTCGACCACTTGCCTCTTTTGGGCAAAACGTGAATTTAAGAAAGTGTATGCGCTGAGTTTTCTGTATGGACAGAAGCATCAGAAGGAAGTGGACTTGGCGAGGGCCATTGCCCGTAAGGCAGGTGTGGAGTTCGAAGTAATGGATGTTTCCTTTATCGGCCGGCTTGGACATAACTCATTGACAGATGCCGGCATGGAGATGGACCAGGAGAAGCCGGCAGACAGCTTTCCGAATACTTTTGTGCCGGGACGCAATCTGTTTTTCCTGAGTATAGCCGCCGTCTACGCCCGCGAGCGGGGAATTAATCATATTGTGACGGGGGTGTCGCAGACCGATTTCAGCGGTTATCCCGATTGCCGGGATGCTTTCATCAAGTCGCTTAACGTGACGCTGAACCTGGCTATGGACGAGCAATTCGTACTGCACACACCACTGATGTGGATTGACAAAGCGGAGACCTGGGCGCTGGCAGACGAGCTTGGAGTGCTCGAACTTATACGCCACGAAACGCTGACTTGTTATAACGGTATCCCGGGAGATGGTTGTGGACACTGCCCGGCATGCACGTTGCGCAGAGAAGGATTGGAAAAGTTTTTGGCTTCTACTAAATGAGGCACACTTGTATCACTAAAAATATATGGCTATGACAGAATTGAAAGACCAACTTTCCCTTTTGGGGAGAAAGACAGCATACCGTCAGGACTATGCTCCCGAAGTATTAGAGGCATTTGATAACAAGCATCCCGGCAATGACTACTGGGTGCGTTTCAACTGCCCCGAATTCACCAGTCTTTGTCCCATCACGGGACAACCGGACCTGTCTCTTATACACATCTCCGAGCCCACGAGACGGAGCTACATCTC
>OWIQ01001023.1_pt1 | contig 12347 bp, 9 predicted proteins | sample 1732701 | NCBI WGS metagenome assembly OWIQ01 (sample SAMN05065744, study PRJEB22554) | human gut metagenome | biome: ENVO:2100002; feature: ENVO:00000062; material: ENVO:00002003 | host: Homo sapiens | place: USA
TATTTTGGAGCTTTTCCAACTCACGCTGATGAAGGGTGATAAGGTGGTCGAGTTGCTTGAAAAAAGCACCAATTTGCTGCTGCTCAGCGTATCGGGGAACCATAATGTTCTTTGCTAACAGCTCATCTTTAGTTATTCCTTTAATCGATGTTCCTTGTACTGCATTCAGCTCTGATTGCAACTTTTTATAGCAGGCATAAACCGTGAAAAGTGGTTCTGCATTGAGCTTGCTCAATGATAGGAAATCTTGGCTTGTAGCATAGGAATACGGCATAAATGCGAGTTTTCCAACACCTACACGGGTAATAATTGCTATTGAGTTTCCCGGTATGAGTTGAGCAGCGGAATTGTTTAATCCATCCTGAGTTATCCACTTTCTTGGTTCTACGCCAAGCAGCTTACCATCCACTACATCAGAGGACTGTATCCACGGAATATCTCCGTTCCAATATGCCTCATTTGATGTTGTAGGAGTACCTCCTCCATAGGTCTTTTCAGCCAAGTCCGACACCTTACGCTGTTCCCAAGAAAAATCAAAAGAGCCAAGGAAACACCTTGGCTCTCTTGTTAAGACCGCATATTTTTTCATTTTTCGGCTTGCTTTAGCGGTGATGGCACTCATTACGGCATATCAACCTCAAATCCACCGGTAAGAATAAACTGCCGCAAAAGCTGATCCGTTTTCATATTGACCTTGGGCGGAATCAACTTGGTTTGTTCATATGCTTCAAAGAACGCTTTTGCTTTGGTCTTATCAACGCTCTTTTTCAGCTCGTCAAACCTGCCAAACTCATTGATAGTCGCTTCATTCAAGTTAAGCCCCATCATATTCCTGAGTTTATCCTCATCAAGACCGAAGATAGTCGCAAAACGATGAATTTGGTCATCTTTTGCTCTAAACTGATACTCCGTGATGTAGTCACGAAGCGTTTTTCCGTCCTCGGCAATGACATCGCCTCGCTCAATGTCGTGCAGAAAGATGTTTGCGTATTTCTGCTCCTCTTGCGTTAGGGCAGCAAAAGTTTTGTGAAGTTCTGCCTTTGCTTGCTCAATAGATTCCTCGGACGAACCTTCCTGTCGAATCAATTTGAGGTACTTATCGAAGCGACTGTTCATATAATCGGCATCGATAACCCCTGTGTCAATTTCAGTCAGGTATCCAACAAGATCGTATGGTATATCTATGTCTTGTGATCCGGGATCATCGGAAGAAGCAGCGGAAAGCTCTTTATAACGCTGTGCTAAAATCAAAAATGCGTTCTCATCGAACTCCATTGTAATTTCAATCGAATTTCCACTTTCCTCGTCCTTGAATGAGTAGGTGTGTTTGTCCCACCTAAATCCTTGGATTTTAGCAGCTTCAAGGTATCCGTTGAAATCTCTAAACAGCGAGGCGAACTTAGCTCTTACGGTTCCGTCCGCAGGCAACTTTTCAAAGTCAGGGATACCAGCATTCTTGAACAAATAGGCAATATCATCAAACACAGCGTTGAGCTTTCCGAGGTTGTAAGACAGTTTTTCAACGAACAGACCTATCGGTCTATCGCCGGAATAGAGCTTAACAGCTTTGCTCACATTCTGCTCCATCGTATGCGGCTTGCGATAATATCTGATGATGCCAAAAGGCTTATCGGGTCCGAAAAGTCTGTTGGTTCTGGAAAATGCCTGAATGATGTTCTCATACTCCAGTATCTTGTCCATATACAGCGTGTTGACCCACTTAGAGTCAAAGCCGGTAAGCATCTGATCCACTACAATCAGGAGGTCGAGCTGCTTCTCAGGCTCTCTTTCGACCCGCTTATATTGCTCTTTGTGGGCAAGGCGTAGAGAAAGGTCTTTTTTGAAGCGAGCGTGTGTAGCAATCGAAAAATCCTGACCAAACATCGTATTATAGTCAGTAAGGATTTCGATTAAGCCTTGCTCTTTATAGAAAGCAATCGGCTGCCCTCTGTATTCTTTGTAGTCACCATCTTCATTGCTGATATTGGGGTCAAAAAGGCAACTGATCCTAAGTTTCGGCATTGCAGCCTTCAACAGTCGATAGTAGTCTATTGCTTCGGGGATGCTGCTCGTTGCAAAGATTGCGTGGAATTTCCCGTTGTGACTCAAAGTAAGCCAGTTTTCTTGAATATCCTCAACAACCTTGCTTTGATGCTCCGAGGAAAGGTACTGAGTTTTTGGAAGATAATCTTCAATGCCCTTGACCCACTTTCCGTCATCGCCCAAGAAGCCCGCCATCTTGACGGTGGAGGAGTCCATATACTCATAGAATATTTTTGCCTTTTTGGGATCGCTGATTGCTTCTTCTTCGGTTGCTGCTTTTGCTTTTTCCAAGGCAACCACCTTGCGGACATCCTTATCACGGAAAGTCAGGACTTTATAAGGATCAAATCCAAGCACATTCTTATCCCTGATACCATCAGCAATGCTATATCTATGGAGTTCATTGCCAAAAACATCTGTTTGGGCATTGTTTTTCTTTGCATTCTCCTCAAACACCGGTGTGCCGGTAAAGCCAAAGAAGATGGCATTGGGAAATGTTTCCTTGATGATGGATAGCATATCTCCAAAAGTTGAACGATGAGCCTCGTCAACAATAAAAACAAGCCGTTTGCCGTTGATTATTTCAATGTCGCTTGCATTAAGTCCTCCGTCCTCATCTCGGATATTGCTCATCTTCTGAATAGAGGTAACAATTAGGGTATCTGCCGTTGCGTTGCTTTTCAGCTTAGTCAAAAGGACATATGTGTTCTCTGTTGCCTGCACGGTTTCGTTCTCGTCCGCAAATGCCCGATATTCCTTGAGCGACTGCGTTCCTAACTCAATACGGTCGGTAAGGAAAATAACCTTATCAGCATCATTGGAGTTTGCAATCAACTGAGCCGACTTAAAGCTCGTCATCGTCTTACCTGAGCCGGTGGTATGCCAAATGTAGCCGCCACGCTGCTTACCGCTATCCCACTTTGTTTTAGACACAACATCGGAAATTGCGCTGGCTGCGTAATACTGGTAGCTTCGCATTACCTTCAGAACACCGTCAGCATTGTCGGCAACAGTATAAAAACCAATGAGCTGGTGCGCCATAGGGATGGACAGCAGCGAGGAGGCGATAGCTTTCCAATCGTTGATAGGCTCATTATTGAAGTCAGCCCAATGGAAATAGTAATCAGTATTGAACTTTCCGTCAGGTCCGGGATTCGCAAAATAACGAGTTTCTTCAGGGTTCATTGCTACAAACACCTGAACGAGCGAGAACAATCCGGTAAAAACGCCCTCATATGAGTATTTCTCAATCTGATTATATGCTTGACTGACGGGGACACCGCTGCGCTTCAGTTCGATATGTATGACAGGCATACCGTTGATAAGCAGCATCAAATCACCACGACGGTCATTCAGCATTTTTGACTTGCTCGGAAAAACTGGTTGTTGTACGATCTGATACCGGCTCTGTCCAGCGGCGATTTCCCTGCGATCATATATTTTCAAGCTGATTTCAGTGCCGAAATGGAGCTTATCATCAGGGTTATCACGCTTGATGGACACAGTTTTTCCGTTGATAAAGCCATTGAGTTTTAACGGTGTTCTAAGTTCCGTGATCTGTTCGATGATCTGCTGCATTTCGCCATCCGTAAGAGGATAGTTATTCAAGCGGTCAATTCCACGGTTGTTATCAAACAGGATCTTTGCCCAATTTCGGATGAGGTCTTGCTCGGTCGGGTTCTTGATGACTTCTTTTTCCCATCCTTTATCCGCCAAGACTTTAATCAGGGCTTCCTCAAAGTCCGCTTCTTTTTGGAATGTCATTCGATTTCCTCCTTCCTGCGAAATTGATGTCACACGAACATCTTTTCAAGCATAGATTTCTTGATATTTTGGAGCTTTTCCAACTCACGCTGATGAAGGGTGATAAGGTTGTCTATGCTACGAAATATTGTGCCAATCTTTTGTGCCTCGCTCTCATCCGATGGTGCAGCCACCTCAATCTCAGCCAAATCATTCGCATTTATTGCTGGATAACTTGTTCCTGTGCAGTTATCCAAAACAACCTTTACGAAGCGTTCGCTCTGAACAAGGCTGAGCAGAAAATACCCGTCAACATAGGGACGCATTTGTGCGTATCCAGTCGAAAAAACATAGTTATTATCGGGTTTTTCAAAAAGATAATTGTTCTTTTGATATGGACGCACAGTCTGATAGAATAGATCCCCGGTGTGAGCAAGTCGCTGTGCTCTTGATGGAGCAGATGACTTTACCTCAGTCCTATGCGACAACATCTCTGTGCCAACAACAGACTCCAAATCGACATATTCAAATGTTTGAGGCAGCTCATCTTTAGGATTGAATAACACAAGTTCTCCGAGCTTACGCTGTTCCCAAGGGTCAGTAAATCCCTTAAAGCGAATTTTGGGGTAACTGCTGCCATTTTGCGGGAACATCTTTTCGAGCATCGATTTTTTCACATTCGTCAACTTTTCAAACTTACGCTGATGAAGGGTGATAAGGTTGTCAAGGCAAGTTAGTAGCTCGCCAATTTTTCTCTGCTCATCTATATCTGGTATAGGTATAGGCATTTGAAAAAACACATTGTCTCTAATCGAGAACCTGTCAGACCTTGCGCCGGAATCACCATTGAAATTCATAAAAGAATGCCAATAGCCGCACTTGAAAAAGTACTCCAAATAAGTCGTGTCAATATCGTGCGGGCGAAAGACGGTATATAACGGTGACATTACGCCCGTTCTTCCAAGTTTATTGCGGTTTATCGGTCCAACTGGTGCGGAAGTAGAGATACGAGGGTTATAAACAAAGTCCTCGGTTTTTACAATGTAGTACCCATCCAAGCTGCCCAGCTTTGCTATATCGTGATCAAAGAAATCTCTTTGACTTATAATTCCGAACTCAGCAGAGTTTGTAAATGTTTCTACATATTGTAGTCCGGCATTTTTCTCCGTGACTTTATCTGTAATTTCGGATAGCTTACGCTGTTCCCAAGCGTCTGAGAATCCTTTGAAGCGAATTGCGGGAGCATCTGATTTTTTCGTCATTCTGCACTACCTCCCAGCAATTTCTTTAACTCATTAAGTCCCAGCATATCATACTCATTACCCTCAAGGTCATCGATCATTCCCGAAAGCGTTGCTTCGGTTTCGCTGATCTGCTGTTCGACCTCGAAGAAAGTTGTGGCATACTTGTTCTGAAGGGCTTGAATTTTGCTCACCAAGCTGTCGATTACGGTATCAGGCAGTTTGTGAATGCTCTCAATGAGAGGAGCAATCCACTTCTTTTCGAGCAAATCCAAAGCCTGCTCATCGCTCAGACTTTCAATCGTATCCTTTGTTTTTGCCTGCAACGCAGCACCCTTTGCCTTGATCTCCGCCTTGATTTCTTTCTCGTTCTTGACCAAGGACTCAACCTTTTCTAAGAGTGTACGAAGCGCAACGCTTTCAGGAGAACGGTCTTTCTTCATTTCCTTAATCTTTTTGGATACTTCTTTCGGAACGAAAGCATCGCCTTCATCGGTGAGAACATCGTTGCAGCTCTCTTTATCCTCCTCTGTCATTTCATCAAGGATAGACTCATACTCAGAAGGGATTTCCGCCAAACGGCTTTCCAAACCGTGAAGCTCGTCCGTTTCTGCGGAGAGCAAAGTCGCCTGTACCAAGTCGAACGGGATAATATGACCTACCCAGCCCTCTTGAACTTCCTGATCTTTACCGTCCTTTTTCTTGATGACAAGGTTCGGATCGACCTTCTTTGTTGCAGCAAAGCCTTCGGTTTGCAACATTTCGAGGTCGATGGAAATACCTGTCCAATCGTCGTCAAGAAGCTGGAACGCCGCATATTTGTCGATAAGTGGAATTTCCTTCAATCGCTCGAAAATATCAGCACTTAGAACGGTTTCAGCCTTAGAGATTTCAATGCTATCCATCCGGTCGATAAGTTCTTCTTTCAGGAACGCCGGGAAAGTAGAAAAGGCGGCATTAAAAGCATCCTCAAATCCGACCACATCGGGGTGGCTCTTGATGGCACTCTTAATGTCATCGACAGACACATTCACATAGGGGATGCCACTCTCTGTAAACAGAGCCTTTTTCAGTGCCGGGAACGCCGTCCAAAATTCGCCCAGCTCTTCAATTTCTGCCGTCGGGATACCGCCAAACATAGACGCATAGACATCCCAATGCTCGGCAGCTTCAGAGGAATCAACATAGCGAGGAATGTTCAAGTTATAATCATTGCTGCGAATTTCTTCACGACTGACTACTCGTGAAAACTTCGGAATGCTTTCACGCTTGATAAAGGTATCTGCTATGCGTTTAATGTCAGACGCACGGAGCTTGTTATTCTTACCCTCTTTGATAAACCCCTTGGATGCATCGATGATAAGGACATCTGTATTCTCACGCTTTTGACGCAGCACCATAATGATGGTGGGAATTCCTGTCCCAAAGAAGATATTTGCAGGCAGCCCGATAATGGCGTCGATATGGTTATTCTCGATCAGGTTTTTTCTGATTTCACCTTCCTCACCGCCACGGAACAGTACGCCGTGGGGAAGAACAATTGTCATAATGCCGTCCGGTTTGATATGGAACAGGTCGTGAAGTAGGAAAGCATAGTCGGCTTTTCCTTTGGGAGCAAGTCCAAAACGAGCATAACGAGGATCTCCCTCTTTATTAGACGGATCCCAAGCCTGCGAATACGGCGGATTGGACACGACCGCATCCACATAGAGAGGGTTATAGGTATTGACCGGATCATTTTCATCAAAGTACGGCCAATCCTCCTCGAGAGTATCGCCGTTACGAGTGATAATGTTAGCGGGATCAATGCCTCTCATAACCAAATTCATTCGGGTCAGGTTATAAGTATTCTCTTTCAACTCCTGAGCGTAATACTGAATATTGTTGTCGTCGCTCATATACTTCGCAACGCTTTGACCAATATTGATAAGCAGTGAGCCCGAACCGCTTGTCGGGTCGTAGATTTTGATTTCACTTTTACCCTTCAAATGACTCGCAACGATCTCGGACATCAGAAGCGATACCTCGTGCGGGGTGTAGAACTCGCCAGCTTTCTTTCCAGCATTTGCTGCAAAGTTACTGATAAGATATTCGTAGATGAAACCGAGAACATCGTAGTCCTGCTTGCCATCCATAGGAATATCTTTTATCAGCGTCAGCAGCCCACTAATTGCTTTCGTTTGTGAACCGGAGCTATCGCCAAGTTTGGAAAGGCCTGTTTGCAAGGTATCAAATACTTTTTCAAATACCCTTTTATGCGAATTAGAAATTAGTCGGCTAAATGCAGAAAGAGCATCACGGACATTTGAAACATCAAAGTCCTTACCCATCGTGAGCCAAGTGGAGAAAAGATCCTTATAGGCAATAAAGTAGCCTATGTTTTTTTGGATCCATTCAACTGTTTCGGCATCTTCCTCCGATACGGTTTTCAGGAGTTCATTATCATAGTCGTTCTCCTTCAAGAACTTAACTTCCTTATCGGAAAGATACTTGTAAAAAATAAAGCCTAGTATGTAATCCTTATATTCATTTGCTTCAATTTTGGAACGCATTTGATTTGCGGAAGCCCATATTTTCTGAGCAAGTTGTTGCTTATTCATTCTGTGACCCCATCCTTTTTCTTTTTCTAAGGGCAACGTACTACCCCCTATTATGATACACACAACTAGTGTCCCATAAAACGGACTTACTTTTCGTCAGAAACAAACTCCATAATATCGTCAGTTGTACAATTCAAAGCGGAGCAGATTTTTCCCAACACTTCAGTGCTGACATTTTCATCACGACTAAGCTTATTCATTGCGTATTTTGTGAGCCCTGCAGCTTCCTGCAAATCTCTTTTCTTCATATCTCGATCAAGCAGAATGTGCCAGAGTTTTTTATAGCTTACAGCCATCATATCATTCCTTTCTCTCGGTCCGCGAGTAAGTACTAAAATACATTTTATATTATGGCATATAATCCCGGAATAGCAACTATAAATCCCGAAATATCAAACTTAATTCCTGTATTTCACACCTGTGTAAGCTCGACTGTAACCGAATAGCTTGGGAACAGCGTGAGGTTGGGGATTTGCTCATAGAGCGTAGTCAACAAGCACCAATGAGCGATGAATATCCCCTTATGGCATTCATAGCAAATGAAGGTGTTGCCCCTAAAGGTGAGCGTTATGACCGAAGCGCCTTAGTTACGGACACGGTAAACAAGCTATATAAGAAAACAGAGAAAGGCGATTTCATATATAGCTCCAACAACCTTGAAACCGGCTCAATAGGTCTGAATAAGTACGGAAAAGCCTGCATTTCACCAGTATATAGCATTTTTGAACCCACTGGCATTGCTGACTCGGATTTTTTAGGAAGAAGATTAGTCAGAAAAGATTTTATAAATGCTATGGTCAAATGGCGTCAGGGTGTCATTTATGGTCAATGGAGAATACACGAGTCCGATTTTCTGAAAATTGAAATATCTGTACCTTCAGTCGAGGAACAACGGAAGATCGGTGCTTATTTAGACCAGCTTGACAACCTTATCACCCTTCATCAACGACAGCCATTTTTGCAGTCACCTCCGGATATTTCTCTGATTGTCCAACTGACACCCCCTTTTTATACATTCTCTTGGGAACAGCGTAAGTTAGCATCTTTATGTGAGAAGTTCACAGATGGCGACTGGATCGAATCAAAAGATCAGAGCGATTTCGGTGTGCGTTTAGTTCAAACTGGCAATGTTGGTGTAGCAGAATATTTGGACAAGCCTAATAACAAAAAATGGATATCTGAGGACACTTTTGATCGGCTCCACTGCGAAGAAGTGCTACCCTGTGACATCCTTATTTCGAGATTGCCTGAACCAGCCGGCAGAGCTTGTATTGTGCCGCTTTTAGGCACAAAAATGATTACGGCAGTTGACTGTACGATCGTCAGAACTGCACCTGATATGAGCAACAAGTTCTTGGTTCAGTATTTATCGTCACAAGCATATTTTGATGATGTTAATACATGTCTGGCAGGCGGAACAAGACAGCGCATCAGCCGAGGTAATCTTGCAAATTTCAATGTGCCTATCCCTGTAAAAAAGTCTGAGCAGGATGCAATCGGGATGTTCTTTGGCTATCTCGACAACCTTATCACCCTTCATCAGCGACAGACAATTGTATATGCGGTAATTCGCAGTATACGAAAAGTAATTTTAGCCGAAAGACAGTATTTTGCTCCACCGATGATACGAAAATCCCCCTGATCACTCTCTGCGAATAGTTTGCTATACTGTTCTAAAAGCATTAATGCGATTGTAATGCGAGCATCGGGAAAGGGCGACGTTTTATGGAGAAGAATTGCACCATAATGTCCATTGTTTTTTGAAATATCTCACTAATTTGTTTATGGCATTTTGAAACACATATTTGATTTCGATCGGCCAAAAATGCCATCAGCCAAAAAGTATGCCTTTTGGTGCATAGAGGGCCAGCTCTAATGGGGCTGGCCCTCTGTTGACTTACTGGAGTTACATCCAAATAAGGAAGAAGTAGAAATTGGCAGTAAAAAAGTTGAGATTGCCATTTCATCCTGCGCTCGGTATAATAGTAATATGTCAGAGATATCCATGCATGAGAAGATGTTCGTTTATGGAGGAACGAGGAAATGGGAATGACTGTTATCTGTTTTCACAACAATAACGAAGAGAATGGATACCTTAGCAACTGGTATCCTTCCACATTTACGCACAATGGTATCACCTTTTCCTCAATGGAGCAGTATATGATGTACCGCAAGGCACTTTCCTTTGGCGATGAAAAGGTTGCCACACAGATTCTTGCTACGGATAATGCTGCCGAGATAAAGGCTCTTGGACGGCTTGTATCCGGCTATGATGAGAGCCTATGGAACGGTATTCGACAAATCGTCGTCTATGAGGGGCTTTTCGCAAAGTTTACGCAGAACCCTGATCTAAGGGAGAGACTGAAAGATACTGGAAATGCATTTCTTGCTGAGTGTGCTGTAAATGATCGGATTTGGGGCATTGGTTTATCCATGCGTGATCCAAGCAGACTTGACCGGGCAAAATGGCAAGGCCAAAATCTACTTGGTTATGCCCTTATGATGGTGCGTGAAAAACTCTAAGAGGGTCTTGTCATTTCATTCCATAGGCACCTAAACAATTATACAGAAAACAAAATAACATCAAGGAGAAAAACTATGAATAAAACCGAACTGATTGCCGCAATGGCTGAAGCGAGTGGCCTTTCCAAGAAGGATTGCGAGGCTGCTCTCGCTGCATTTATCACGACTACTGAGAGCGCTTTGAAGGCTGGCAACAAAGTGCAGCTGGTGGGCTTCGGCTCTTTCGAGGTCAAAGAACGTGCTGCCCGTACTGGCAAGAATCCTGCAACAGGTGAGCAGATTGATATCCCTGCATCTAAGGCACCTGCGTTCAAAGCAGGAAAGGCTTTCAAAGACGCCATCCAGTAATTTGAAAACCCATAGAGAGGCACTTACGGTATTGATCCGTAAGTGCTTCTTTTTTAGCTAATCTCATAACGCCCCAACGCAACTATCGTTTAATTGCGGCAAATTCGCCACAAATAAAATGCAGTTTCTGCTTTCTATTGCTGATAATTTGTACGAACCTGTTGTTGGTTACCAAACCTCCTCGTAAGTATTGATATAGATTACTTCACAGGAGGAATGCAAAATGAAAAGTTGCCAGTATAAGAGTTCCGATGAGCTACCCCTTATCCTCAATGTTCAAGAGGTGTCCAATTTCCTCGGCCTCGGGCTGTCTCAGGTCTATGAGCTTGTGAAGCGCATCGACTTTCCTGCCTTCAAAGTTGGAAGTCGTATCTTCGTGCCGAAAGATAAATTCCTTACCTGGCTAAATGTGCAAACAGAAGAGAAGGACTCTCTCTTCTATACGGAGTGACAAGGATGGACGATAGTAAGATGCCGCGAATCCGGCGCAAAGAAGATCTTCCGGATGTGATGACGATGCCGCTCGTTGCAAAGACCCTCGGATGCAGTCTTACGGTTGCATATAGACTTCTAAAGAGAGATGACTTTCCCCATACAGTAAGTGGTCAAAGGGTCTATATTGACAAAGGAAAATTTCTCTCGTGGCTTGATGCTCAGACGCAAATGGAAAAGAGAGATCATTATGGCTGGTAGGCAAAGAGCGAATGGCGAAGGCAGCATTCGAGAGAGATACCCCGGCTGTTGGGAAGGTCGATATACTGCCGGCTACGATATTCTAACGGGAAAGCGTATTCAAAAGGGCGTTTTTGCTAAGACACGAAAAGAATGCGCAGCGAAGCTGGCACGAGCCATCCAACAGGATACAGGGCCTTATTATCGCAAGGGCAAAGGATATGATTCCCAGCCCCTTTCTACATGGATTCGGCTTTGGTTTGATTCCTACACAAAGCCAAATCTTCGCCCCAGCTCAGCAGATGGTTATAGGAGCATGATCGAGAACCACATCATCCCGGTTTTGGGCCATATCCAGCTTTCAAAGCTCAGCTCAATCCAGATTCAGCGCTTCTACAATGATCTGCACACACAGGGCCGCTTAGACAACCATGGAAATCGGAAATATGAGCCATTGTCTGCAAGCACCGTGAAGCACATTCATGCGGTATTGAGCGGCGCTCTGAAACAGGCAGTTAAGGAGCGGATTATTCCCTTCAACCCTTGCGATAACTGCAAAATCCCAAAGCGTGAAAAGAAAGAAATGCACGTCCTGCCGCAGGACAAGATAGGTGCATATCTGGATGAGGCAAAGCGACTTGGGGTCTATGCGCTTTTCTATTTGGAATTGACAAGTGGGCTTCGACGGGGAGAATTACTTGGCCTGGAGTGGGCCGACTTGAATCCGGAAACACGAATGCTGACGGTTAACAAGCAGCTCACTCGTTCTGGGGGAGAGTTGTGTATTTCTGTACCGAAGACTGAGAATTCGATTCGAACAATAGCTCTTCCGGAGAATACTGTTGCTTTGCTCATAGATGAGCACAACAAGCATCCGGATAGTCCCCTCATGTTTTGGTGTCCAAGAACTAATGGTTACTGGAGTCCGGACTCTCTTCGACATTTACACAAACAAATGCTCGCCGCTGCCGGAGTGGATGAAAGCGTTCGCTTTCATGACTTGAGACATACATTTTCGACCTTAGCAATTCAGAGCGGCGTAGATGCAAAAACGGTCGCTGGCATGCTCGGCCACTATAGTGCCGCATTCACGCTGGACACTTACACGCATGTGACAGAACAAATGAAGCGAGGCGCGGCTGAAAAGATCGGCGTTTTTATGAACGCAAGTGTCAAT
>OWIQ01001028.1_pt1 | contig 12305 bp, 8 predicted proteins | sample 1732701 | NCBI WGS metagenome assembly OWIQ01 (sample SAMN05065744, study PRJEB22554) | human gut metagenome | biome: ENVO:2100002; feature: ENVO:00000062; material: ENVO:00002003 | host: Homo sapiens | place: USA
ACAAGGCTATTCGTCGGCAGTGTCAGATGTGTATAAGAGACAGACATCGCCTTGAACGGTTACCCGCTGAAGATCGGTGATTTATTAGCCCAATTGGAAGGAACTTGCTTGGTAACACGCCAAAGCGTACAGACGGCCGCAGCCGTACGGAAAGCGAAGAAGATGCTTCGTAAGGCTTTCGAGAACGCTATGGCCGGTAAGGGTACTTCTGTGGTAGAGTTCGTCTCCACTTGCTCATCCGGCTGGAAGATGACTCCGGAAAAAGCCAATAAATGGATGGAAGCGAACATGTTCCCCTTCTACCCGCTGGGCGACTTAAAGAATGTTGAATAAGTAATACGGTAAACGACAATGAAACAAGAAATAATTATAGCAGGCTTCGGTGGACAAGGTGTATTGTCTATGGGTAAGATCTTGGCCTATTCCGGTTTGATGGAAGGCAAGGAGGTTAGCTGGATGCCTTCATACGGACCTGAGCAACGTGGCGGTACGGCCAACGTAACCGTTATCTTGAGCGACGAGCGTATCAGCTCACCCGTATTGAATGAATATGATATCGCTATTATCTTGAACCAACCTTCCATGGATAAGTTCGAGAGCAAGGTGAAACCGGGCGGTATCTTGATTTACGATGGTTATGGCATCCATACGCCAGCGAAACGTACGGATATTAACGTATATCGGGTAGATGCCATGGACGCCGCTACCGAGATGAAGAACGAGAAGGCATTCAATATGTTGATCTTAGGCGGGTTGCTTAATATCGTCCCGATGGTTCAATTGGAGAACGTCATGCTAGGATTGAAGAAATCCTTGCCCGAGCGTCACCATCATTTGTTGCCGATGAACGAGGCTGCCATTAAGAAAGGAATGGAGATTATACAGAAAATATAAGAAGCTCATTCATTGATGTGCCGATATGCCAATTAAGTTTTCTGATTGGCATATTGGCATATTTTATAATTGGCACATTATTTTTTGTTATATCTTTGCAACCCATGAAGTATTATCTATACATATTACTTTTTCTGATAGGAACGGCGGCTTCCGCGCATGCGCAAGGACGTTCCGGGAGCCGGGGAGGACGAGGTGGATTCTCGTTATCTAATTTATCATCCTCAAACAAGGAAATACCGGATAGCTTGCTGCAAACAGATAGCGCGGCGCTGAAATCAAAACGAATCATCGGTTATCGGCTCACGCCTCTTTTGGGAGAACGTTATATCGCTCCTATGGATACCAATCGATTAAATTTCGGGAATAGTACGTTGGTGGAAGCGAACTCATTGGCCGTAGGTTATCTGGCGAATGTGGGATCGCCGGCGCAAACCCGTATTTTTAACGAACGTAAGGAGGAACGTGATTTCATCTTCGCCGATGCCTATGATTATTATATCACGACCCCAACAAACGCTTATTTCTACGATACCAAAGTACCCTATACCCAAGTGACTTATACGACAGGAGGAGCCAGCCAGAATAAGATGGACCGACTGAAAGGGGTATTGACCATGAACTTTGGCAAAAAGATCAATGTCGGTGGCGAGATGGATTATATCTATAGCCGCGGATATTATAACTCCAACGGTAATAAATTATTAAGTTATCGTTTTTTCGGAAGTTATATCACCGACCGTTACGAGTTAAACGCTTATTTAAGTAATTTCAATTTCGTAAACTACGAGAACGGTGGACTTACAAATGACCAGTATATCACGAATCCCGATGACTTGGCCGAGAATCAAAGAAATATCGATAGTAAATCATACCCTGTCCGTTACACGGACACATGGAACCGTGTCCGTGGAAAACAATATTTCCTGACACAGAGATACAATCTCGGTTTTACTAAGGAATTGGAAGAAACCGATGAGGAAGGGAACGTAAAAGAGGTATTCATTCCGGTTTCCAGTATCATCCATACCATCGATTACGAAGATAACCGCAGACGCTTTATCTCTAATGATGCCGGGATCGATACCTGCTACACTCATCTTTATGGTATGGACGCATCTTTGAATGACCAGACTTCCTCTTGGAATTTAAAGAATACCTTTGCGTTGGCCTTGCGGGAAGGTTTCCAAGATTGGGCTAAGTTCGGGCTGACCGCCTTCGTTACTTTCGAGAAACGCCGGTTTAGATTGGCATCCCAAGTTCCCGGACTGGACTACGGTCCGGATGGTCGTGGAAGCTCTGAGCCAAGCACATTAAATTTCCCTACTTCCGAAGTATATGATGAGTTTACTACCTACATCGGCGGCGAATTATCCAAACGCCGTGGTAGCCTTCTTACCTACAATGTCCGTGGAGAATTAGGACTTGCGGGAAGTGACGCCGGAGAGGTCCGAGTGAGCGGAGACCTGCAAACAAAATTCAAACTTTTTAAGAAAGACGCTACGATCAAGGCGGAAGGATACATCAAGAACATCACCCCGGCGTTCTACCAACGTCACCATCATGGGCGTTACTATTGGTGGGATCTATCATTGAAAAATGTGCAAAGGATTTACGCCGGAGCGAAAATCAACTTGGAATCCACCCGTACCCAGTTATCCGGAGGAGTGGAAAGTATCCAGAATTATGTATTCTTCAACGGCAAAGGTTTGCCGGAGCAAAGCAGTAAGAACATCCAAGTTGTCTCAGCCCGTATCAAGCAAGATATCATGTATCGTGCGTTCGGATGGGAGAATGAGGTGGCCTATCAGCTTTCTAGCGAGAAGTCTCAACTTCCGTTGCCGGATATCAGCGCATACTCGAATATATATCTAGCGTTTAAGTTGGCGAAAGTATTAACCGTACAGATTGGCGCGAACGTATACTACAACACCGCTTATTACGCTCCTTATTACGAGCCGGCTACCCAGCAGTTCCAAGTACAGGAAGAAGACAAGAAAGTGAAGGTCGGTAATTATCCGTTGATCAACGCTTATGCGAATTTCCATTTGAAGCAAGCTCGCTTCTTCATCATGGCATACAATCTAGGCTCTAAGTTCGTTGACCCGAATTACTTCTCTCTTGCGCATTATCCGTTGGACCCGATGGTCTTGAAAATGGGTATCTCCGTGACTTTCAATAATTAATCGATTGCCATGAGATCTAAGAAGTTGCTTATCCTATACGCTTTTCTACTGATTGTCGCTGTAGTGACAATGGTACAGCTTTGGAGACTTAACCAACGTCCCCAAGAGATCGGACCTCGTGATTATCCGGAAATCAAGGAAGAAGGAATTCTTCGGATGATAACCGAGTACAATCAATCCGGATATTTCGTATCCGGCGATACGGTGCAAGGTTTTCAATACGAGCTTAGCCAAGCGATCGCTAAATTATCCGGATTGGAGGTTCAGACGCATTTGGAAATGAGTTTAGCGAAAAGCTTCGAGGAATTATCGGACAACAAATGCGACGTAATCGCAAGAAACATACCCATCACCTCCGAGATGCGGGAAAACTACCTGTTCACCGAACCGATCGTTCTCAACAAGCAAGTCTTGGTACAACGTACGGCAGAGGCGAACAACGGACAAGCCCCTATCCGTAACCAATTGGATTTAGCCCAAAAGACTTTATACATACCGAAAGATTCCCCGGCCTTATTGCGTCTGCAAAATCTGGGACACGAGATAGGCGATACGATCTACGTGGTGGAAGATGAGTTATATTCTACCGAGCAGCTTATGATCATGGTAGCCAAAGGCGATATCGATTATGCCGTATGCGACCAACAAATCGCCCGCATGACCCAGAAAAAACTGCCGGAAGTCGATATCCTAACGGATGTCAGTTTTACCCAATTGCAATCGTGGGCGGTCCGTAAAGACTCTCCTGTCCTACTGGATAGCCTAAATAGTTGGCTCCAGCAAATCAAAGACAGTGGATTATACGACCAGATTTATAAGCGCTATTACAAATAGGGCTATTCATGAGACGGCAAAATAAAGGAGAACTCCGAACCCACCCCTAATTCAGACGTAACATGTATCGAACCTCCCATCTTCACAACCAATCCTTTGCAGATAGCCAGTCCTAATCCGATTCCTTCCATATAGTCGTTTATTTTCACGAAACGGTCGAAGACATCTTTCAATTTTTCCTTATCGATGCCGATTCCCGTATCCCTTACGTAAAAACGTAATTGATCATCCGGTTGAATGGTATATCCCATCGTGATGCTACCTTCTTTCGTGTTCTTGATAGCGTTGTTCACCAAATTATTAATCAACTGCAACAGACGCATGCTATCCGTACCGAACATATGGTGGTCAGCCTTTTTCTCCAAAACCAACTTGACTCCTCCCGGAACCCGTAACTTGGCGGAAGCATAAATCGTATCCATCAATTCACTGACATCTAATTGCTCATATGTGATCTTTATCGCATCCGCCTCGATCTTCGAGATATCCAAGATGTCATTGATCAATTGCATCAACAATTGGTTATTCATCTTGATCACATCGTAGTACGACATACGTTCCTCATCCGTATCAGCAAAAGCCATCAATTCAGAGAAACCGGTAATCGCATTCAAAGGAGTCCGGATCTCATGGCTCATATCCGCCAGATATTTCGATTTCATCTTATCAGCGGCCTCAGCCTTCACCTTCGCCTCCTCAAGGCTTAATTCTTGATTCTTCCGTTCCTGAATATTCGTTGAACATCCAAGGATAACCGAAGGTCTTCCTTTATCGTCCCGTTCATACACGGTAGCGAATACCTCTCTCCAAACATATTCCTTCTTGCCGGGAAATAGCATACGTGCCTCGATCCTTGCCTCAGAGATTTCCCCTCGGCAAAGACGGGTAAACATATTATGATAATGTTCTTGATCATCCGGATGCGCCCGGCTGATAAACTGCCCCCATGACACCTCTATCATATCTTCCGACATGGTATTCCAATCGTTCAAGGTCACAACGGAATCCTTGAAATTATGGGTACTGTCCGGATCGATGAAGATCGAGCATGTACGTATATCACTTATCCGCAATGCCATTTTCGTCAAGATCCGGGTTCTTCTCAAAGTATTCTCCGTAGCCAACTCGGAAGTTATATCTCTCCATAAAGCCAAGACAAGCGGCTTGCCATTATTTAGGGAAATAGGATATTTAGCGACCTCTATATCCCGGTAATCGCCGGAGGCCGATTTTACCTTGCCCTTAAATCTAGCGGTCAGTCCTGTCTTGATCACATTCATATCGGTTTCCAGACGCTCCTCGGCGGTCATCAAGGCATTATAATTCACCTCGAAATCATCATGTCCCTCGATCTCCCGGGTTTCAATACCCGTTATTTCCTCCATAAAATGATTCCAATACAGGTAATTAAAATGGTTATCCCCATCTTTCACGAAAACACCCAACGGTAACCGATCTAATATCGTATTGATCAGTTCTTGTAGATTTTTTTCTGTTTTCAGAGAAGATACATTGCGTGTATAAACGATCACAAGCTCCTCATTAAAAAGGCTTGCTTGCGATAGATAATAATAGTTCTTTCCCTCAAAAGAGACCTCAAAAGAGAAATCCACTTTCACTTGCTCCTCGAAAACACGTTTAACCGCAGCTCTATAGATCTCATATTGATCGTAGTTCTTCCCGTCCGGGAACAACGCTTGAGGTTGCTTTCCGATACAGTTATTCGCTAAATAATGATAATAATCGTCTTTTGCAGAAATAACCTTGACAAGAGTAAGATTTCGATCTACTAATACGATCGTATCGGGACTCTTCTCCATGATCATCTCTAATCCAGACTGAACGTTACTTCCGCTTTCTAGACTATTCATATTAATTCTTTCGTTTTTGGGGTATAACTCGGGGATAAAGGTATTTATTTTTCTATTTATCACCAAAGAGAAACCTACCTATTGCATAATATTTCTAAATAATCTTTATCTTTACCGGGAATTTGAATGTAAAAAGATGAGATTTGATGAATTAGATTTGGAAGATGCCGTATTAGACGGGCTTTATGACATGAATTTTGACGAAACGACTCCAGTCCAAGAGTTAACGATTCCTGTCATTTTAGAAGGTAAAGACATCATCGCTTGCGCACAGACCGGAACCGGTAAAACGGCGGCGTATGTTTTGCCAGTTATTAATGAACTAAGCAAAGGTTGTCATCCGACAGACGCGGTGAATGCGGTCATTATGGCACCGACCCGGGAATTGGCTCAACAAATAGACCAACAAATTCAAGGATTCACTTATTTTATACCTTCCGTATCCGCAGTAGCCGTGTATGGAGGTACCGACGGAATCGCTTGGGAACAACAAAAGAGAGGTTTAGAGATGGGTGCGGATATCGTGATCGCTACCCCGGGACGTTTATTGTCCCATATTAAGTTAGGTACTGTAGATTTGTCTAAAGTGTCGTTCTTCGTCTTAGACGAGGCGGACCGCATGCTGGATATGGGTTTTTATGACGACATCATGCAGGTTCATAAACAGCTGCCCCCCTACTGCCAGACGATCATGTTCTCGGCTACCATGCCGCCTAAGATCCGGACGTTGGCTAAAACCATCCTAAAAGATCCGGAAGAAGTCAAGATCGCTATCTCACGCCCACCCGAATCTATCATGCAAACCGCATATATCTGCTACGATCCACAAAAGCTCAAGATTCTACAAGATCTCTTCACTCAAAGCCGCCCTCAACGAGTAATTATCTTCTCCTCTTCTAAAATGAAGGTGAAAGAATTAGCGTCTACCTTAAAAAGATTAAAGTTCAATGTAGCCGCCATGCACTCGGATCTAGAGCAATCCCAAAGGGAGGAGGTCATGAAAGAATTCAAGAGCGGACATATCGATATCCTTGTGGCTACGGATGTCGTAGCACGTGGAATTGATATCAATGACATCAAGTTGGTCGTGAACTTCGATATCCCGCATGATCCGGAGGATTACGTACACCGAATCGGACGTACGGCACGGGGTACGAACGGCGAAGGATTGGCGATTACTTTCGTATCGATCGACGAACAAGCACAATTCAAGCGCATAGAGGATTTCTTGGAAAAAGAGGTTTATAAGATACCGGTCAGCCCGGAATTCGGTGAAGTGCCCTTGTATGAGCCGGAAAAATACGGTATGAATAAAAGAGGCAGAGGACGGCCTCGTAAAAGTGAGGATAAAGGATCATCCTCGAGCCCACAAAAACGAAATATGGGACACCGTGGAAGGCCTAAAAAGGCGCAATAAAAGCATTATTCTTTTAAATCAAAAACACTATACTTTTGGAGCTAAAACAATATGTTTCGAACTCAAAAGTATAGTGTTTTTTATGGGATATTATCAACCGTTCATGGATGCCAAGAATTCCATATTATCAACGGTTTGTTCCATCCGTTGCTTAACAAATTCCATAGCCTCCATAGAGTTCATGTCTGATAGATATTTGCGTAAGACCCACATACGGTTCAACGTGCTCTCATCCTGCAATAAATCATCACGGCGAGTGCTGGAAGCCGTGATATCCACAGCCGGATAGATACGTTTATTGGCTAATTTACGATCCAATTGTAACTCCATATTACCCGTACCCTTGAATTCCTCGAAGATCACGTCGTCCATCTTAGAGCCAGTCTCCGTAAGGGCGGTGGCTAGAATCGTAAGGCTACCGCCATTCTCAATATTACGGGCGGCACCGAAGAAACGCTTCGGCTTCTGCAACGCATTTGCGTCCACACCACCGGAAAGCACCTTACCGGAAGCCGGTTGTACCGTATTATAAGCACGAGCCAAACGAGTGATCGAGTCAAGAAGAATCACGACATCATGACCACATTCTACCATTCGTTTCGCCTTGTTCAATACGATCTCAGCGATTTTCACGTGACGTTCAGCCGGTTCGTCGAATGTAGAGGCGATCACTTCCGCATCCACGCTACGAGCCATATCCGTAACCTCCTCCGGACGTTCGTCGATCAATAATATAATCATATAAACCTCGGGATGGTTGTAAGCGATAGCGTTCGCGATATCTTTCAGCAACATCGTCTTACCGGTTTTCGGTTGAGCGACGATCAAACCACGTTGCCCTTTTCCGATCGGGGAGAATAAATCAACCACACGTACGGCGATATTATCGTATACTTTCGGTGATTTACGTGCCGTAAGCATGAATTTCTCATCCGGGAATAACGGGGTCAAATGATCGAAAGGAACCCGGTCGCGAACCTCTTCTGGCGTACGGCCATTGATCTTGTCCACTTTCACCAACGGGAAATACTTCTCACCTTCCTTCGGCGGACGAATCGAGCCTTCTACCACGTCACCCGTTTTCAAGCCAAATAACTTGATCTGGGATTGAGAGACATAAATATCGTCCGGTGAAGTCAAATAGTTATAATCTGAAGAACGAAGGAAACCGTAACCATCTTGCATCATCTCCAACACGCCGGTTCCTGTAAGGATGCCGTCAAACTCATACATTTTCTCTTGAGCCTGCTGGTTGTTATTAGCGTTATTGTTATTACGGTTGTTATTATGATTATTCTGTCGATTGTTCTGTCGAGGATTATTCTGCTGGGGAGCGGCCTCGGGTTGAGGTTTGTTAGCCTCGGGTTTCGGAGCGGAGAACGGGAAAATCTGATCCAATACGGATTTAGCGTCCGGATGGCGAAATACGATGCGCTTAGGCTCTTCTTCCGTCGCTTGTGGTGAAGTGGTTTCTTCCGCTACCTCTACCGGAGTCGTATTTTCCGGCAAAGCGGCTTCTTCTTCCGTTTCAAGTTCCGCCACAACAGGAGGCAACAACGGTTTCTCCACCGGGCTCTCTACTACCGCCGGAGTTTCCACGGCCGAGATTTCCGTTACCATAGAGATCGTTTGCGGCTCTTTCGAAACCACCACTTCCTTGTTATCCTCGGAAGGAGCGATAGCGCCCGCTACCTTTTCCTTTTTCTCGATACGGACTCTTTTCTTACGTTCAGGCTGCTCTTTTTGCTCTTTCTTGTCAGCCGGAGCAGCCACTGGCTTTTCCGAAGCCTGTTGGGCACTCTCTGCAGCTTCGGCAGTCTCAGCCTTCGCCACTTTAGGAGAAGCGGCTTTAGCCGGACGGCCTCTCTTACGGCCCTCTACAGGCTTCTTAGCCTCTTTCTCTTTCATCTTTTCAGCCTGAATGCCGGCATAGGAGATCGCTTGCTCATCAAGAATCCGATAAACCAACTCTTCTTTCTTTAAGCTGCTAACTTTTTTTATTCCCAACTCTTCCGCGATACTTTGAAGTTCGGGAAGAAGTTTTTCATTTAGTTCTAGAATGTTATATTTCTGCATATTGCGAAGTAATAATATAAATGGCACATACACACGGATCACATATGCAAACACGACGTACGCCCAATGGTATCATTGTATCTTTATTAAATTATAATTTTCATGTAATAACCGGATTGTTCAGCTAATTTGAACCATTAGTAACATATCTGCGGAGTAAATCTTCGCAAATGTAAGAATATTTTTACAATAAACGAGGATTTAGCCCAAAAAATTCACAATTAGCACACGCTTTGTTGATTCGTCCATACGAAAACGATTATCAGTCCTTTCTCCTACCACCCAAACGATAGCGTCGCCACTACAAAGAAGCCATGTGCGCTCCTTCTCAATCCGGCTAAATTTATGATCGGAGAAATAGTCACTCAACTTCTTACGTCCTTTCATTCCGAAGGGAATAAACCAATCGCCTTCTTTCCAAGTCCGCAATGTTAAAGGGAAATCGAGTTTATCATAATCCAAATAAGCGATCCGCTTATTCTTCTCGATAGGGAAATCTATAGTTATAACAAGTTTTTGGAAAGATAGTTCAATAGGTTCATGATTAATGCCCTTTTCTGGATCTAAAACGAAGGTTCGCTTTTCCTTCTTCTCTAAAGAAGTGATCCATAAATAATCCCGATCCTTCAGCAAACGATGGGTGGAAGAGTAAAACAGCTTACCAGGCTCCTTGGTCAAGGCAGCGAAAATATCGTCCGAGACCAGACGGGTAAAACCATATTCTTTTAATAACTCATACAAAATCGTCTTCGGAGCCGGAAACCGCATCAACGCCCCGATAGAAAGACGATCATCCGATACGACAACCTCTTTCCGGGCTTGTTCCAATACATATATATATATAGTCTCTGCGGCAGAAAGATGCTCGGCGGAACGTGCGATGGTATTCCGGGCCGATGGATTTATCTCCTCCAAAAGCGGCAACACATTCAAACGGATGAAATTACGGGTATAAGCATCCGATAAATTCGTGCTATCCACCATATAGGCGTAGCCTTGATCCGCCAGCCAAGCCAAGATATCCTCACGGCTTACGCACAGCAAAGGACGGACGATGAAACCATTCCTCGGACGGATCCCGCTCATCCCCCGGATTCCCGTGCCCCGTATCAAATTCATCAAGACCGTCTCCACATTATCGTCCCGGTGATGGGCGACGGCGGTCGCCTGCCCTCCCAGCCACTCCCGCATCTCCTCAAACCAAGCATAGCGCAATTCACGGGCAGCCATCTCTATCGAGAGATGCCTCTCTCCGGCATAAGAGATCGTATCGAAATCTATCTTATGAAAGGGTACTTCCAAAGATTCCGCGAACTCACAGGCAAATGCCTCATCCCGATCCGACTCCTCCCCACGCAAATGAAAGTTACAATGAAGCGCTATACACGGATATCCCAAACGCACCAATACGCCCAACAAAGCCACAGAATCGGCACCACCGCTCAATCCGACCAAAACCGGACGATCCTCGGATAACAGCCGGTACTTCTCTATATATAAACGTATCGTATGTATCATAACATCTTTGTATTAAAAACAATAATGGCCCTAGCCGGTTTTAGCTAGAGCCATTACTTATAGATCTTTTGAATTAATCTTCTACACCTGCTAATTCCGGGTCGATCATAATACGACCACAGTATTCGCAAACAATAATTTTCTTACGCAACTTGATATCCAATTGCTTCTGAGGCGGGATCTTGTTAAAGCAACCACCGCAAGCGCCACGTTGCACATAAACAACAGCCAAACCGTTACGAGCACCTTTACGGATACGCTTGAAAGCGGTCAACAAACGAGGTTCGATAGTGGCTTCCAGCTTCTTCGCTTTCTCACGAAGTTTCTCCTCATCCTGCTTTGTCTCGGAAATGATCTGCTCCAACTCGCTCTTTTTCTGAACCAAGTCAGCCTTACGGCCTTCCAGCTTCTCAGTCAGTTCAGCGATATCTTTTTTCTTAGCGTCTACCGCCTCTCCGAACTCACGGATTTTCTTCTCTGAGAACTCAATTTCCAAACCTTGGAACTCGATCTCCTTGGACAGGTTATCAAACTCCCGGTTATTACGCACATTATCTAATTGTGCCTTATAGCGATCTATCAATGTGGTAGATTCCGTGATCTTATGCTTTTGCTCAACAACAGAAGCCTCAAACTCCTTGATCTCCGCCTGATAGTTCTGGAGACGTGTTTCCAGTCCTGCGATCTCGTCCTCCAAGTCTTGAACCTCCAGAGGAAGCTCACCACGAAGGGTCTTGATCTTATCAATTTCAGTCATCATCGTCTGAAGTTGATACAGCGTAGAAAGCTTTTCTTCAACCGTATATTCCTTTTCAGCTGATTGTTTATCTGTAGCCATTCTATAAATATTTTACTGGGTTTGAATTAACATTCGAAAAATGTACCGCAAAGGTAGGGAATTTTTTCGATATTATGTTATAAAAGATATCTTTTGTACAGACTTCACTTTCATAATGACCAATAACCGCCAGCAGAATCCGGTCTTCCACATCGTAAAAGTCATTATATTTAGCCTCCCCCGTAATGAAAACGTCCGCACCGTAACTGATTGCGTCTTTGATCAGGAAAGCGCCGCTCCCCCCGCATAAAGCGACTTCGCGTATCGGCTTGCCGGTCAGGGCGGAATGCTTCACGCACCCCACCTGGAACAGTTCCTTGATCCGTTGCAGGAAGCCCAATTCACTCTCTTCTTCGGGCAACTCTCCGACTACCCCCGAACCGACCTGGTTCCAGGCATTATCCAAAGGATAGAAATCGAATACCGGTTCTTCATAAGGATGGACGGAAAGCAACGCACGCGTCACCGTCGACTTACGGAAAGCGGGCAATATCGTTTCGATACGGATTTCCGACTCCACATGCAACTCGCCTATTTCGCCACAGAACGGGTTCGTCCCTTCGCCGGCACGGAAAGTCCCGCTCCCCGGCAGGCTGAAGCTACAGGAATCATAGCCGCCTATCGCTCCGGCTCCCGCATTGAACCTGTCTCTTATACACATCTCCGAGCCC
>OWIQ01001029.1_pt1 | contig 12297 bp, 7 predicted proteins | sample 1732701 | NCBI WGS metagenome assembly OWIQ01 (sample SAMN05065744, study PRJEB22554) | human gut metagenome | biome: ENVO:2100002; feature: ENVO:00000062; material: ENVO:00002003 | host: Homo sapiens | place: USA
TCTACACAAGGCTATTCGTCGGCAGCGTCAGATGTGTATAAGAGACAGGTTTTCAGGTAATTTAGCAAGTGCCTCTCGAAGTAGGGTTTGTAATTCTTCCCAAGTATAAAGCTCCTCGCCACTTTCCGCATAGATAGGGATTTGCTCTTGAGAGAATTGGTCTACATATTCTTCGTGATTGCGTTGCAGATAGTTGAGACTGTGGTTCTTGGTAGCTGTGATGAGATAATTGCGCGCGGAAGTTCTTATTACGATGCGTTTACGATTTTCCCAGATGGAGGAAAAAACTTCCTGTACGATATCTTCTCTCGTTTCCCGGTCAGAGATAAAACGTTTGGTATATATGCAAAGAGCCGGATAATATAACTCAAATAAACGTTGGAAGGAGAGCTTATTATCCTCGGTCGTGATTTGCCGTAAAAGGAAATCGATATCAGTCATTGTTGGATTTCTTTCCATAATGGGACAAATGTATATATTTTTAGAATATATTCCCCTTTGTTTCACAAGCTAAAATCCTTGCTTTTTGTGCAATTGGTGAGGAGGGCCCACACATATATACGTGTTGGGCAATACCTGCTTAGGTGATTTCCTTGCTTTATTGTGGGGTACAAGAGGAAGAAAAATATAAAAAAAGTCGTTTTGCTGTCGTGTTTTTGTTTTGACTGTGTCTATATAGAAAAAGACAATCATATATGCGAGAAAGCGGAGACGAAAAAAGTACATTACGGCAGATTGAGAAGATTAAAGCTCTGTCTGAGGATATGCTAGAATACCAAGCGATAGATGTGCATAAGGCTTGGCAAAGCATGGAACGTCGTGCTAAGCGGAAAGCCTCTATGAGGATGTTTTCGTTGTTTTTTACCCGTGCCGCAGCTATTCTTGTAGTACCGTTGCTCATATCCTCGTTATTTTTTTCTTATTTATATTATACCACAGGTAGGAATGTTAAGACGGGGGCATCTGTGGTTTTTGCGGAGATTAGTTCCATGCCTGGTACAATTACCCGTTTGGTGTTACCTGATCAATCTGTTGTTTGGTTGAATGCCGGCAGCCGCTTGGTTTATCCATCGGTCTTTGATGAGAAAGAACGTAAAGTTCAGCTCTTTGGTGAGGGCTATTTTGAAGTTGAAGCCGATTCGAAACATCCTTTTAGTGTGTCTACCTCTGAGGGATTGCGGGTAATAGCGTATGGAACGAAGTTCAATGTGAATGCCTATGACGATGAACCTTTTATCGAGGCTGTGCTGGAAAAAGGAAAGATCGATGTTATCCGGAACGATGAACGGATCCGCTTGGAACCGAACAAACAGGTCGTGCTTAATAAGGAAAGCGGTGTGTTCCGTGTTTCTGCTGTCAATTTGGATGAGAAGATGGATTGGAGAAAGGGGCGGATGGTATTTCGAAATACTCCTTTAGAGAAGGTACTAAAGCGACTGGAAAAACGATATAATGTGGAGATCGTACTGCATAAGAACTCGAATGCGGAGTATAAATACCGTGCGACTTTCACAAATGAGACCTTGGAGCAAATATTGGATTATCTAAAACAGACTGCCCCTATTGAATGGTCTGCCCGACAACTTTCCTCTCATTCGGATTCCACGTTTGTCCGGCAGAGGATAGATGTTTATCAACGATAAAAAATCATTTCAAAATAAATTTTGTGTAATCACTAAATCTACATGCTTATGAGTGCATTTCATTTACGTAAGAGGAATCTTACTCGGTATTTACCTCAATCGAATCGTATCTTAAATCTTGGTACGGCATTTACATTCTTGACTGCCTTCCAGTTATATGCAGGTACCTCTTATTCACAGACAACAACACTTTCCTTGTCGTTGAAAAACGCTACGTTGGAGCAAGCGATCGATCGGATAGAGGAGGAAACGGGTTATTCATTCTTGTATGCGGATCATGTTTTGGATGTGAGTCGTATTGTCAATTTAGAGGCCAATAATAAGGATATTAATTTGGTTTTATCCCGGGTTTTCGATAATATGAATGTCGATTATAAGATTGTAGATAAGCAGATTATCTTATCTCGTAAATTAGAGTCTATTCCTTTGGCACAGCAACAAGGACGCATGGTACAAGGAGTCGTGTTGGATTCGAACCAAGAACCAGTAATCGGCGCTAATGTATTGGTGAAGGGAACGACTGTCGGTACGATTACAGATATTGAGGGGCGTTTCACGTTGGAAGTTCCGAATAATGCTGTATTGGTTGTTTCTTATATTGGTTATTTATCTACAGAGCTGGTACCCGGTTCAAAGACGGATTTGACCATTTCGTTGAAAGAGGACTCACAAAACTTGGACGAGATTGTGGTCGTAGGTTATGGTGTATCGCGTAAAAAAGATCTTACGGGTGCGGTTTCGGTCTTGAAGATCGATGACTTGAAAGATACACCGGTTTCTAGCGTAGATCAAATGATGCAGGGTAAGCTCTCCGGAGTGAACGTGATGCCGGATAATATGCCGGGTGGAGGAGTTGCGGTGCGTATTCGCGGTTTCAGTACGATCCGTAACAATGATCCGCTTTATATCATTGATGGTATTCCTGTGGATGGTGGTATTAATTTTTTGAATCCAAACGATATCGAGTCTATGCAGGTATTGAAAGATGCTTCCTCAGCCTCTATCTATGGAGCACGTGCGGCTAATGGTGTCGTTATTATCAATACAAAAAGAGGGAAAGAGGGTGAGTTTAATGTCAATTTAGATGCTTACTTTGGTGTACAAAAAGCAGCGAAGCAATTGAGGATGTTGAATGCGCAACAGTTTGGTGATATGTTGTGGCAGGCTATGAAAAATGATGGAAAAACTCCTTCGCATGATGTCTACGGAAATGGTGATCAGGCAGTTGTTCCTGAATATTTGGATAGTAATCATTTAATTCCTTCCGATGATGTGGATTGGGTCGATGAGATTTTACGTGCGGCCGTGGTACAGTCTTATAACCTCTCTTTTACGAAAGCAGATAAAAAATCTAATCAATTATTCTCGTTAGGATACTATGATCAGCAGGGACTGGTTAAGTTTAGTGATTTCAAGCGTGTGAGCGGTCGTTTTAATTCCGAGTATAAATTGTTTGATGATCATCTCCGTATAGGAGAAAATATCTCTCTTTCTCATTCTTGGGGAACAAGTGTCTCTAACAATGCCGCCTTGGGAGGAACTTTGTATGAGGCTTATAAATTCCAGTCTATCACGCCTGTGAAGAATCTGGAAGATGAGTATGCCGGAAATGTATTCTCGGATATACCGAATCCCATGGGTAAATTGTATAGGAACAAGGATAATCAGGATAAGAAGAGTCGTTTGGTAGGTAATTTGTATGCCGAGTTACATTTGTTTGATGGGCTTATGTTTAAGACCTCTTTTGGTGTTGATTACAATAATCTGTATAGACGTTCTTTCAGTCCAAAATATGATGAGTTGAATGCCTCGGAGAAATTAAGTAGTTTATCCAACCGAAATGCTTGGAATTTTAACTGGGTATTCACGAATACCTTGACTTATAATAAGACATTTGGCGACCATACGATCAATGCCTTATTAGGTATGGAGTCTTTGAGAAATAGATATGAGTATTTTACAGCTTCAAGAGACGGTTTTCCGTCAGACGATCCTAACTTCCGTTTTTTAGATGCGGGGGATGTAGGAACCCAGAAGAACTCGGGTGCTGCTACGGAGTATAGTATGGTCTCTTATTTCGGTAAGCTCGATTATAATTATCATGATCGGTATTTGGTGGCGTTTACTTTGCGTCGGGATGGTTCATCTCGTTTAGGTAATAACAAATGGGGTAATTTCCCTGCGGCATCAGTTGGATGGCGCATTAGTAATGAGCCGTTTTTTGATGTTGAGGCAATTAGTAATTTGAAAGTACGCGTTGGTTGGGGACAGAATGGAAACTCGGATGTTCCGTCGTATGCGACGATTGACTCATATAAGAGTAATTCTACGAACTCGAATTACCCGATTGATGGAAATCAAAGTGGTGTAGATCTAGGATTGGTGCAGACTCGAAACGGAAACGTTAATTTGAAATGGGAGACAACCACACAAACGAATGTCGGTGTGGATTTGGGTTTTTTGAATGGTGACTTGAATTTGACTTTGGACTATTTTAATAAAGATACCAAGGACTTATTGTGGCGTAGAGCCTTACCTGCCTCGATCGGGGGAACAAATATGACTGTTTGGGATAATGTAGGTAAGATGAACAACAAAGGTTTTGAGATGGAGATAAATTATCAAAAGCAAATCAATCAGGATTTTGGTTTCTCTGTCGCATATAACTTCTCTGTTATCAAGAATAAAATGACCGAACTGAATGGGGTGGATTATATAGGTCTTTCCAGTAGTGAACTTCACGGACGTAATTTCGATCAAGAGACTTCTCGTTCAGCGGTAGGACAACCGATCGGATCCTTCTTCGTGTATGAGGCTGATGGTCTGTTCCAAAGCGATGCGGAGATCCAAAACTATAAGAATGATAGAGGTGAGTTATTACAACCGAATGCGAAACCGGGTGATATTCGCTTCAAGGATTTGAATGGAGATGGCGTTATCAATAGTGATGACCGCGATTTCAAGGGAAATCCGTTGCCTGATTGTAGCATGGGGTTGACGTTGGGTTTCAATTATAAAAACTTTGATGTTAGTGCCTTCTTCCAAGGTGTATTTGGTAATGAGGTCTATAATTTGACGAATTATTTGGGTGAGTTTTATAACCAGGCTCAATATAATAAAAATTCTACGATCTTGGATGCTTGGCGTCCGGATAATACGGATACGGATATACCTCGTGTCACATTGGATGATCCGAATAATAATATTCGTCCTTCTACCTATTATATCCATAATGCCTCTTTTGTCCGTTTAAAGAACTTAAAGGTGGGGTATACACTACCGGATAAAGTAGCATCTAAGTTGAAGTTGAAACGTACGTATATTTATTTGCAAGGACAGAACTTGTTTACCATAACGGGATATGAAGGTATTGATCCGGAGGTTGGTTTGCAGAGTTATTCTTCTGAGAACCGTAATTTGGATATGGGGGTGGATCGTGGAGTGTATCCATTACCAAGAACATTTACTTTAGGGGTTAACGTTAGTTTTTAACATAAAAAGAGATATATACAATGAAAAAGATATTTTATTTTGCGGCATCAGTGTTGATGATGTGTTCTTGTGCGGACTCATTCCTTTCTGAGGAGCCTGTGGGTGAGTTCTTGCCCGGACAGGTAGAGAGTGAGGAAAATATAGAGGGTATCGTGACCGGTGCATATGCTGTGTTGGATGGGTATTATGCCTCTGATGCGATTAATTCCGGTTGCTCAAACTGGCAGTTCGGGGATGTTGTCTCTGACGATGCGTATAAAGGTGGCGGCGGTACCGGTGACCAGAACCAAATCCATTTGATGGAGATCTTTAATGCGAATCCCACAGGGATTGACTTTGAAGCTCGATGGGCTGCTCTTTATGAGGGAATAAAACGTTGTAACCAAGCGATTCGTTTATTGAATGGTAGTGAGGTTAAAAACAAGGAACAGCGTTTAGCTGAGATGCGCTTTTTGAGGGGGCATTATTATTTCAACTTAAAAATCATTTATAATCAGATTCCTTGGATCGATGAAACGTTGGTGGATCCAAATGAATACAATAAGAAATCGAATATCGAGTTTTCATCCGATCAATTGTGGGAGAAGATTTTAGAAGAGTTCTCTGCTGCTTATAAAGTATTGCCGGAGAGCCAAGCGGATTATGGCCGGCCTACTAAAATGGCAGCTAGAGCTTATATGGCAAAGGTTTATTTATATCAGTCCAAGTGGAAAGAATGTTTGGAAGCTTGTGATGAGGTGATTCAATCTGGAAAATATGAGCTATTCCCTGATTTCCGGAATGTGTTCTTGCCTGAAAATGATAATTGCTCGGAGATTATCTTTGCGATCCAGCTGTCCATTAATGATGGTTCTCCCAATAATGAGAACGGAAGTTATGGCGATCGCTTGTTGCCTCCGGGAGGTCCTTATCCTGTATATGGCTTTTTGCGGCCGACTCAAAATTTGGTAAATGCTTATAAAACGGATGTTAAAGGCTTGCCTTATAATGATGGTAAAGATGTGTCAGAGAATGACTATGTAGATGTTCGTTTGGATCATACATTAGCTAGACCAAATATACCGTTTATGGATGTACAATTGTATGATTGGACTCCTAGAGAGGCTAGTGTGTATGGCCCGTATAGCCCGAAGAAGCGTTTGGTTTCATTGAATTCTACTTATTATTCGCCGATATGGCCTTATGTGAATGCTTTGAATTTCTATGTGATTCGTTATGCGGATTTGTTATTGTGGAGAGCTGAGGCTGCTATTGAGACAGGTGATTTAGAGACTGGGCGTAAGTATATCAATATGATTAGAGAGCGTGCGAAAAATACTCAGCATGTCAAGACAATGGATCAATCACAAGATGCTGCTAATTATAAGGTAGGGGTTTATGATGAGCCTTTTAAATCAAAAAATGAAGCCGTGCAAGCGTTACGTATGGAGAGACGTTTGGAGATGGCGCATGAGGGAATTCGTTTCTTTGATTTGGTGCGTTGGGGTGTCGCGGATGAAGTTATCAACGCTTATATCGCCAAAGAGAAAGTGTTCCGTTCCCACTTGCAAAATGCTCATTTCGTAAAAGGTAAGCATGAGTATTTCCCGATACCTCAGTCTATGATTGATATTTGTGGTACGGAAGTAATGAAACAGAATCCGGGTTATTGATAAATTAAATGAAAGAAAAGGCGGTGTGTCAAATAGTTTAATATCCATTTGATGCACCGCTTTTTCACGATGTAATAAAAAATATGAAGCAGCTAGGAGTTATTTTATATCTATTGTGTTTGACTACCTGTTATGAGTTATGGGCAACCCCTCATAATGTCGCTTATCAAGCTAAAGTTTCCTGTTCGTCTGCCTTGAGCCAAGAGCAGGAAGGTAAGTATGTGATAGATCAGGTGATTCGTATTTCCGGAAAGGGAGAATGGGTAGCCAAGACAAAATTGGATGCGCGTGGTCGGGTGTATCCGTATCCTTGGATACAATTAGATTGGGATCATGCGATTTATACGAATAAGGTTATTTTATACGATCGGGTGGATGAGCGAAGCCATTGTGCTGCGGGTACCTTGTTCTTTAGTGACGGTAGTTCGGTAACGGTTAATTTGATTCCCAATGATGGAGCGCCAAGGGTGGTTGAATTTGATACTCGGAAGACGGAATGGATTCGTTTTCAAATGACGGATGGAGAAGGACAAGATTTAGGGCTGTCTGAGATAGAGGTGTATCCTGCTCCTGAGTCTTATCCGGATTATATCTCTTGGGTGAATCCTTATGTCGAGACCGCTAAAGGTCGATATTTTTTCTTTGTGACCGGAAGTTTGCCTTTCGGTATGATAAGTTCCGCTCCATTAACCCGCAATATCAATCAAGGAGGAGGAGGTTATAATTATAATTCTACTAAGGTTTTAGGCTTCCCTCAAATTCATAATTGGATGATTTCAGGATTGTCTTTGATGCCGGTGAAAGATGAGGTAGATGTTTGCAGAGGAGATAAGGTTTGGCGTTCTTCTTTTTCTCATGATGATGAGATTGTCCAACCTGGTTATCACCGTTTGTTCTTGGATACTTATAAAATATGGGTAGAACAGACGGTTACGGATAGGGTAGGACTTTATCGTTTTACGTATACGCAAGATGGTTTGGCGAAGGTCTTGGTAAATCTGGGAGGTCATATAGCTACTTCTACTTTGTTGAACGCTCATGTGACAAAGGTGAATGATACAGAGATCTCCGGATATTTTGATACGGCTGGTCGTGTATGGGGAGGTGTCGATGTGGCTAAAGTTTATTTTGTTGTTCAATTTGATAAACCTATGGATGCTTTGAACGGTTGGGTTGGAGATAGAAAGGAAACGGATATCAATAGTTTGATAGGTTCTCCAGAATTAATTACCGTGCCTAAGTCTTCTTTTAAACAATCTCCTTCTTCTGGCGTAGAAGCTTGTTTTGGATCTTTTAAGGCTGGTGATGAGCTATTGTTGAAGACCGCTATCTCTTATGTGAGTGAGGAAAATGCCCGTGAGAATATAGAGCGGGAATGTAAACATTGGGATTTTGATCAAGTTAAGAGTGCGTCCGAGCGTATTTGGAATGAGTGGTTGGGAAAAATTGATGTGCAAGGTGGTTCTTTTCAGCAAAAGACCAAGTTTTATACCGATTTGTGGCACGTATTGTTGGGGCGTCATAAGATAGATGATAGCAATGGCGAGTATCCGGATTATTTGTCCGGAGGAGAACGTATTGGAAAACAAACAAGGATACATACGATTGCTCCTAAATTCCAAGTACGGACTTTGCCTAAAGATAAAACAGGAAAATCAAGGTTTCATATGTATAATTCAGATGCTCTATGGTTGACACAGTGGAATTTAAACACGTTGTGGGGACTGGCGTATCCTTCTGTTTTAGACGAGTTTTCCGCTTCTTTTATCGAATATGACAAGAATGGAGGTCTATTACCTCGTGGGCCGTCCATAGGGTCTTATACTTATATTATGACGGGCTGTCCGGCTACCTCCTTGATTACTTCCGCTTATCAGCGGGGGGTGTTTCATAAATGGTCGCCCAAGGAGGGATATGCGGCTATGAAAAGGAATCATGAGAAAGGTGGTATGCTTGCCTTTGATATGGATAAAGAGTTGGAGTTCTATATTAAACACGGATATTGCCCAGAAGAGGCAGGCTTGACTATTCAATGGGCCTTTGAGGATTGGGCTTTGGGAGAAATGGCGAAAGCTATGGGAAAACTCAAGGATTATAATTATTATAGAAATCGTTCCTTGGGCTGGCCTGCGTCTTGGCATCCGGATTTGAGGTTGATGATGCCTAGAAAAGAAACAGGAGAGTGGGTCCATTTGGATCCTTTGTCCGAGCGTGGGTTTGTACAAGCCAATGCTTGGCAGGCTACTTTTGGATTATCTCATGACATTGAAACATTGGCTCGTTTGATGGGAGGTAATGACAGCTTAGCTACTCAATTGAATTATGTGTTTGAGATGTCGAAAAATGCAAGATTCCTGTCTAGTTATGTTAGTTATGCCAATCAACCCGGTTGCTCGAATGCGCACATTTTCTCACATGTAGGAAAGCCTTGGCTGACTCAATATTGGGTGCGTCAGGTCGCTAAACAGACCTATGGTGATATTACGCCAGAGCGAGGCTACGGCGAAAATGATGAAGATCAAGGACAGATGGCTGGAATAAGTGCACTGATGGCTATGGGATTATTCAGTTTGGATGGAGGCTCTGCCTATAATCCGATGTATGATATTACAAGCCCTGTTTTCAATGAGATTACGATTCGATTGGATTCTCGGTATTATAAAGGGAACGAGTTTAAGATTAAAGTACATGATAACTCCCCTGAGAATTGTTATATCCAGAAAGCTTCTTTGAACGGAGAGATGTATCATAAATATCAATTGCCGCATACCGTATTTGAGCAAGGTGGCCTTTTGGAATTATGGCTTAGCGATAAACCAAACAAGGAATGGGGAACTCAATAACGATTTGGGCATATCTCTCAATTTGCATGATGATTCAAAAAAAGGATGTGCGAAACAATGAGGCACATCCTTTTTCATTTCCTTTTAAATCTAAGTAGCGTGTATTATTCTACTCGTTTGTTGATTACGATATGACCAAAATAGCCAAGGAGAACCAATCCCAGACCTGTAAGTAGAATACTATTTGTCATACCACCGGTAAAAAACGGTACAGCCAAAACTGCCGCACCAATAATGAGTACGATCACTCCTAGATTTTTAATTAACTCATTCATGGTTATAGATATTTTATAATTATTTTCTTTTCTACCGCAAATAAAGCAATAATAACCCGATCGTGAAAATATTTTCGGAGAAAAATAATGAAACGATTGAAATTAGCTTCTATATTTGTGTTATAATATAGTTACGTATGGGAAGAATACTTTACATAGTTTATTTGTGGCTGTTTTTTGTACCTGTATTTCTGGTACTGACTATACTTACGGCTGTGACGGTTATCATCGGTTGTCTATTGGGGGGAGAGAAAATCTTCGCTTATTATCCGGGTATGATCTGGTCTCGATTGACTTGCTATCTGGCGCTTTGTCCGGTGACGGTAAAAGGGCGTGAGCATATAGACCGGAAACAATCGTATGTTTTCGTAGCTAATCATCAAGGTGCGTTTGATATTTTCTTGATATATGGTTTCTTAGGCGTTCCCATTAAGTGGGTGATGAAGGCGGGTATCGCTAAAATTCCATTTGTCGGTACCGCCTGCCGTGCGGCCGGTTTTATCTTTGTCGATAATTCTACGCCGAAGGCTGCCGCTCGTAGTGTTTTGGAGGCGGAGCGTTGTCTTCGGAACGGGGCTTCCGTGGTTGTTTTCCCGGAAGGTTCGCGTACGTATACCGGGAAAATGATCCGTTTCAAGAAAGGGGCTTATCAAATGGCGCTAGATCAGCATTTGCCTATTATTCCGATCACCTTAAACGGGCCGTTTGATGTCTTGCCGATCGGGTCGTTGAATGTCCATCGTCATCGGATGGAGATGGTGATCCATCCGGCGGTTTCTACCGAGAATATAGACACTTCCCACAAAGGAATGCAAGCGTTCGCTGATCAGACTCAAGAAATCATAGCATCTGCCTTGTGGGAAGAATATAAATAATTTAGGTTATTATTTCCAGCTTTTCAAGATGCCACGTTTCGCTACTTTCAGGCTGAATCCGAAGTTATCGCCGAACATGGAACCGGCATCAGCTGCCAAAGACCCTGTAAATTCCCATCCCGATAAACGGGGATGTTGATAAGAGATATCTAAAAGTCCGGAAGCTCCTCTTTTCTTGCTAAGGAAAGGGGTGGCATGTCTACCCCAACTATTCATCACGGTGACTAATACCCGATAAGATACTTGTGAGGAGATAGCGCCTTCCGCACCGAAATGCCAGTCACGAACACGGTTGTTCTTGAATCCTAATGAACCGTTCTCGTTATACTCCGGACTTGGGATCAGAGGAGAACCTATCGCCCGGTTAAAATAAGAGGCTCCGGTAGTGTATTCTCCGTTGTTATAATAATCATCACCACCGCCACCTACGCCGGGATGTAGGTCGTGATCAAAATCGATGAAGTGGAACTGTCCGCTTTGGTCTCTTGTAACCAGATACTCCACGACCACCTTACGCAACCACGGGAATTTTGGTAAATCCAATTGTCCTCCCCATAATCCGTCGGTATTGTTTACGAATATCATACCGGATTTATCCTCGAAGAAATGTTGGTAATAGGCGGATACTTGCCAGTTAGGTTGTGTAAAAGCCAATTTGAAATCGTAAGAGCCATAATGATTACCCAGTACGTTGATTTGATCGGAGACTGTTGCGTCGCCACCCCCTTCGCTGCCGCAAATAACCCGGATAAGGTCCTTGATGGATTGAGGCTGCTTTCCGATCTTAGGATTGGTTGAGGTTCCTCCCCATTGTGCCCAATGCTGTACTCCGATTACACCGGATAACGGGAAGTCATTGCGTGTATCCTTAATCTGTACAAATAATGATTTATGATGCCATAAAACGTTATCTACATAAGTCTGCTTATTGTTTGTGAAGTTAGCCAGATAATCCTTGTCGAAAGAACGACCGACGGCAAAGTCTCCTTTGACTTGCATCCAGCCTTTAGTTAAAGGAACGACGGTAAATTCCGGAATGCTGATGTTCACTTCCGGAATCGGGCGGGCATTGGCGGATTGCACGATATCGCCCGAGCTAAGCCAACGATCCCAAAGTGAATTATAGCGTTCCTTGCTTCCTACACTCAATAGCAAGCATTTGTAACCTAACTCGGCATATATTTGTTGGATAAAGAAATTGCGATGACGAGGAACTGCGGCCACTACGTCTAATCCGGCTCCCCAGCGAAAACCTTTGCCAAAAGTTTGATTATGGAATACTCCCGCATTCAAATATCCGTTATTCGCTTCCAAAGGAACAATTCCGTATCGATTGCTAACCATCCAGAAAGGGGCATTGTCGCCACTAGCTACCGATCCGAATATTTCGGCCTTGTAGGTAGTCGCTTCCGGAGTTGTCTCTTCTTCTTGAGCGAAACTAGCCGTTGCCATCCCCAGACAAGTCAGACCCTGTCTCTTATACACATCTCCGAGCCCACGAGACGGAGCTACATCTC
>OWIQ01001073.1_pt1 | contig 11738 bp, 4 predicted proteins | sample 1732701 | NCBI WGS metagenome assembly OWIQ01 (sample SAMN05065744, study PRJEB22554) | human gut metagenome | biome: ENVO:2100002; feature: ENVO:00000062; material: ENVO:00002003 | host: Homo sapiens | place: USA
TCGTCGGCAGCGTCAGATGTGTATAAGAGACAGCTATACAGTAGAGAGAGGTCCGAAAGTGCATGATGCTAAAGCCAATGAAATGGATAAAAAAGCATCTGCAAAATTAATGCTTCAGAAAAGTGCTGGTGGAAAGAGTACTTATAGAAAGAGTACCATTCATCAGTCGGAGGCTAAGGATAAAGGTCTTTCTAAGTTTAAGCGTAACATCAGAGAGTCAGGAACTTCAATCAAGACCAAGAATACCAATCTTCACATTGCAGGAAGAACAGGAGCACTTGCAGCTGGGGCAGTAACGGAGCAGGTGGAGGGCGGGCAGGAGGTATCGCAGGCAGCATATCTTGCATATGAATCAAGCCGACCTGTTACCGGAACTGCTTCCAAGGGTGCAGCACTTTTCAGGAAAAAGGCGGCAGTCGAGGCAAAGAAGCGTATCAAGAAGGTAGAGGCAGGAAAGAAGCTGGCAAAAAGGACAGCAAAGAAAGCTGCCAAAGATACTGCCAAGACTGTAGCTAAAGAGACGGCAAAAGAAACAGCCAAGACTACTGCCAAGGTTGCAACGAAAACTGCCACAAAGGCAGCTGCTACAGCGGCAGGAACAGCGGTTGCACCGGGAGTAGGCACGGCAATCGGCATGGCAGCCGGATATGCGGCAGGTGTGTCCATAGAGGTCAAGGATGAAAAAATGACCAACCGGAGCAGGAAGATAAAATTCTTTCTGGATAAGATGAAAGCACAGGAGAATCAGACAGACAGCGTGGCAAAACTGGTAAAGGATCTGATTGTGCGAAAAGCGATTACCTGGGTAAAGGCAGCGGCACCGATTGTTGGATTGGTGCTTTTATTACTTGTTCTTGTAGTTGCCATGATTGCGGTTCCGGTTATAGCGGTGATAGCAATCCTTTACAATTCACCATTTGCTTTATTTCTGCCACCACTTGAATCAGGAGATACCGTGCAGACAGTAACGAGTGCTTATGTGCAGGAGTTTAACCGGGATGTGAATACGAAAGTGAATGAGCATACCGGATATGACCTTGGAGAGCTTGTATATGTGGATTATGAAGGTATGGAAGAAAACCCAAGCAATTACTATGACATCATGGCAGTCTATATGGTCAAGCATGGTGTCGGAGATACTGCAACAGTCATGAATGATACTTCTAAAGGCTGGCTGCAGGCAGTTGTAAATGATATGTGTTCATACACCACAAGCACCGGAACAAAGGATGTGGAAGAAACGGATGCAGACGGCAATGTGACTACTGTCACGAAGTCTGTTCTGTATGTGAATGTCACACTGAAATCGTACAGGGATATGATTTCGGTCTATGGGTTTAACTCTGATCATGTGGAAATGCTTGAGCAGATCATGAGTCCGGAGTTTATGGGACAGCTTGGATATGCCGGAAGCGGAAGTGGCGGCGGAGGCGGAAGTCCGGGAGTAAGCTCCATGACTGAGGATGAAATCAATGCCATCCTAAACGAAATTACAGACAGCAGGCAGAAAACAGTCTGCTCCTATGCACTTCACAGAGTTGGCTTTCCTTATAGTCAGGATTTAAGAGACAGCGGTAACTATTATGACTGTAGTTCCTTAGCCTATTATTCATGGAAAGATGCAGGCGTGGATATTAGTTACGGCGGTGCAACCACAGCGGCAGCGGAGGCACAGGGACTGGATGAAGCCGGAAAGACAGTCGCCTTTGATGAGTTACAGCCGGGAGACCTTATTTTCTACAGTTTTACAAGCAACGGAAGATATAAGAACATCAGCCATGTGGCAGTATACGTCGGAAATGGCAAGGTGGTAGAGGCGCTTAATGAAAGTCTTGGTGTTGTTTACCGGGATGTGGCAAGCACAGGAAAGATTGTTGTGATAGGAAGACCATAACAGGAAATTTGCAGAGAGGGCATAGTCCCTCTCTGAGACTGGAGGTAAGAATGGATTTAAAAGATATGATACTGGTAACAGAAAACGACAGGGGAACAGAGACAAATATGCTGATGACTCTGGATGATTATAAGAGTTTTATAGCAGTTGATGACATGTCAGAGCTTGCAGACAATTTGTTGCAGCTTGGAAGGACGCTTGGTAAAGCAGATAACTTCACAGAGTATTACAGGGCAGCAAATGTAACGGTATCTGCGAGATTCTGCCTGGATGATATTCAGCTGGGACAATTTCTTCAGGGATTTTATAACGATTCCAAAGAATTTCGGTTTGATAAAGAAGCCAGTTCTTCTGAATGTGTTGCAAAGCTCAAGGAGATTGGAATGACCGATAAGGGCTGGGTGGATGATTTTAACCTGCATTATGAAAGTGTGGACAGATTATTTGAAAGGGGACAGACATTCCATAACTTCAATGACCATGATTACATGGTGCTTGAAGCATTATCACCAAGGAATCTCGTGGTGATGGATATGAAGTCAGGTTCCCTTACAATCGCCCTTGGTGCGACAGAGTATAAGCGTTATCCGAAGGATGAGAAGCCTACAAAGGACAATACCACAATCGGAGTATCGTGGGAGCATGGAATTTATCTCGGTTCCACACTCTCAACCACGAATTTCAAGGCATACAAGAGGGAGTATGGCACACCGGAAAAGATAGAGGATATCTATGATTACAGGGCAAAGCTAAAGCAGAAGTTCTATTTTTATCAGGATATGTCAAAGGATGATGATGTGCCAAAGAAACTGCAGAATGATTTCCTTCACCAGATGTATGAGGATTTCGGAACGATTGAAGAGGACTGTTTTTACGACAGGCTGGAAGATGGAAAGTACGATGAGGGCTTTAAGGAAAGACAGGTAAAGGAAGAAAAGTGCCGGTGATGAGATTTTTACAGGAGGCGATATCATATGGAACAGGAATTTGATGTTGAGATAAAAGAAGTGCTCTCAAGAGTACAGAGAGTAAAGGCAGAGTCGCTTGATGATGCCATCAATAAGGCAATGGATATGTATTATGCAGAGCAGATAGTCCTTGGAGCAGAGGACATGAAGGGAGTTGATTTTACGCCTATCAGCGAAGGTCAGCTCCCTTCTTCATTAAAAGAAAACGGAGGAAGAGCAAGATGAAAAGTGATTCAACAACAGTAATTAAGAACATGGAGTTTTTAGTAAAGGAACTTCATAAGGAGTGGGACAGATCGGGTGCTTCTAAGGCATCCGTTATTATTTCCCTTGAGGAAGTAGATGGTATCAATGATAAGTTAAAAGAGATTATCTATCAGACGCAGAAGTCAGTCGATGAGGATGAGCTGACCTTTAAACAGAGCATTGCAAAGTCCAAGGAGTGCTATGTGCTTCTTCGTGTGGTGCGTAAGATTGCAAAGAAAAAGGATAAATGCGAAAAACAGGCAATCGACAATGAATTTGCAATCGAGCTGGATAAGGATGAGTTAAAGCTATTTAAAGGATTGTTTGCAGAGATGTTTAAGTAGAGGAGGACAAAGGTATGGGCGTTGATATGAAGGTCAAAGCGATATACGATTCTGAAATTGGTAACATCACCAGATCAGAAAAGAACTGGAAGGATGTGTTAAAGGTCGCAGGTCAGTTATACCGCTATGAATTTGACAATATCGTTATGGTAACAGCGCAAAGACCTCCGGAAAAAAGCACACTCATGGCAGATTATGATACCTGGAAAAAGGTGGGAAGATATGTAAAGCGTGGTGCGAAAGGCTGCGCTATCTTCCCGTCAAGGGCACTGAATCCACGCATGAGGTATATCTTTGATATCAGTGATACCGGAGGGAAGAATGTCAAACTGACATGGGACCTTGAGGGAGAAAATCTTAAGGATTATCTGGATTTTCTTGTGTCAGAAGGTCAGATTGAGCAGTACGATAACAGCGACAGGGAGTCTCTAAAAAATATATTAAAACAGTTTACAGGAACAGATGTTTGGCTTATAATAAAAGAAGAGTTCGGAGACCGAATGACCGAGCTTATGCAGCTATCAGGTAGTGTGATAAAGGAAGAAAGTAAGAAACGCAATGGCTTACAGCAGGTAATGGACATGGAGCAGCTTGTATATGCAAGTGTCATGTATGCTGTAGGGACGAGATGCGGATTTGACTTATCTGTGCAAGAACAGGATTTTAGTCAGATCGTAAATATCAAAGACGAAGAGATCATTTACCGTCTTGGTTCCATTGTATGCGATGTCTCCTGTAGTGTTCTTAGAGAATTTAGTCGTAACTTAAAGGCAATCGAGAGCGAAAGGAGAATTGGATATGTTAGAAGAAATGACTTACAAGGAAGTGGACGGACTGCTTTATCCGCAGATAGAGATGCCGGACGAGACGGAGGATCTCACGAAGCTGGGCAAATACGGAAGGATGGCGATGAACTATCTAAAGGAGAACGAGCCGGCAAGATACAAGACGCTGATGAGATTCGGGAAGATGTACGAGAAGATGTCAGCGGTAGAGGAGGAAGCGAATCAGCTGTACGACCAGCTGGAGATGCAGTATCTGGCGAAGCACAAGCCACAGAATCCGTCATCGACAATGGAGATGTGGAAGATAAGAGAGCAGGCGAAGATGCAGGCAGAGGAAGTGGTACTCCATCAGATAGTGATGCGATTCCACTAGAATCAGATGATACAGAACTGAATAGGGAACTTGATGAAATCAATTCATTGGGTGTTAGTAAGGAAGCCGAATATACACAGGCTTCCTTTTTTTTCGACCAGAACGGGCAGGCAAGCATTGGCACCATTCATACTGAGGACGAAAACAATAATCAGTTTATGCGTCAGTTCGAGCAGGACAGAAAAGCTGCATTAGCAGGTAAATACAATTATCTGAATCCCAAAAAGTCTGCAACAGTACCAGGTGAGTATATCAAACAGGTGCTTATGAGAGGTACAGGCTTTGTCGGTGGCAAGGGCAGGGTATGCAAGATTTTTGAAACAGAGATTGATGCAGGAACCAGGGCAAAGCGTATCAAAGCAGAGTATGGTCAGGGAGGTGCAGGCTGGCCGGTTGACGGACTGGGGCTGCACGGATATGACACATTTCATGGGAATGGACTGCGTTTTCAGTGGCGAGATGAGGATGGAGAGGTTGAAGGATATGTTTCGTGGAAAGATATCGAAAAAGAGCTTGGTGTCCTTATTCTTACAGGGGAATACCAGTCTGAGACACCTCGTATTGATGAGCTTGCGATGGACGGACTCCGTGAGGATGATGAGGTCATTGATGCCGAATACCGGGAAGTGGAACCGGAGGAGGCAGAATCAGAGATTGATGATTATGCAATCCCTGATGAGCCGGAGAGCTATGCTTCTAACAGAGATTATGTAAGTGCAAAAGGCATGACACCACAGGAAGCTGCCGATGAAGACCGCATGGTAACACAGGCAGAATATGGTGCAGAGATAGAAGCTGAAACAACTGAAAAAGATCCATCAGAGCTTCAGTATATTACACCGATTGATTATGCCAAGCGTATTGCAGAGCTTGATGAAGACCTGCGTGATGCGGCGGAGATTCTTGTAACAGATTGCAGCTGCTACACTCCGTTTAGGGCATTCCTTATGGATGTGGTGCAGTCTGATTTTGCATTTATGCCAAATAAACTTGACCTTATCAGGGATATTGCATTAGGGACAGATAATGCAGAAAGAAAGGCATATTCCAACAATAAGTATGGTCTTGTGGAGTACTCAATCAGAAGCGGATATGTGAAGATCAGCTATAAGAACAGGAATGGTGTGCGTAAAGAAGGTGCTCTCGATTGGCGTGAGTTATATGAAATCTTATCTTATATGGTAAAACAGCCATTTTACTGCGGAGAAGACCAGAAGAAGTATTATCAGGAGACAAAGCAGAAGGCTGACAGGGATAAGATGAATCCGGTCTATAAGAGATTCTTTGATATCGAGGATAGTGTAAAAGCCAATCGTCTTGAAACCAGGGAAAGAGCAATAGCGAATGGCTGGGAAACCAAGATTGATGAGAATGGACATGTGGTTTCAGATGATGCAGTATCAGTATCTGTGGATGATATTCAGGCTGATACAGAATCACAGGAAACTGTAGATTTTACACCAAAGCAGGAACCAGTACAGCAAGTAGAAAGTCTTGAAAATGAGAAGAATGTTGCCGGGCAGACGAAACACAATTTCCACTATAACCTCTGGGAAATGGAAAAAGGCGGTGCTAAGACCAGATACCAGTGGAATATGGATGCAATCCGCACTTTAAAGCAGATTGAATCAGAGAACAGGCTTGCCACACCTGAGGAACAGAAAACTCTGTCGAAGTTTGTCGGATGGGGCGGACTGTCACAGGCATTTGATGAGAATAACGCAGGCTGGAGCAAAGAATATGCAGAGCTGAAAGACCTTTTATCTGATGAGGAATACAGTGCTGCAAGGGCAACAGTAAATAACGCCTTTTATACTTCACCGGAGATTGCCATGTGCATAAATTCGGCACTTGTCCAGTTTGGTTTCAGAGGCGGCAATGTATTAGAGCCATCTATGGGTATCGGTAACTTCTTTGGAAGTATGCCGGCACCAATGCAGAGAAGCAAGCTGTATGGGGTGGAGATTGACAGCATTTCAGGAAGAATTGCAAAGCAGCTTTATCAGAATGCCAATATCAGTATCACAGGATTTGAGAATACCACATATCCGGATAACTTCTTTGATGTGGTTGTCGGAAATGTGCCATTTGGTGATTATAAGGTATTTGATCCAAAGTACAACAAGTATAACTTCCGTATCCACGATTATTTTCTGGCAAAAGCACTTGATCAGGTAAGACCGGGAGGCATGGTTGCAGTAATCACCACAAAGGGAACACTTGATAAGGCAAATCCTACTATCCGAAAGTATCTGGCTGAAAGAGCAGAGCTTGTGGGAGCAGTAAGACTTCCGAATACTGCATTTAAAGATAATGCAGGAACCGAAGTGACAGCAGATATCCTGTTTTTGCAGAAGAGGGAGAGAAAGATTGATATTGAACCTGACTGGGTACACCTTGGTGTAACTGAGAATGGCATTGCAGTCAACTCTTATTTTGCAGAGCATCCGGAGATGATGCTTGGATCTATGGAATATGACACAAGGATTTACGGACAGGACAGCAGATATACAGTCTGTGTGAATAATGATGAGAACTTCAATATGTATGAGACTCTCAATAAGGCTATCGGTAATATCAAAGCCCAGATGACAGATTTTGAGAGAGTGGCAGATGAGGCGGAGCAGACGGAGGAAGTTATCCCGGCTGATCCGGATGTGAGAAACTACACTTACACATTTTTTGAAGGAAAACTCTATTACAGGGAAAATTCCGAGATGGTAAGAAAAGAAGTATCACAGACTGCCGAGGAGCGAATCCGAAGCCTTGATGAAATCAGACAGATAACAAGAGAGCTGATTGATATCCAGATGGATGGCTGCAGCGAGGAGGAGCTTTCTGATAAGCAGAGACTTCTTAATGTAAAATATGATGCCTTCGTAAAGCAGTATGGAGCCATTACTTCAAAAGCAAACAGAATAGCATTCAGGGATGACAGCGATTATCCACTTCTTTGCAGTCTTGAGGAAGTAAACGAAGATGGGGAGGTGAAAAAAGCGGATATGTTTTATAAGCAGACGATTAAGGCAAAGACAGTCATAGACAGAGTGGAGACCGCTGTGGAAGCATTAAATGTATCCGTCAATGAATTTGGATATGTAAATCTTGCCTATATGCTTTCTATCTATGAGCCGGATATTACAAATGCAAAGGAAGAACTTGCAGAAAAGTCCGGACAGACAGTGGATGAGATAACGCTAAGTGATGATGCATTAGCAGAGATTAGAAGGGCAGTCCTTGTGGAAGAGCTGGACGGACTGGTTTTCCTAAATCCAGACCGCTACAACGAGAACAATCCCGACATCGGCTGGGAGACAGCAGACGAGTATCTTTCGGGAAATGTGAGAGACAAACTTCGTGTAGCAAAGGCTATGGCGGCTGATACAGACAATCCGCAGGCAGAAAGATTTGCAGGAAATGTGGCAGCACTTGAAAAGGTGCAGCCGGAATGGATTGAAGCCTCGGATATTGATGTAAAGATTGGTACGACATGGATTGAGTCGCTTGATTATGAGCAGTTTATCTATGAGCTTCTCAATACACCAAGAAGAGCAAGGGCAGTCAGAAGCCAGTTTTACAATACAGGCATTCAGGTACACTTAAATAAGATGAGCATGGAATGGTTCATCGAGAATAAGAGCATGGATAAGCATTCAGTGGCAGCTACTAAGACTTATGGTACAAGCCGCATGGATGCTTATTCTATTTTTGAGGATACGCTGAATCTTAAAACTGTAACAGTAAGGGACAGGATTGATGACGGTGATGGCAAATATCATTACGAAGTCAATAAGAACGAGACAATGCTTGCAAGGGAAAAGCAGAACATGATCAAGGAGAAGTTCAAGGAATGGCTGTTTGCAGAGCCGGAGCGAAGACAGAAATATGTGGAGTATTACAACGAGACATTCAATAACATCCGTCTGCGTGAGTATGACGGAAGTCACTTACAGTTTCCGGGAATGAATCCGGCGATTGAGTTAAAGCCACATCAGAAGAATGCGGTGGCAAGAATCCTTCTTGGAGGAAACACCCTGTTGGCACACTGCGTTGGTGCCGGAAAGTCCTTTGAGATGATGGCTGCCTGTATGGAGCAGAAGAGACTCGGACTTGCCAATAAGACGATCATGGTTGTTCCAAAGCCACTTATCGGTCAGACGGCATCAGAGTTTTTAAGGCTTTATCCGTCAGCAAATATCCTGGTTGCCACAGAGCGTGATTTTGAAAAGAGCCGCAGGAAGCAGTTCGTATCAAGGATTGCAACAGGTGACTATGACTGTATCATCATGTCGCACTCGCAGTTTGAAAAAATCCCGATCTCAGCAGAGAGAAAGGAAAGAATGCTCAATGAGCAGATTGATGAAATCAGCTATGCGATTGATGAGATGAAGGAGCGTAACGGAGAGCGATGGACTGTAAAGCAGATGGAAAGCCAGAAGAAAAAACTGGAGGAACAGCTGAAATCCTTGTCAGATGAGAGCAGGAAGGATGACCTTATAACCTTTGAGGAACTTGGTGTGGACTCTATCATGGTTGACGAAGCGCACAATTTTAAGAACCTTGCGATTTTTTCCAAGATGAATAATGTGTCAGGTATCAGCAGCAGTGGAGCGAAGAAGTCAACGGATATGCAGCTAAAATGCCAGTATCTATCAGAGATAAATGATGGCAGGGGCATTGTATTTGCAACAGGTACACCGATATCCAATACCATGTGTGAGATGTATGTCATGCAGCTTTACTTACAGAAAGCGGCACTTGAAGAGATGGGGATTTATCACTTTGATTCTTGGGCAGCGAACTTTGGTGAAGTGACAACAGCACTGGAGCTTACTGTAGAGGGAAGCGGATTCCGTTTTAAGAGCAGATTTAATAAGTTTACGAATCTGCCGGAGCTTATGAATATCTTCCGTGAGGTAGCAGATGTGCAGACCGCAGACATGCTTGACCTTGATGTGCCGGCTCTTCGTGGCGGCAAGCCTATCATAGTGGAGTCAGAGCCTGACTGGTATGTGAAGCAGGTCATGGAAGATTTTGTTGTAAGGGCAGAGCGTATCAGAGGCGGTGGAGTTGATCCAAGCGTGGATAACTTCCTAAAGATTACCCATGAGGCAAGACTTCTTGGAACAGATGCAAGACTGATTGACAAGGATGCACCGAACAATCCGGATGGAAAACTCAATAAGGTAGCAGAAAATGTGTGGAAAGAATATGAAAAAGGAAATGCTGATGGTCATATAGGTTGTCAGCTTATTTTTTCGGATATCGGAACACCGGGACCGGATAAGGACTTTACCATCTATGATTATCTGAAAGAAACTCTTATCCAGTATGGTATTCCGGCTGATGAGATAGCATTTATCCATGATGCAAAGACCGACGCACAGAGGGATGCACTATTTAAGGAAATGAGAACAGGTAAGAAAAAAGTGCTTATAGGTTCTACAGATAAATGTGGTACTGGCGTTAATGTTCAGACACATCTGGTTGCAATGCATCATGTGGACTGTCCGTGGAAGCCAAGCTCCATTGAACAGAGGGAAGGACGAGGCATCAGACAGGGCAACGAAAATGAAGAGGTTGCAATCTACAGATATGTCACCAAAGGAACCTTTGATGCATACAACTGGTCGCTCATCGAAAATAAGCAGCGATTCATCAGTCAGGTCATGACAAGCAAGGCTGTAAGCCGAAGCTGTGAGGATATCGACGAGGCTACACTTTCCTATGCAGAGATTAAGGCGGTTGCTACAGGCAATCCTCTTATTCGTGAGAAGATGGAGATTGACAATGATGTCCAGAGATTAAAGCTATTAAAGGCATCCTATGACAATCAGAGATATGGCTTGCAGGATAACTTTATGATTAAGTACCCGAAGCTCATTAAGACAGCAACGGAAAAACTTGCCAATGTAAGAGAGGATGTAAAAGCAAGGGATAAAGAGCTGATTGATAATCCGGAATTTGCCATTACCATAGGCAAAGTAACTTACACAGAGCGAGTGGATGGCGGAACGATGATGCTTGAAGCAATCAGCAAGTGCAAGACCGGAGAGACAACTGCAATCGGTAAATTCCACGGATTTGAGCTGCTTGTGGAAAAGAACTTCCTTGACATCAATTATATGGTGCTTCGTGGAAAGACAGAGTATAAAGCAGAGCTTTCCACCAGTCCGGTCGGCAGCATGGTAAAGCTGGAAAACCTGTTCAATGGACTCCATGAGAACATTGATTTCTTAGAAAAGAAGATTGAGCAGTACCAGAATGACCTTGAAGCATCAAAGACTGAGTATGACAAGCCATTTGCGTACAGCAAGGAACTGGAAGAAAAGCTGGCAAGGCAGTGTGAACTGAATGCCCAGCTTGACCTTGAGAACGCAAAGGCTGTGGATGCAGACCTGAGCGGACCGGAGGAAGAAAGAGAAGCTGATGACAGAATGGAATCTGCAGCAATTGTAGCAGAGGATAAAGGTGCTTATCAAGCGGACAGAGAGGGCAGAACACGATAGGAGAGTGAATAATATGAGCATAAGAAAAGTGGTCGCAGGACTACTGATTACAGCAGGGATTGCCATTATGGCAGTCCCTTTTTTCTGGCGGGCAACCGGAGAAAAACAGACAGAACAGCTCATAAGTGAATTTGAGCAGACATTGGAGGATGATTACGATGAAGAAACAGATGTGGAGGAAGAGCAAACCTCCATTAGTAAAGAGGATGAAGCCATTCTTAAAGAAGGCGGTGTTATCGGCATCATTGAGATACCGGGCTTAGATATCAGGTATCCGGTAATGGAAGGAACCACAAGTAAAGTGCTTAATGCCGGGATTGGTCATATAGAAGAGACTGCAGGAATCGGAGAAAGTGGCAACTGTGTGTTATGCGGTCACAATGGCAGCAGATATGGCACATTTTTTACACCACTAAATCAGATTTCCATAGGAGATGATGTGACAATTATCGACAAAAACGGACAGACTCATATCTATGAAGTAACAGACACAGAGGTGGTAAATCCTTATGACAACAGCATTAAGACACAAGGAGAGGAAAAGGAATTAACTCTTTTTACCTGTTCACAGAAGGGTACTATGCGTTTTGTGGTCAGATGCAGATATAAGGAGGCAGGT
>OWIQ01001078.1_pt1 | contig 11689 bp, 8 predicted proteins | sample 1732701 | NCBI WGS metagenome assembly OWIQ01 (sample SAMN05065744, study PRJEB22554) | human gut metagenome | biome: ENVO:2100002; feature: ENVO:00000062; material: ENVO:00002003 | host: Homo sapiens | place: USA
AAGGCTATTCGTCGGCAGCGTCAGATGTGTATAAGAGACAGAGATCATTCCGGTGATTATTCAGGTTTACGGTGATAAATCTTTTGATTTCATTACCAAACAGCCCCCTGTTGCTATTCAGCTTTTGGAAGCAGCAAAACTCAAATCCGGTTCTGCAGAACCTAACCGTAAAAAGGTGGCTTCTTTGTCTTGGGACAAAGTAAAGGAAATTGCAGAAGGCAAAATGAGCGATTTGAATGCTTTTGAAATTGAAAAAGCAATGAGCATGGTAGCTGGAACTGCCAGAAGTATGGGGATCACCATCGATGGTGAGAAACCTTTTTAATGAATTCGTAATACTTCAAACGTAATGAGTAAACTGACAAAAAATAAGAAGTTAGCTTTAGAAAAGATCGAAGATGGTAGAGCTTATACCATTGAAGAAGCTGCTCAGCTGGTGAAAGAAATTACTTTTACCAAGTTTGATGCGTCAGTTGACATAGACGTTCGTCTGGGTGTAGACCCGCGTAAAGCCAATCAAATGGTTCGCGGTGTCGTTACATTGCCCCATGGAACCGGTAAAGATATCAGAGTATTGGTACTTTGTACCCCTGATAAGGTTGAAGAAGCCAAAGCTGCCGGTGCCGACTATGTTGGATTGGATGAGTATATTGAAAAGTTAAAATCAGGTTGGACTGATATCGACATCATTATTACTATGCCGGCCATCATGGGTAAAATAGGTGCTTTAGGACGAATCCTAGGTCCGCGTGGATTGATGCCAAACCCGAAGAGCGGTACTGTTACCATGGAAATCGGTAAAGCCGTAAAAGAGGTTAAGCAGGGAAAAATTGATTTTAAAGTTGACAAATTTGGTATCGTACACACTTCTATCGGTAAAGTAAACTTTGAAGCAGAAAAGATTATGGATAATGCCCGTGAATTTATGGCTACGATCCAAAAACTGAAACCTTCTTCTGCAAAAGGTACTTATGTGAAGAGTGTATTCCTGTCAAGTACAATGAGTCCCGGTATTAAATTAGACCTTAAGTCATTACTTGATTAATTATTAACCTTTAAAGGACCATTTGTAGAATGAAAAGGGAAGAAAAACAAGTAATCATAGACAATTTAACCGAGCAGATAAAAGCACACAAGCATATCTATATCAGTGATATCTCTGAATTGGATGCAGCTGCGACACAAGAGTTGCGTAGAGCTTGCTTCAAAGCAGGAATTAAACTGATTCAGGTAAAAAACACTTTGTTGCGTGTTGCTTTGGACGGTTTGGAAGCTGACTATAATGAAATTTATAGTGCTTTGACCGGTTCTAGCGCTGTGATGCTGTCTGAGACAGGTAATGCTCCTGCGAAACTGATCAAAGAGTTCCGTAAGAACCATGACAAACCTGTATTGAAGGCTGCTTTCGTGGAAGAATGTGCCTATGTGGGTGAAAACCAACTGGACGCTCTGGTTAGCATCAAATCGAAAGAAGAGTTGCTGGGAGATATCGTACTGTTGCTGCAATCACCGATGCAGAAGCTTATCTCTGCCCTGGAATCAGGGAAGAATACTATCGGCGGAGTGCTTAAAACTCTTGAAGATAGAGCATAAATATTATTATTATTTTTTGAATAAAAACATTTTAAATACTTATCGAAATGGCAGATTTGAAAAAACTTGCAGAAGAATTAGTTAACCTGACAGTAAAAGACGTAAAAGAGTTAGCTGACATCCTTAAAGAAGAATACGGTATCGAACCTGCAGCTGCTGCTGTTGCTGTAGCTGCTCCTGCTGCTGGTGGCGAAGGTGCTGCTGCTGCTGAACAGACCGAGTTCGACGTAATCCTGAAATCAGGTGGTCAGTCTAAACTGGCTGTTGTGAAGTTAGTGAAAGAGCTGACCGGTCTTGGACTGAAAGAAGCTAAAGAATTAGTTGACAAAGCTCCGGCTCCTTTGAAAGAAAAAGTTTCTAAAGAAGAAGCTGCACAATTGAAAGCTCAACTGGAAGAAGCAGGAGCTGAAGTTGAACTTAAATAAGTCATAAGACCCTCCATGGGTTTCGAGGTTTAGAGTCACTTTTTGACTCTAAACCATTTTGTTGTTATTATTGTTTAGGTTCCAAAAAATTATTAGATGTCTTCAAATACTTCAAACAAAAGAATAAGCTTTGCCTCCACGAAAAATCAGTTGCAATATCCTGATTTTCTTGAAGTGCAATTAAAGTCTTTCAAGGACTTTTTTCAATTGGGTACGACGCCTGAAAACAGAAAGAACGAAGGCCTGTATACTGTTTTCAAGGAGAACTTCCCAATCACCGACACCCGGAACAATTTTGTTCTGGAATTTTTGGACTACTTCATCGACCCGCCCCGTTATTCGATAGACGAATGTCTGGAGCAAGGATTGACTTACGGAGCTCCGTTGAAGGCCAAACTGAAGTTGTATTGTACGGATCCCGAACACGAGGATTTCGACACGGTGATTGAAGACGTATATCTGGGGAATGTTCCGTATATGACGCCCAAAGGCACCTTTGTGATTAACGGAGCCGAGCGTGTGATCGTATCTCAGTTGCACAGATCACCGGGTGTATTTTTCGGACAGAGCGTTCATGCTAATGGTACCAAACTTTATTCCGCCAGAATTATCCCGTTCAAGGGTTCCTGGATCGAGTTCGCGACAGACATCAACAATGTGATGTATGCTTACATCGACCGGAAGAAAAAATTGCCGGTAACGACTTTGTTACGTGCTATCGGCTTTGAGACGGATAAGGATATCTTGCAGATATTCGACCTGGCGGATGAAATAAATGTTTCCAAAACGGGATTGAAAAAAGTCGTTGGCCGTCGGTTGGCTGCGCGTGTTTTGAAGACCTGGGTGGAAGATTTCGTGGATGAAGATACCGGTGAGGTGGTTTCTATCGAACGAAACGAAATCATTGTGGATCGGGAAACTGTTCTGGAAAATGAACATATTGATGCAATCGTCGATTCAGGTGCAAAGACGATTCTGTTGCATAAAGAAAAGCAAAATCTGGCAGATTATGCCATTATATACAATACACTGCAAAAAGACCCGTGTAACTCGGAAAAAGAAGCAGTGATGCACATCTATAGACAGCTGCGTAGCTCAGAACCACCTGACGAAGCGACTGCCCGTGATGTTATCGATAAATTGTTCTTCTCTGACAAGCGCTACGACCTGGGAGATGTTGGACGTTACAAGTTGAATAAAAAACTGGGACTTTCTACCGATCCGGCTGTTCGGGTGCTGACCAAAGAAGATATGATCGAGATTATCAAATATCTGATCAAGCTGTTGAATGCCCGTACAGATGTAGATGATATCGACCACTTGAGCAACCGTCGTGTACGTACTGTAGGCGAACAGTTGTACAATCAGTTCGGTGTCGGGCTGGCCCGTATGGCCCGTACAATCCGTGAACGGATGAACGTTCGTGACAATGAGGTGTTTACTCCGGTAGATCTGATCAATTCCAAGATCCTGTCTTCCGTGATCAACTCTTTCTTCGGTACGAATGCGCTGTCACAGTTTATGGACCAGACGAACCCGCTGGCTGAGATTACACATAAACGTCGTATGTCGGCCTTAGGACCTGGTGGTCTTTCCCGTGACCGTGCCGGATTCGAGGTGCGTGACGTTCACTATACCCACTACGGACGACTTTGTCCGATCGAGACCCCGGAAGGTCCGAATATCGGTTTGATTTCTTCACTTTGTGTATATGCAAAAATCAACGATTTAGGATTTATCGAAACTCCTTACCGGAAGGTGGAGGCCGGAGTGGTGGATCTGTCACCGGAAGGGGTGAAATATTTATCGGCAGAGGAAGAAGAAGGACTGGTAATCGCTCAGGCGAATGCGAAGATCGACGACGAAGGTCACTTTGTGAACAAACGGGCTAAATCCCGTAAAGACGGAGACTTCCCGGTTGAAGAGATCGAGAATGTCAATCTGATGGACGTTGCACCTAATCAGATTGCTTCTATCGCCGCTTCTTTGATTCCGTTCCTGGAACATGACGATGCCAACCGTGCCTTGATGGGGTCTAACATGATGCGTCAGGCTGTGCCTATCATCAAGCCGCAGGCTCCGATTGTAGGAACCGGTTTGGAAGGTGCTTTGGTGCGGGATTCCCGGACACAGATCGTAGCAGAAGGACCTGGTGTTGTCGATTTCGTGGATGGACGCCGGATCGTGATCAAATACGACCAGACCGAAGAAGAACGTTTTGTAAGCTTTGACGGGGATACGAAAGAGTATGTCCTGCCGAAATATAAACGTACCAACCAGAGTACGACCATGACTTTACGTCCGATAGTCCGTAAAGGACAGCGCGTAGAGGAAGGGGAAATCCTGACCGAAGGATATTCTTCGGAAGGAGGTGAACTGGCACTCGGACGTAACCTGAAAGTGGCTTATATGCCCTGGAAAGGGTATAACTATGAGGATGCTATCGTGATCTCTGAAAATATCGTTCGTAACGATGTATTTACTTCTGTACATGTGGATGAATATTCACTGGAAGTGCGCGAAACGAAACGAGGTTTGGAAGAGTTGACCGCCGATATCCCCAATGTCAGTGAAGATGCTACGAAGGATCTGGATGAAAACGGTATTATCCGCATCGGAGCCCGTGTAAAACCGGGAGATATCCTGATCGGTAAGATTACCCCGAAAGGAGAATCCGATCCGAGTCCGGAAGAAAAATTGCTGCGTGCGATCTTCGGTGATAAAGCCGGTGATGTGAAAGATGCTTCTCTGAAAGCTTCTCCTTCACTGAGCGGTGTCATTATCGATAAAAAATTGTTCCAGCGGATGATCGGCGACCGGAAATCGAAAGCTGCAGGTAAGACGATCCTGGCTGAAATCGACGAACAATTCGAACGGAAAGTAGGTGATTTAACCGATTTGCTGATCGACAAATTGTTCGAACTGACCAATGGGAAGACTTCTCAGGGAGTGAAGAATTACCTGAACGAAGATGTTATTCCGAAAGGCGTGAAGTTTACGCTGAAAACTTTGCAAAATCTGAATTATCTGGAAATCAATCCGAACAAGTGGACGACAGATAAACAGAAGAACGATATGATCCGTGATTTGCTGCACAACTTTGTGATCAAATACAAGGAGATCGAAGGACAGATGAAGCGTAAAAAATATAATGCTACTGTCGGAGACGAACTTCCTTCCGGCATCATCAAAATGGCTAAAGTTTACGTAGCGAAAAAACGTAAATTGCAGATCGGTGATAAGATGGCAGGACGTCACGGTAATAAAGGTATCGTATCCCGCGTTGTAAGGGTTGAAGATATGCCGTTCCTGGCCGACGGTACTCCGGTGGATATTTGTTTGAATCCGTTGGGTGTACCTTCCCGTATGAACCTGGGACAGATTTTCGAAGCTGTATTGGGCTGGGCCGGTAAAGAATTGGGATTGAAATTCGCTACTCCGATTTTCGACGGTGCAAGCCTGGACGATATCAACGCCTATACCGATAAAGCCGGTGTGCCTCGTTACGGTACAACCTACCTGTATGACGGTGGTACCGGTGAACGTTTCGACCAGCCGGCGACAGTAGGAGTGACCTACTTCCTGAAACTGGGGCACATGGTAGATGATAAAATGCATGCCCGTTCGATCGGACCGTACTCGTTGATTACGCAACAGCCTTTGGGTGGTAAAGCTCAATTCGGTGGGCAGCGTTTCGGTGAGATGGAGGTTTGGGCTCTGGAAGCTTTCGGAGCTGCTCATATCCTGCAGGAAATCCTGACCGTGAAGTCTGACGATGTAATGGGCCGTACCAAAACTTACGAGCATATCGTAAAAGGAGAGCCTATGCCTACCCCGGGTCTGCCCGAATCATTCAACGTATTGTTGCATGAGCTGAGAGGACTGGGATTAAGCGTGAACTTGATATAATGTAAAAAGCTATAAGCTAAAAGCTATAGGTAATAAGCCTTTAGCCTTTAGCTTTTAGCCTTTAACTTCAAAAATTATGGCTTTTAGAAAAGATAATAATACCAACAAGCCCAAGAGCTTTACAAAAATTGCTATCGGACTGGCCTCTCCTGAGGAAATTCTGGAACACTCCAGCGGACAGGTGTTGAAGCCCGAGACCATCAACTACCGTACTTATAAGCCTGAACGCGACGGTCTGTTCTGTGAGCGGATTTTCGGTCCGGTAAAGGATTACGAGTGCCATTGCGGTAAATACAAACGCATCCGTTATAAAGGTATCGTTTGTGACCGTTGTGGTGTGGAAGTGACGGAGAAAAAAGTACGCCGTGAACGGATGGGGCATATCCAGCTGGTCGTTCCGGTGGCTCATATCTGGTATTTCAAATCCCTCCCCAACAAGATCGGATATCTGTTAGGATTACCTTCCAAGAAATTGGATGCTGTCATTTACTACGAACGTTATATCGTGGTACAACCGGGTATTATGTCTGAAAAAGGAATCGCTGAGCTGGATATGCTCACGGAAGAGGAATACCTGGACATCGTAGATGCTCTGCCTGCCGACAATCAGCATCTGGACGATGACGATCCGAATAAATTTATCGCTAAGATGGGTGCCGAAGCGATTCAGATGTTGTTGGAACGTCTGAATTTGGACGATCTGTCTTACGAATTACGTCATAAAGCCAATACCGAGACTTCTCAGCAACGTAAAAACGAAGCGCTGAAACGTCTGCAAGTGGTAGAAGCTTTCCGTGAAAGCAAAGAGGTGAATAAACCCGAATGGATGATCGTGAAGGTGCTGGCTGTAATTCCACCGGAATTGCGTCCGTTGGTACCGTTGGACGGAGGACGTTTCGCTACTTCCGACCTGAACGATTTGTACCGTCGGGTCATTATCCGGAATAACCGTCTGAAACGGTTGATCGAAATTAAGGCGCCGGATGTGATCCTGCGTAATGAAAAACGAATGTTGCAGGAAGCTGTCGATTCATTGTTCGACAATTCACGTAAATCCAATGCCGTTAAGATTGAGAATAACCGCCCGTTGAAATCACTCTCCGACAGTTTGAAAGGTAAACAAGGACGTTTCCGTCAGAACTTGCTCGGTAAACGTGTCGACTATTCGGCCCGTTCGGTTATTGTGGTGGGGCCGGACCTGAAAATGCACGAATGTGGTTTGCCGAAAGATATGGCAGCCGAATTATATATGCCGTTTATCATCCGGAAGCTGATCGAACGGGGTATCGTGAAGACCGTGAAGAGTGCCAAGAAAATTGTAGACCGTCGTGATCCGGTGGTTTGGGATATTCTGGAAAACGTATTGAAAGGTCATCCGGTATTGTTGAACCGTGCTCCGACCCTTCACCGTTTGGGTATTCAGGCCTTTCAGCCGAAATTGATCGAAGGAAAGGCTATCCGTTTGCACCCGCTGGCTTGTACCGGATTCAATGCCGACTTCGACGGTGACCAGATGGCCGTTCACTTGCCGCTGGGTAATGAAGCTGTTCTGGAAGCTCAGATCCTGATGCTTTGTGCACATAATATTCTGAACCCTGCTAATGGGGCACCGATTACAGTGCCTTCGCAGGATATGGTGCTCGGCTTGTATTATATCACCAAACCGCGTAAGGGAGCTAAAGGAGAAGGATTGAAATTCTATTCACCCGAGGAGGTGATCATCGCCCTGAATGAAAAGGCGGTAGATTTGCATGCTCAGATACAGGTGAAGATCAAGGATGTCGATCATGCTGGAAATGAATATGTCCATATGATCGAAACGACTGTGGGACGTGTTATTCTGAACCAGTTTACACCGAAGAATTTCCCGTACATCAATACACTGATTACAAAGAAATCATTGCGTGACATCATTAGTGATGTGTTCAAACGTTGCGGGGTTGATGTGACTGCCAAATTCCTGGACGATATCAAGGACCTGGGATACCGTATGGCATTCGAAGGCGGATTGTCGTTCAATCTGGCCGACGTTATCGTACCGGAAGAAAAGGATACCCTGCTACAGGAAGGATATGACCAGGTAGAAGAGGTCATGAACAACTATAACATGGGTTTCATCACGAACAACGAACGTTACAATCAGATCATCGATATCTGGACGCATGTGAACGCCAAGCTGACCAATACGTTGATGAAACAATTGGCCGAAGACGATCAGGGATTCAACTCTATTTATATGATGCTTGACTCCGGGGCCCGTGGTTCCCGTGAACAGATCCGTCAGTTGGGCGGTATGCGTGGGTTGATGGCGAAACCGCAGAAATCGGGTGCTACCGGTGGTCAGATTATCGAGAATCCGATTTTGGCGAATTTCAAAGAGGGATTGTCCGTGTTGGAGTACTTTATCTCTACGCACGGTGCCCGTAAAGGTTTGGCCGATACGGCTCTGAAAACGGCAGATGCCGGTTACCTGACCCGTCGTTTGGTGGATGTTGCCAACGATATTACAATCACAGAAGAGGATTGTGGTACGTTGAGAGGGGTTACTATCGCTGCTATCAAAAATAACGAAGAAGTAGTCGCTTCGTTGTATGAAAGAATCCTGGGACGTGTGTCTGTACACGATATTTACCATCCTCACACCGGTGAGTTATTGGTGAAATCAGGAGATGAAATCACTGAAGAGATTGCCGAAGCCATTGAGAAATCACCGATCGAACGTGTAGAAGTACGTTCTGTACTGACTTGCGAAGCGAAGAAAGGGGTATGTTCGAAATGCTACGGACGTAACCTGGCTACCGGTAAGCTGGTACAGATGGGTGAAGCTGTCGGTACCATTGCTGCACAGTCTATCGGTGAACCGGGTACACAGCTGACCTTGCGTACATTCCACGTGGGTGGTACGGCAGGTAACATCTCGACCGAGAACTCTCTGAAAGCGAAATACGACGGTATCATAGAATTCGAGGAATTGCGTTCAGTAGAATATATACAGGACAACGGGCAGAAATGTGATGTCGTTGTCGGCCGTTTGACTGAATTGCGGATTATTGACAAGAATACCAACATTATCCTGATTACGCATAATATTCCTTACGGTGCGAAACTGTTTGTGAAAGACGGTCAGGAAATTAAGAAGAATGATCTGCTTTGCGAATGGGACCCGTTCAATGCATTGATCATTACTGAATTCAGTGGTAAGATCGGTTCTGAAAATCTGATCGAAGGAGAGACTTACAAAGAAGAATCGGATGAAACGACTGGTTTCCGTGAAAAAGTAATCACCGAGTTCCGTGATAAGACCAAAGCACCTGCTTTGACCATTGAAGACAAAAACGGGAATATCGTCAAGAGTTATAACTTGCCGGTAGGGGCTCATATCGTAGTGAAAGAAGGAGACGAAGTAACGGCCGGTAGTACGATCGTGAAGATCCCGAGAGCTGTCGGTAAGGCAGGCGATATCACGGGAGGTCTTCCTCGTGTAACCGAATTGTTTGAGGCTCGTAACCCGTCGAATCCGGCAGTCGTTTCTGAAATCGACGGTGAGGTGACTTACGGTAAGATCAAACGGGGTAACCGTGAAATTATCGTAACTTCTAAAGCCGGCGAGGTGAAGAAATACCTGGTTTCTCTGTCAAAACAGATCCTGGTACAGGAAAACGACTATGTACGTGCCGGTACGCCGTTGTCCGACGGAGCGATCACTCCGACCGATATTCTGAATATTCAGGGACCGATTGCCGTTCAGGAATATATTGTGAATGAAGTTCAGGATGTATACCGGATGCAAGGTGTGAAGATCAACGATAAACATTTCGAGATCATTGTACACCAGATGATGCGTAAGGTATTGATTCAGGATTCCGGAGATACCCGTTTCCTGGAGAATCAGATCGTGGATAAGAGCGAGTTTATGGAGGAAAATGATGAGATGTTCGGTAAGAAGGTGGTGCTGGAACCTGGAGATTCCGACCGCGTGAAAGCCGGCCAGATCATTTCTGCCCGTACACTCCGTGATATCAATTCTCAGTTGAAACGCCGGGATTTAAGAGTTGTCGAAGCCCGCGATGCTGTACCTGCAACTTCGGCTCAGGTATTGCAAGGAATCACCCGCGCTGCTTTGCAGACTTCCAGTTTTATCTCTGCCGCTTCTTTCCAGGAAACGACAAAAGTATTGAACGAAGCTGCCATCTACGGTAAGGTGGATCCGTTGGAAGGCTTGAAAGAAAACGTGATCTGCGGTCACTTGATTCCGGTGGGTACCGGTATGAAAGAACTCCGGGGATTGGTCGTTGGATCGAAAGAGGAAATGGAGAAAATGCAGGGTAACAAGTAACTGGAGTAAGAGCAAAACGATCGGTTGCTTTTGTAATATAATCCGATGCGGTATCAAATTTATTTGAATACTGCATCGGATTTTGTTTCATTTCTGTGAAGCGAATGTTGATTCATTGATAGTTGATTATTGGGGAAAATATCGTTTGGGGATAGTATTTCAAAAAGTGTGTGTGTGTGTTATTTTTGAGTATGATGTTTTTACTGGCTCCGGCAGGTAAGGTACAGCGTAAGATTTAGGATGAGACGGAACAGGAAAAGCAGGAACGGATGGTTTGGTGGACACGCGACCGTTTCGGTAGGTTTATCCATTGAGGATTGTACACCTTGCCTGCCAGATATGGGTGGGTGATGCGCTATGAGAAGATTCCGGTGGAAGATTCTGAAAAGTATTTCGACTTGTTCGAGCCGGATTTGTATAATCCGCGTGAGTGGGCAAAGATGGCGAAGGCTGCGGGTATGAAGTATTCGGTGATCACCACCAAGCACCACGAAGGTTTTTGTCTGTTCAAAACTGATTATACGGACTATCAGGCCCTGAACCCTCCCTTGTGCCGCAAGGATTTGATCAGGGAGTGGGTGGAGGCTTTCCGGGCGGAAGGACTGAAGGTGGGGTTTTATTACAGTCTGCTGGATTGGCACCATCCGGACTTTGAGATTGACCGGATTCATCCGCAGGTACCTAAAGATCCGATCGGAATTGCGGTTCGGTAAGGCCAATGCAAGTGTGACCCACAAGGATAAACTGGACGAAAAGGATATTCTTTTGGTGTTACCGGATGTCAGGCCCGATGTTGAAATTCCGGTGATAGAGCTGATATTGAATTGATAAAAAGACTTTCTGTCCCGATTCGGGGACAGAAAGAAAAAAATGCCTGCAGTTATTCAAGCCTGTCCTTTCGGTTCCAGATCGATAGGAAATCCTGTCGGTTGCTGGTTTTCCGAAGCAAGGCGTATCGTACCGTTATCCTGTTCATATTTCCAGATATTGTCCTGTAAAGCTAACATCAGGCGTTTGGCATTTTCGGGAGTCAGAATAATCCGGCTTTTTACTTCCGGTTTCGTTACTCCGGGCATCAAACGGATAAAGTCGATAATAAACTCTGAAGTTGAATGTGCTATGATCGTCAGATTTGCATAAGTGCCTTGGGCCACCTCGTGGCTCAGATCGATTTCCAGTTGGGTCTGTTTTTGTTCGTCCATTGTTTATTAAATTGATAATCAGAGTGCTTTGATTTGTGATATTTCTATCTGAACAAATATATACTATTTTATATAATGAACGTAAAATTTTTTCCGGATTCTGATTTGAAAAAGTGAAATAAAGGCAAGATGCTAATTACCGGCCGATTTTGTGTTATCTTTGCCGGAGCATTACGAATAGAGCCTGTCTCTTATACACATCTGACGCTGCCGACGAATAGCCT
>OWIQ01001088.1_pt1 | contig 11544 bp, 8 predicted proteins | sample 1732701 | NCBI WGS metagenome assembly OWIQ01 (sample SAMN05065744, study PRJEB22554) | human gut metagenome | biome: ENVO:2100002; feature: ENVO:00000062; material: ENVO:00002003 | host: Homo sapiens | place: USA
CGTCGGCAGCGTCAGATGTGTATAAGAGACAGAAAGTAGATACACCGGAAGAATATGTAAACAAACACCGTCAGGTAGAATTGAAAGATACGGCATTTTATTATTTCCTGAATGTGAGCGATTATCGTGGAGTAGGAGAGGAAAAACCGTATGAGTTTGCCCGATCGGAAGTGAAAGATTTGCTGGTCAATCAGAAACGGGTGAATTTTATGGAGCAAGTAAAAAGCGACCTGTATCAGCAGGCGGTAGACAAGAAGAAGATTATATATAATTATTAAATACAAAGAATGAAGAAGTTTGTGAACTTTAGATTTGTTGTTACCCTTGTCCTGGCAATATTTGCTAATGTGGCAACCTATGCACAAGATAATGTGGTTGATGAAGTAGTTTGGGTAGTAGGTGACGAAGCTATTTTAAAATCAGATGTAGAAGAGGCTCGTATGGACGCCTTGTATAATGGACGCAGATTCGACGGCGATCCATATTGTGTGATTCCCGAAGAAATCGCTGTTCAGAAGTTATTCCTGCATCAGGCAAAGTTGGATAGTATTGAGGTTTCCGAAGCGGAAATCATCCAGCGAGTAGATATGCTGACTAATATGTACATTCAGCAGATCGGTTCAAGAGAGAAAATGGAGGAGTATTTCAATAAGACTTCCGCTCAGATTCGTGAAACACTGCGTGATAATGCACGAGACGGATTGACAGTACAGAAGATGCAGCAGAAATTAGTCGGGGAAATCAAAGTAACTCCGGCAGAAGTACGCCGTTACTTCAAAGACCTTCCGCAGGATAGTATCCCTTACATTCCGACGCAGGTAGAAGTGCAGATTATCACGCTGCAACCTAAAATTCCTGTTGCAGAAATCGAAGATGTGAAGAAAAGGCTGCGCGACTATACGGATCGTGTGACAAAAGGAGAAATCGACTTCTCAACGTTGGCCCGTTTGTATTCCGAGGATAAGGCATCTGCCATAAAAGGCGGCGAATGCGGATTCATGGGACGTGGTATGATGGACCCTTCTTATGCGAATGTGGCATTCAGTTTGCAGGATCCAAAGAAAGTCTCCAAGATTGTTGAGTCTGAATTCGGTTATCATATTATCCAGTTGATTGAGAAGCGTGGCGACCGTGTCAATACCCGTCACATTCTGTTGCGTCCGAAAGTTTCGGAAAAAGAACTGACAGAGGCTTGTGCACGTCTGGATTCTATTGCTGATGATATCCGTGCAAATAAGTTCTCGTTCGATGAAGCAGCTGCCGTTATTTCACATGATAAAGATACTCGTAATAATCATGGTATCATGGTGAATATCAATGAAAATTCAGGAGTGACTACTTCTAAATTCCAAATGCAGGATCTACCTCAGGATGTTGCCAAAGTGGTAGACAAGATGAACGTTGGAGAGATTTCCAAAGCATTTACAATGATTAATGAGAAAGACGGAAAGGAAGTTTGTGCGATTGTGAAACTGAAGGCAAAAATTAACGGTCATAAAGCGACTATTGCAGAGGACTATCAGGACTTGAAAGAAATTGTAATGGATAAACGCCGCGAAGAAATGTTGCACAAGTGGATTCTGGATAAGCAGAAACATACTTATGTACGTATCAACGAAAACTGGCAGAAGTGTGACTTCAAGTATCCGGGTTGGATTAAGAAGGATTGATGTTTAACAGCTTGACTTTATATGCTGAAACAAAATAAAAAAGATAAACAAGACAGGCATAGATGGCTCCTAATAGGCTTTCTATGCCTGTTTGGCGTATGTCTTGTAGCGCAGGTGCGTCCTACAGAGCAAAAAACGAAGGCAACCGGAACATCTACAAAATCGGTTGCAGACACATCCAAAACAACGAAGAAGCAGCCGGAGAATAAGAAAACGAAGGTTTATTTGCTCCATGCTGATGAAGGTCAGGCGGATAAGTTAGCTCGTCCTGATGTGCAAGTGCTGATTGGTAATGTGAAAATGCGTCACGATAGCATGTATATGTATTGTGATAGTGCGTTGATCTTTGAGAAAACCAATTCAGTTGAGGCTTTCAGTAATGTACGTATGGAGCAGGGAGATACGCTGTTCATTTACGGTGATTATCTTTACTATGATGGAATGACTCAGATTGCGCAGCTCCGTGAAAATGTAAAGATGATAAACCGGAACACGACGCTGCTGACGGATAGTTTGAACTACGACCGTCTTTATGACCTCGGATATTATTTCGAGGGGGGGACGTTGATGGACGAGGAAAATGTGTTGACTTCCGATTGGGGTGAATACAGTCCGGCTACCAAACAATCCGTGTTCAACCATGATGTGAAGTTGGTTAATCCGAAGTTTGTGTTGACTTCCGATACATTAAGGTATAACACAGAAAATAAGATTGCCGTAATTCTCGGACCTTCGAATATCGTTAGTGATAATAATCATATCTATTCGGAGCGTGGATTCTATAATACAATGACCGAACAAGCGGAACTGTTAGACCGTTCCATATTGACAAACCAAGGGAAGAAATTGGTAGGTGATAGCTTATTTTATGACCGGTTGTCCGGATATGGTGAAGCATTCGACAATGTGAAAATGACAGATACGATCAACAAGAACATGTTGACGGGCGATTACTGTTTCTATAACGAACTGACCGACTCTGCTTTTGCTACCAAGCGTGCCGTGGCCATTGACTATTCGCAGGGTGACAGTCTTTTTATGCATGGTGATACTCTGCAAATGGTTTCCTATAACTTGAATACAGATTCTCTGTACCGGTTGATGAAAGCTTATCATAAAGTACGTATGTATCGTACGGATGTGCAGGGAGTATGCGATTCACTGGTTTATAACTCAAAAGATTCTTGCATGACTATGTATGTTGACCCTATTCTTTGGAATGAAGGTCAGCAGTTGCTTGGTGAGCAGATCAAGATTTATATGAATGACAGTACTATCGACTGGGCCCACATTATCAATCAGGCGTTGACGGTAGAGATGAAAGACTCCATTCATTATAACCAAGTGTCCGGTAAGGAGATGAAAGCCTATTTTGAAAATGGGGATATGCGGCATATCGAAGTGATTGGTAATGTGCTGACGGCCTTTTATCCGGAAGAAAAAGACAGCACGATGACCGGATTCAACTGTCTGGAAGGGAGCTTGCTCCATCTTTATATGAAAGACAAGAAGATGGAGAAAGGATTATTTGTGGGAAAGTCCAACGGTACGATGTATCCCATGGATCAGATACCGCCCGATAAGTTACGTCTGCCTACATTCTCCTGGTTTGATTATGTGCGTCCGCTGAATAAAGAGGATATTTTCAACTGGAGAGGCAAGCGGGAAGGCGAAATGCTGAAACCGACAACTGACCGGCGGCCAAAGACAAATAAGCGAAACTTAATTAATATGAAGTAGTATGGGAATGTTTTTCAATTCGATGAGAAAACCTCGTGGCTTTAATCATCAATACATTTATGTAGACGAGCGAAAGGAGAAGCTCGCTAAAATGGAAGAGAAAGCGAAGCGCGATTTGGGAATGCTTCCTGAAAAAGAATTTAAGCCGGAAGATATCCGTGGCAAGTTTGTTGAAGGAACAACGCACCTGAAACGCCGGAAGGCTAGCGGGCGTAAACCTGTCTCTTTCGGAATCATATTGATTATCATTGCTTTCCTTATCTATCTGTGGCATTATTTGGCAACGGGAAGCTGGAGTTTCTAAAGGAAAGAATTTATTAGTAGTCGACTACTTAACTGATTTACTGCTTAACGAACTATGAGTGATATAATACATTTGTTACCAGATTCGGTAGCTAATCAGATTGCTGCCGGTGAAGTGATACAACGTCCGGCGTCCGTTATCAAGGAGCTGGTAGAAAATGCGATTGATGCAGATGCGCAGAATGTACATGTGTTGGTGACTGACGCAGGTAAAACCTGTATTCAGGTGATTGACGATGGAAAAGGAATGTCCGAAACAGATGCCCGTCTTTCTTTCGAACGTCATGCTACTTCGAAGATTCGCGAAGCGGCGGATTTGTTTGCTTTGCGTACAATGGGGTTTCGTGGGGAAGCCTTGGCCTCTATCGCAGCAGTGGCACAGGTGGAGTTAAAAACACGCCCCGAGTCGGAAGAACTGGGAACGAAACTGGTGATTGCAGGCTCTAAGGTAGAGAGCCAGGAAGCGGTATCCTGTTCCAAGGGAAGTAACTTCTCCATAAAGAATCTATTCTTTAACATCCCTGCCCGTCGTAAATTCCTGAAAGCAAACTCCACCGAATTGAGTAATATCCTTGCCGAATTTGAACGTATCGCTCTGGTTCATCCCGAAGTAGCTTTCTCCCTTTACAGCAATGACTCCGAGCTTTTCAATCTTCCGGTTTCTCCGTTGCGTCAGCGCATTATGGCTATTTTTGGTAAGAAACTCAATCAGCAGTTGCTGAATATCGAGGTGAATACTACCATGGTGAAGATTTCCGGATACGTAGCCAAACCGGAGACAGCCCGCAAGAAAGGTGCCCATCAGTATTTCTTTGTCAACGGGCGATATATGCGGCATCCTTATTTTCATAAAGCCGTAATGGATGCATACGAACAGTTGATTCCTGTCGGCGAACAGATTTCTTACTTCATTTATTTTGAAGTCGATCCGGCTAATATTGATGTGAATATTCATCCGACGAAGACCGAAATCAAGTTTGAGAATGAACAGGCAATCTGGCAAATCCTTTCGGCGGCAGTCAAAGAGTCGTTGGGTAAGTTCAGCGCCATTCCTTCCATTGATTTTGATACGGAAGATATGCCCGACATTCCTGCATTCGAACAAAATCTATCCTCTGCACCTCCCACGGTACAGTATAATTCGGATTATAATCCGTTCAAGGTTTCTACGGGAGGCGGTGGCGGCGGAGCATACAGCCGTTCAAAGGTGGATTGGGAAGATCTTTATGGCGGTCTGACCAAAGCCAGTAAGATGAATAATCCCCAGCCGGAGCCGGAAATGGATTGGGAGGATTCTTCAATGGGTGGGGAAAGTGCCGTTATGGAAGAAAGAACGGAAACTGTAATGTCGGCGGCCTCTTCGACCTTATATGCCAGTGAGCCTGTAATTGAGAAGGGTAATCAGCATTTGCAGTTTAAGGGACGGTTTATTCTGACCTCCGTGAAGTCCGGTTTGATGTTGATCGACCAGCACCGGGCGCATATCCGTGTACTTTTCGACCGGTATATGGTTCAAATCCAGCAGAAACAGGGCGTATCACAAGGTGTTCTTTTCCCGGAAATATTACAGCTGCCCGCTTCGGAAGCTGCCGTACTGCAAAGCATTATGGATGATTTGTCGGCAGTAGGTTTCGATCTGAGCGATCTGGGTGGAGGCAGCTATGCTATCAACGGTATTCCTTCAGGCATCGAAGGACTGAATCCGGTGGAATTGGTACGTAATATGCTACATACAGCTATGGAAAAAGGGAATGATGTCAAGGAAGAAGTCCAGAATATTCTGGCTCTGACACTGGCACGTGCGGCGGCTATCGTCTACGGTCAGGTACTGAGCAATGAGGAAATGGTAAGCCTTGTAGACAGCCTTTTCGCTTGTCCCTCACCGAATTACACGCCGGACGGGAAAACGGTTTTGACAACAATCAAGGAGGAAGATATCGAACGCTTATTCAAATAAAATAAATAAAATCATCTTTTCCTAAAACCTTTTAGTCTTGTTCGTGTTATTTAAATAGTTCAACAAAGAAAAAGATTTAAATAACCACTTAACTATTAGGTATATGAAAAAGATTCTGATGTTGCTGGCATTTGCCGGCGTTGCGTCTGTCGCTTCTGCGCAGCAGACAATGACTGTAACTGAATACGAGGTTATTCAGGTGCAAGATAAATATCAAGTAATAACGAACCCTTTCTGGAGTAACTGGTTCTTCTCCGTCGGAGGAGGTGCACAGGTGCTGTATGGCAACAATGACCATATCGGTAAATTCAGAGACCGTGTTGCTCCTACATTTAATGTGTCTGTCGGTAAATGGGTGACTCCGGGATTCGGATTGCGTATGCAGTACAGCGGTCTGCAAGCTAAAGGATTCACGACCAACGAAACTGCCAATTATGTAGTGGGCGGTCCGAGAGCTGACGGTTCATACAAACAACGGTGGGACTATATGAACCTGCACGGTGACTTGATGATTAACTTGAATGCACTTTTCGGCGGTTACAATCCGAACCGTGTATATGAAATCATCCCTTATATCGGTGCCGGTTGGGCTCATTCTTATTCACGTCCTCATACCAATGCCGCTACTTTCAATGCAGGTATCATCAACCGCTTCCGCTTGTCGAATGCCGTTGACTTGAATCTGGAACTGAGTGCAACAGGCTTGGAAGGCAAATTTGACGGCGAACATGGAGGAAGACCAGACTATGACGGTATTCTGGGTGCTACGCTTGGTGTGACTTACTATTTCCCGACCCGCGGATTCCAACGTCCTACGCCACAGATTATCTCTGAAATCGAATTGAATCAGATGCGTGACCAGATGAATGCAATGGCTGCCGCTAATATGCAGTTGCAACAGCAGTTGGCTAATGCACAGCAGCCGGTAGAGGTAGAAGATACTGAAGAAGTAGTGATTACAGATCCTAATATCGCTCCGCGTACTGTATTCTTCAAGATTGGTTCGGACAGACTGTCTCCACAAGAAGAAATGAACTTATCATATCTTGCCAACCGGATTAAAGAATTTCCGGGTACTACCTATACTATTAACGGATATGCAGACTCTGCAACAGGCACTCCGGCTTTCAACGAAAAGTTGAGCTTGAAACGTGCACAGGTTGTTAAAGATTTGCTGGTGAAGAAGTATGGAATCCCGGCTGATAACTTGAAAGTCGCTGCCGGTGGTGGTGTCGATAAGTTCGGTCAACCGATTCTGAACCGTGTTGTATTGGTAGAATCTGAAAAATAAAAGAATAACTTGACTATAAAAAGTCGGTAGTTTCTTCAACTCCCTTCCTGCGGGAAGGGTGGCTGAAAGCTGGGGTGGTAGGTAAATACACAATGTTGGCAATAATCAATTTGTGTATTTACTTACCACTTCTTGTGTATTTACCTACCACCTCCCCCTGCGGGTACTCCTCCTTCCCGAAGGAGGAGAGTTCGGATACTATCGACTTTCAGTTATCCTCGATTTTGGGATACTGCGGTTTTTTAGTCGCTCTCTTTTGTTGTTCTCCTTTCGGCTCCACGCTTAATGCTGCTGGCGGACAAGGATATTTTTTAGTTTTCCTTTGAATCCGTTGCGTGAATCACCTATTTGTTGCAGCGGGAAGATCAGTGTTTCCTGATAAGTCATGTGTTCCATGCGGTCGTATTCCTTCCGGTAAACTTGCATGGTGCGTCCTTCGAGCCGTTCCTGCAATGCACCGTTTATATAAAGTGAAGTACCTTTGTAGTCACCTTCGATGCGGATCGTAGTCCATTGATCGGCCGGCAGGCGGTAGGAATTGAAAACAAAGGTGTAACCGTCGCGGGAGAAAGCGATTCGGCGGGTATTCTCCCAGTTGGTGTATACTACCGAGTGCGGACCTTGGAAGAGAATGCTGCTGATAGGATTCGTCTTCTCCGGACAGAGCTGGAACTCCACACTATAAGGATAACCCACTTCCTGCAAAGGAGTACTGACGGCCTCTTTCCCATTAAAAGAAAGTTCTTTTCCTGCTTCGGTCAGTGCGGTTTCTGCCGGGACTTTGCCCAACAGGTTAATTCCCGGAGCTTCGGGAGTTGTTTTGCACAGCTTTGCAAATGCTTCGTAGGTGACATTCTTGTTTTCCCCTTTCCACAGCTTCTCGGCGAGCACCTGCATGGCGGGGAAACTGCGCAAGTGTACGTCCTGTTCGGATATCCCGTTTCCACACTTGTCGTTCCACACGGCAAACATACCGCCCAATACGCCGGGAGTACCTTCGGGAAGTGTCTGTTTCCTGTTCATTATCCACGGCGACCATTTCTCATAAATCCACTGGTGATCGAGGAAATCCCGGTAGTAACCTGCTGCCGGAACGATATAGAGATAAGTGTCACAAGTATTAATCAACTTGTACCCCTCTTGCAGGGAAACAACAGGATCCACCCAGTCATACGACCACGCGTTGACCGTGACACCTTCCGCTTTTACGGGAGTCTTGCCGGGAAGCCATTTCAGTCCGCCCCACATACGTACATTTTTGCCGTATTTCTCAACAAATTTCAGATAACGGTCTGTGAAGTAGCGGTATTGTTCGGCTTCTTTCTTGTTGTATTCGTCGGTACCGATGTGCAGGTCTCCGATAAATACGGGATTGTCGCCCGACAGATATTCGTCCAGCAGGCTGTCGACGAATTGATAAGTTTCTTTTTTGTAAAGGTCCAGATGATCCATGCCATACTTCCGACTTGCTATTTCGGGTTTGTAGTGGGCGAAGGCGAGTGAGTGGGCGGGAATATCAATTTCGGGAATGATACGCACACCGTATTCCAATCCCATACGTTGCAAGTCGATAAATTCCTGTTTGCTGTATGAACCGTCTTTGGCTGTCAGTCCCGGAAAGCGTTCGCTTTCCAGTCGGAATGCGGCGTAGGTGCGGTTCCAGTCATCGCCGAAGAACTGCGGAAAACCGTTGTCGTTCAAGTGAATCTGAAATTCGTTCATCTTGTAGAAGGAAAGTATCTTTACGTATTGTTTCAGATAATCCATTGTAAAGAATTTGCGGGCCACATCCAGCATAAAGCCGCGGTTTGGGAAAAGCGGATAATCCCGTGCCGTCCCTTTGGGGAGCTTTCCTTGTTCGTTGTGGAGTATCTGCAATAGGGTACGTGTTCCCCAGAATACGCCCTGACCGGTGGGGGCGGCGATACCGGCATAGCGGTTTACGGTTAACGTATATCCTTCTTCACCAAGTTCCTTGTCCGGTTTCGACAGTGAGAGGCAGATGTCTTTCCCGGCTGGTTTTCCGGTTTTGATGACATAGTTCCAGCCAAACAGTTCTTTTAAGTCTTGCGCCAGGATTTGTGCGGTAGGCGAGAGCGTCGCTTCATCCGCAGGCGAGAGCACGATTGAACCTTCGGCGGGCAGAGCCAGTTCGCCTTTTCCTCCTTTCCATTGTTGAAGGGCAGGGATCACTTGCGGGCAGGGCTCTTGGGCGGTGGCAAACACGCATACCATTAACAGGCAGCATACGATGATGAGGGGGCTTTTCATAATTAATAAGTCTGTATTAAGATTAATAAATTTCTATGTTTATAAAGTGGGAGCAGGCGTCAGCCACTTTCTGCGTAACCGCCTGTCGCAATCCCATTATTTCACCGGCTGATAATCTGCGGGCTTTCCGTAAAATCCCGGCGCCGGTACGTATATCGGCTGACTGGGTATGCCGATGTTCAGCAACTTGCCTTCCGTGCGGAGGCGGCGGATGTGAATCATGGCTGTTGAGCGAACCATACCCGTTATATCTTGAAAATCCGAACGTTGCATGATCTGATGATCGGTGAAATATTTTCTCAACCGGCTGTCGATATCCGTCTCCGAAAGTTTGGGAGAGTGGATAATTCTTTTCATCTGTTTGATTTTTATATGGCCGACGGAGTTTTTCAGTTTTTGGTCTGAACGGAACTGTATGCCTTTCAACTTCACTTTCGTATTCCGGCGGGGAGTATCGGCGGAGATTTCTTCGGTGGCGGTTAGTGTCGGATAAAAATAACCGATACCGTCCAGGTGCACTTGCCTTCCTTCGCACAGTTCTTCACCCATAACTTGTGATAGTGCGTCCAGCACTGCCGTTACATCCACCTCGTTCAGCGTACACCGGGATTGGATCCTGCTGCGGAGGTCTTTCGTGTCTATCTGTCCGTTGGCGATGATGCGCGGATGAAATCTTTTCTCCTCTGGTTTGTCCGGTGATACCGGATTCTCGTACCAGTCAAATGATATGGCCATAGTTCCTTTTGTTTATATAAGTAGTTCTGATTCGTATTTCCTATACTTCCTTCCGATTAATCCGGCTTCATCTTCATCGGCTAATTTCTATTGGCCTGTCGGCTAACCTTTATTGGCTGACAGGCTGACAGTGACTAGCGTAACAGCCAGCATAGGTTAGCTGTTATTGTTCCTTATGGCAAAGTTACTACATAAAGGCTTGCTAACCTAATTTTAAAGGCTTTATTTCGGACGCGTCATTGGTGAACGGAAAGCTGTCGGTGGGTAGAGAGGAAATAAACAAAGGTTCGCAAACCTGTGTGCTACCGGTTTGCGAACCTTCGATTATCGGTTTCGGGTATTGCCAATACAGGCATTCCCGTTATGTGAGTACTTCTTTAGCTGAATATTGGCAGAGATACTTTTAGATTAGGATATCTGTCGCCCAGTTGTTTAAGGAAATCGTTGCTGATCACGATAGCTTGTACCGTTTCCTGCGGGTCGGTAGGGATTTCCGGTATATTGGTAAAGATCAGGCAGGAGTAGATGATGAGCTCGATAGGCTTGTCATCGGTCTGCAAAGACAGTTTGTATGCTTTTACATTGTTTCCCCGGGCTTGGGCCTGTGCTTTTACTTGTCCTTCCATTGGGATTTCGGTAAGTCTGGAGTTTTCGAGGCGGGATTGGTTGAATACAAGATGCCGGTCGATTTCCCCTTCTGTGTCCGTATCGAATAAATGAAGGCTGTTTCCGCTGAGAACAAGGTATTTGGGAGTTTGCACGGTGTTGAAACGCACGGTTCCCAAGGTAGCCATTCCTTTCAGTTTATCTTTAACCCCGTCTTTAAGGGCGGATCCCACGCCATATTCGGTGCTGGCATAATTGAAAGCGTCAATCTTTTCTTGCTTCATTTCTTCTTGGAGGAAAGGCAGTTCGGAAGTGAGTACGCTGTTTTTATATCGTTCGGCATTTGCAAATTCCGCTTTGAAATCAGTGTTGTTTACCACTTGTGCTTGTTGCGAGTTTTTGTTCTTTACATAATACCAGTACCCTGCATAGAGAACGATGAAAATAATCGGAATAAGTGTGTAAATTGACATAGCTTATCTGTTTTTTAATGTGATTAATTAGGTTTGTTTTATACTTCTACCGGTTCTGTTTTCTTTTTCTTACTTGGGATGAATCCCCAGATGATAAGGGCAATGATGATCAGTCCTACTATCTTGCCACCATATCGGGAGTAGAAACCGACTTTATTCAGCTTTTCACCGTCCAGGTTATTCTCTTTCAGAATGGCGGAGAGTTGTTCTTCCGTCAGTTCATAATAAGTATCTTCTTTTTCGCAATATCCTACGAGGCGGGGCTCCTGCTCGATATAGAGAGGAAGGATGTAAGCGATGTTGAACTCCTGATGAATAGTCCCCAGATCAATGTAGTTGCCGTTGTCTGTCTTATATTCTTCGGTGTCGGGCAGGTCTGCTACTTTGTTTAAGACTTCACGATCACCGAAAGGAATTTTTACACCACGCGCGGATACCGTTTGACAAGAGCTGTCTCTTATACACATCTCCGAGCCCACGAGACGGAGCTACATCTCG
>OWIQ01001100.1_pt1 | contig 11448 bp, 7 predicted proteins | sample 1732701 | NCBI WGS metagenome assembly OWIQ01 (sample SAMN05065744, study PRJEB22554) | human gut metagenome | biome: ENVO:2100002; feature: ENVO:00000062; material: ENVO:00002003 | host: Homo sapiens | place: USA
GGCTATTCGTCGGCAGCGTCAGATGTGTATAAGAGACAGAGAAAACATACACAAAGCCATAGACAAGGCAGCACGCGGCAAAAAGCACAGAAAAAGCGTGCAAAAAGTGCTGCAAAATAGACACTACTATGCCAAAAGTGTGCAGCAGCGACTCCTAGGGCTAAAGCCACTGTTAGAGACCACCACGCGCAAAATCAAGCGAGAAAACGGCAAAGACAGAGCTCTAGAGATCGCACCCTTTTATCCAAACCAAATCGCCCACCACGCCTGCGCCAACATCATCGAGCCACTACTGCTAAAAAGCCTAAACACACAGAGTGCCGCCTGTATCAAGGGGCGCGGGGTGGATTATGACCTAAAGCGCGCGAAGCGATATGCTAGAATCTATACGCACTACTTGCAAGTGGATATTAGAAAATTTTATGCCAATATCGATAGAGAGCTTTTGCTAGCGCAAATTGCGCGCAAGATCGCAGACAAAAAGACCCTAGAGCTGCTGCGCACACTCCTACACACACTACAACCCAAAGGCTTAAGCCTAGGGAGCTACTTAAGCGCGATTTTGGGAAATTTTTACTTAAGAGAGCTAGACTACCCAGCGTGCAAAGGTGTGAAAGTTTTGCGCTATGCTGATGACATCGTAGCTTTTAGCAGCTCTAAGCTTGCTTTGTGGCAGCATTTTCACACCCTGCAAGCAAAGACCCAAGCCCTAGGGCTAGAGCTGCACAAAATCAAGCTAAAGCCGATCACGCAGGGGCTAGACTTTTTGGGCGTGAAGCTCTATGCAGATTTTGCTCGCGTGCGTGCTAGAAATGCAAAAAAGATCAAAGCCTTAGCAAAGATCAAGCGCGTAGGGGGCAAAGAGTTTGCAAGGATTTTTAGCTTTTATGGATTCTACCAAAGAGCTTGCTGCTTTAATCTCTTTAGCAAAGTCTTTAAAGAGCTTAAGCCAAAGATCAAAGCCTACTGCAAGAGAGAGCGCATAGCCTACCCACTAAAAGGGCTATGCTTTTACCGCCGTGAGCCTAGGCTTTTTCACTTTTAGCTACCCCTTTTTTGTCGCGACTCTTTAGTGCATACTTTGGCAAAAAGGAGCAACGATGAAAGCCAAGCCCAAAGGACTAGCGAGATTTACAGAGCCAATACGCGCGGAGTTTAGCAACGATGGTAAGAGTTTGACACTTTTGCAAGGCTTCTACTACTACCGCAAAGGAGCGCAAGAGAGCCGCGTAGAAGTCCCAGCAAGATTTAGTAGCGATGGCTTTAGCAACTTTGGACTGCATTTTATCGTCAAACGCTACGGCAGGGGACTAAAGTGCGCGATTTTGCACGACTATCTATGCGAGCAAGCCCACGCAGGCAAAATCTCGCGCAAAGAGTGTGATGAGATATTTTTAGAAGCGATGCTAGAGACTAGGAGCTTTAGCCCCTTTAAAGCACGCGTGATTTATCTGGGCGTTAGAATCTATGCGAAGTGTAAGGGCTATAAGTAGTGCTAGCGCAAATTTTTAAGCTAATCCTAAAACGCCCCCGAGCAACCCCCCCCACCACCACACCCAAACAAACCACGCCAAACTTCACACTAGGAAAGCAAGGAGAGCTAGAAAACGATATAAAAGCGAGCTTTGAAATGGACAAATGGGCAAAGTCTGCGAGTGGGATCGCTACAAACAAACCCATAAACGCCAATTTTTCAAAGCTAGCACGCAAACACCCAGAGATGTATAAAAGCCCTAGCCAAGCCTACAAAAATGCTATGGAGATCAAAAACGCGCCCACACTTTTTCTAAAAAACAAGCGCGATGATGTAGCACTGATAGCAAAAGACTTAGGGAAAAACAAAATGGGGAAAATGGGGATACGAAAAGAGGATAATGAACTTATTCATCTAATCAAAATAGATAAAAGAAGCAGCGATATTAAACCGATACAAACACCACTGCAAAAGGCGCAAAACCTAGCGGTAGAGTCGCCGACCCACTCTACACCTATGCAGTCTTACATACGCGCACTGAGACAGAGCGCGAAACCACATAGCAGGGCTGGTGCAAAAGCACATTCACTAGGTAGCAAGGATTCTACACCACAAACCCAACAAAGTCAAGTGATTTTACCTATGGAGAGAGAGTAGTGGAGCGATTTTGGGGGCTTTTTGACGGGGGCAAGTTTTATAGCTTGCGCGCGAAGTATAGAAGCGAGCTTTTTGACAAAGCAAGCGCGATCGTGCTTAAAGCCGATATTGTGATAGATTTAGAAACTAGCGATAGAGTGCTACCCCTAAGCCCTAGCGATAGACACACCATAGCCACTGCCAAAGACTGGCTAAAAACACTTGAGAAGCACTACCTAGCAGGCACGCTAGGGGAGCTATGGACAGCAGGCGAGCAGATCTACCTACACCGCAAGGGACTACGCTACTTCACAGACACTTTAGCAGAGCATAAAGCACGCTTTGAGAGCAACTACGCTATGGATCTAGTAAGTGGAGCGCAAATAGCTTCCTGGGTGGCGGAGTTTGTCATAGGCGTAGCGCTTAACGCACTCACAGGGCTACCAGTTTGGGCAGCAGTGCTTACAAGCGCGCTAGGCACGATCATAACAATGCTCGTCCAAATCCAAAGCATAGGCAACACCGCCGCCGAGCAAGCACTCACCTACATCACCTACACCCAAAGCCTGCAAGCCCACCAAGCCCAAAGACGACTACAAAGCCTAGGGGGCAGAAAGGCTCTACAAGAGGGCGCACTTGACATCTACCAAGGCTATAGCAACTATGCCAACGGATTCCGCTACAAAAACTACAGCGCAGGCAGTGAAACCTACCAGCCAAGCCAACCCTACACCCCAAGCCACCTACAAACCAAGCCCGAGCCAAGCCAGCAAAGCCAGAATCTAAAGCAGCTTGATGAGCACACCCAAGGGCGAGCGCACTATGATCTAGCAGGCAATGAAGGCTTTATGCAAAAGATCAGCCCGCAAACCCCCCTAGCCCAAGCCAAAGAGCCAGAAAACGACCTAGCCTACCGCCAAAACACCCTAAACAACAACTCCCAAGACCTGCGCAAAGTCCTTAGCGAGCTAGCCATCTACCTAGGCAGCACGGAGCAATACAGCTCTAGCGACTACCTCCAAGCAGTCTATGACTTCAACTTTAGCCTAAAAGAGGAGCAGTTCCACACCTACGCACAAAGCCGCGATTTCCTAGCCCAAAACCGCCGCTATAACCACGCTTTACGAGCAAGCGAGCTAGCCTACTCAAAGCACCTAGCCAAAAAAGCCGCGCACAAAGACAGCCAAGCTTTGGAGAATCCTTACAGCTCTTTACACCCCCAAACCCCAAGCGACCAAGAGACCCCACAACCCCCTAGCAAAATCCAAGAAAACATCATCAAACTAGAGCTAGAATCTAGCCTAAAAGCCCAAGGGATTGATGATGAGCAAGTATCACAGCTAGTTTGGGGCAGCGAGCAGGAGAGCGAGCAGCAGCAAGCCGCCAGAGAGCAAGCCTACAAGCAAGCCAAAATCAAACACCTTAAAGCCCTAGATTCTACCAAAGCCAGCAAGGCTATCAAGGCTTATGATTTGCTTATAAATTATGCCCAGCAGCTAGCGCACATCGAGCAAGCCCTAGAATCTAGCCTAATCCCAACCCTGCAAAATCTCTACACACAAGCCCCAAACGAAGTGCTAGCACATAGAGTGTTTGTAGAAAAATCCCAAGCCTACGCCACAGAGATACAGGATAAAGCCTTAAGCGTATGGGTAGAGTTTAGAATGAAGCCAGCTTTTAAAGACTATTTTTACAGAAGCACACGGGGGGTGAGTCCTAGGGTGATTTTAGAGCTAGAAAATCTAGATGGTGTATATAGTCTAGCATATACTAGTCAGTGGCTCTCGCCTAACAAAGAGCCAAACCAAACCACACACCCCCTAGCTTATGAGCTCTACCAAGCCCAAAAGCGCGTATGGAGCAGCTACGACACGAATTTATGGAAAATCACGCATAAGCACTTGCACGATAACATCACATACTTTAGAGGTTTAGAGTGTTTGCAACCCTTGCAAGCATACCTAGAGGACACAAGCGGCGCAGAAGTCTTTATGCGTGAGATAGAGAGAGAGCTACAAGAGCTAGAATCTAGCCTTAGCTAAACATAATTTTCACTAAGCAAATAATCACAAACGCGACAAACACAAAAAGCGCGATTTTTATAGATTCTAGCATTTTACCCCTTTCACCACACGCGCGATTGTGCGCACGCGCACCGCGCTTTTTCACCGCTCGCAGGCAAAGCCTGCTTCGCTCCTAAAGCTGGCTTGCGTCTTGCGCGCAAGCCGAGAGAGTAGCTTTACCCCTTTTATAAAAAGCTAGATTCTAGCATAGTTACAGGGTTTGAAAATGAAAAAAGCTTAAATGTGATTTGTAAAAACGAAATAGGCGGCAGGATTTTTGATGAGAAATTGTAGTTTTCAAGGCAGTGGCAAGGGAGTTACCTTGGGTGGTAATGACCGCCGACACTGCCGTAGAATCTACAATTTATCGCAAAAAGCCAACGCCAAAACCATAAAAGCCGAATCCACTAAAAAGGGTAAAAATGGCTAGTATCAACCTTGACAAAGTCCGCGATCTCTACGGCAACAGCACAGACCTACAAGGGCAGTTTGTAGATTACCTGCGCAATGTCGAGAGCGAGCTAGACTTTAGTAAGTTTGAGGGGCTAGATAATCAAGCTATTTTTACAAATCTTATGGAGAGTGGGCTTAAATCGATCAAAGTCAATCCTAACAACCCAGCTAAACCCCTAGACTACCGCCCCCGCCGCGAGCAGACCTACAAAGAGCTAAAGCCCCTTGATGATGAGATAAACAACCAGCCCTTTTACAAAGATCTAGCAATGCGAGCCACGCAAGTGCTTGACCAAATCAACCCCACGCCATTTCGCCAAAAAGAGCTAGAAACACGCCGCCACAAAGCCCAAGAGATCCTAAACCACCTTAAAAAGTCTGGCGTTACCAGCGAGCAATTTGCTAAAGAGTATGGAGACTCGCCGTTTTTACGCGAAGCTTACTTTGAAAACCAAGATATTTTTAGCAATATTTTTGACCTAAGCCACGACATAAGCGCGGCACTCTTTGGGGGCAAAAACGCTCAAGCAAAGGCTTATGACTTTGAGCTAGAATCTTACAACACCTATAAAACCCTAGCGCAAAGAAAGCTCGATAACCCTAGTAGCTACTACAAGCTCACCCCACAAGAGCGCAAGATCATAGACCAAAGACTAGGCGCATTTAGTGCTTGGTGGCACAATGATAGCGATAAAGAAAAAGTAGATTTATACCTAGACCTAGAAAATGCCAAAGAAAGTGCTAGCAACTTTGTCTCCGCGCAAAAACGCCTAGAAAATGTCAATAGTAACGAGCAGTTCCTAGGACTTATCGGCGCACTTAAGCACGGCAAAGAGTTTGACAAAAAGCAAAAAGCGATGATTGATGACTATGCCATCGTAGCAAAGGAGCTAGGCTTTGACACCCTAGCCTACAACAAAACAGGGCTTTACTTCATCAAAGATGAGAAAGCCTACAAAGTCGAGCAAGGGCTCTGGGACGAGATTAAAGGCGTGTTTAAAGACAACATAGGAAGCCTTGCAGGCGCGATCGCTGGCGCAGAGTATGGCTATAAAAAGGGCAAGTTTAAAGGTATGGTGATTTATGGAGCAGCAGGGGCGTTTGGCGGGGGGGTTACCGACTCGATGATCGCAGATGTGCTAGCAAATAAAAAGATAGATCTAGCCCAAGCTTTACTACACGGCGCACAAGAGGGAGCACTTAATATCGCAGCCGATGCCGTGCTTAAAGTCGCAGGCACAGCGATCAAAACCCTAAACCCAGAGAAGCTTAAAAATATCGCAGGCACAGCGATCGACTACACCCCCGTGCTAGGCTTTATCTCCCGCGCCCACGATGGCAACAAAGCCGCCGCGCAAAAGCTCATCAACACCACCCTGCCAAAAGAAGTCCAAGCAGAGCTAAAAGAGCTAGAATCTATCTTTGGCGCGAGCGTAGAGATAGGGCAGGTAAACACTAGCAAAGCCGCCAAAGCCCTAGAGTCTATCAAGCAACGACTAGGCAACGACTCCACCCTAGCAAAAGGAGCGCAAAAGTTCTACGACACCTTTGCTTTTACCGATCAAAAGCAAGCGCAAAAGGACTTTATCCGTGCGATCCGCGCAGATGAGAGCGGCAATCTCACAGCCTTTTTAAGCGAAGCGGCAAACGCTAGCCCCACACTGCAAAAAAGCCTGCAAACCGTGCTAGGGCAGACTACGGAGAAGCTTTTACACCAGCTAGAGCGATTTGAGCTAGCACCAAACACGATCAAAGATGTCTTTAACAACTTTGAAAAAGGCACAAAAGATTCTTATAAGCAAGCAGTAGAGGACATCTTGCAAGGGGTTTATGATGATAGCTACCGCGTAGTTTTGAAGCGCGATGAGCCAAACACGCCAGAGCACTTAGAGCTAGGCGAAGTGAGTAAGTTTAACACCCAAAGCTTTGAGGGCTTTAAGCAAAAGCTGCTAGATTCAGGGGTTATGGTAGAGGATAGCGCGAAGTTTTTGCACTTTGTAGAATCGAGCATTTACAACCCCAAGGGCGTAACCTTTGAGAGCCTAAACAACGCGCTTAAAACGATTAACGCCTACCACAAGCAAGCCACCGACCCCAACTTTAGAAGCTTTGTCAAAGACGCGGTAAATGGCTTTATCAAGCGCGATATACAAGCAGGCATAGAAGCGATTTTTGCGCAAAACAAAGCACTCTACAACGATGCGCGCACACTTTTTGACACAGCCCTAAGCGACTATGCCAAGATGAAAGAGACCCTAAAGCTAGTCGATAAGCTCAAAGTGCGCGATAGAGCCAAGAGCTATGAGCAAGTGGCAAACTCTCTTAGCCGATTTTTCCTAGCGCAAGGCGATAGTATCCCAAACTTTGAAGCCCTGCTAGGCTCTCTACCAAAGAGCGCACGCGAGCAAGTGGAGCTAAAGCTGCTCCAAGATATGCTAGAGATAAGCCTAGTGCGCTATGGAGAGAGCAGTGCGCTAGACTCTAGCGCGTTTTTTAAGCGGCTAGATCCTTTGAAAGCGCACTTCCAAAGCAAGAGTGCGCAGGACTTTATCGCCATAGCCCAAGATTTTCACACACTTTTCCGCAATGATGCCAAGATTTTAAGCTCGCTAGCCCCTACCACGACAGAGAAAATGGGCAGCTCTATCGCCACCACGCTGGAGGGCGCGATAAAGTTTCAAGTGATAAAAGCTCTCTTTGCCAATGTCGTGCGACTTTTGCCACACATTCCCTTTGCCAAAGGATTGAATGAAAAGGTGCAGGGCGCAGCACTAAGATTTCACCTAAAAAAGGCACTAGATTCTAGCATAAGTGTCGGGGAGTTTAAGCTAGAGCTACAAGCTAGAGCGATCAAAGGCGACTTTACAAACGCTACACGCGAGCAGATCGCTAAGATTTTGGGGCAAGTAGAAAACGCGCAAGAGAGCCTAGAGAGAGCCACCACGCCAAGCACGACACCAAAGACGCTAGACTCCAGCCTAAAAACAAGCGAGATAAAACAAGAACTTTTACAACGCTTAGAGTCGATTTTAAATAAGCCTTTGACAAACGCACAAGGCGTGCAAGCTTATATAAACCACGCTTCGATAGATAAAATGCTAAGCGATAAAGCCATAGCAAAAAGCGTGCAAAATGGATTTAGCAAGCAAGAGCATTTAGAAGCAGTGGGAGATATAGAGAGACTCTTTAGCATATCACAAGAAGCCGCTACGCATAGCCACAAAGGCGACAATCCAAGCGTGATAATCTGCAGACTAAACGCACCTTTTAAAAATGCAAACGCACTCATCACAACAAAAGAAAGCCTAGATAAAGATAAAAACAGGATTTATAGTGTAGAGTTAGAATTAACCCCCCGCTTTGACACTCCTGCGCGCCCGACAGACACAGAAGCTAGCAAGGGCAGCTCAAGCGCACTAAATGGACAAGGCGGGCAAGACTCACCGACTATTGCTAAAGCTGATCAAGGCAATTCTACCACACTATCCCCCCTAGAGCAAGCCCAAGCACCAAAAGTGGATTCTAGCGATTTACAAGCTTTGCGCGAGCAGACAAAGGAAATGCTAAAACCCTACACGCACAATAAAATAACCAATAAAAACGACAACACGCAGGCGGTTTTAACAAACAAAGGCATAGCAGAAATGCTAAGTGCTAAGGCTATCGCACAAAGCGTGAATAATGGATTTACACAAGCCCAGCACATCAAAGCCGTGCAGAATATCAAAGAGCTATTTACAGAAGCGATTTACAAAGAAACACAAGAGCCAAGACACCCTAAAAACGATGTGCTTGCGTATCGCATTTATAATGCAAATTTTGATAATGCCAATGCAATCATAAGCGTGCAAGAGAGAAAAATCAACGATGATGTAGTGTATTTTATGAAGCTAGAAAATTTACAGCCCAGCGCAAATGCTAGAGCCTTAACTAGCACGCCGAGCATAGAAACTAAGGTGGATAACCGAGCGCAAAGGCAATCGCTCCCGAGCTTAGAATCTCCCAGCAATTCTACCACACTATCCCCCCTAGAGCAAGCCCAAGCCCAAAAGCAAGCCACGCAAGAAGCCCAAGAAGCAGCCCAAGCAGCCCAAGCCGCCAAATATGAAGCCACCGCCCAAGCGATTAAAGACAAAAACGACCAAATCCAAAGCCTAAAAGACAGCCGCGCAGGCAAGAGCGAAATGGAAAGGGAAGTAACACTAGGGCAGCCCATAGCGATGAAGCACACAGAGCAGCCCCCCACCAGCATAGCCACTGATGATAATAATATCTACCAGCTAGACTTTGTCATCGTTAAAACCCACGATGTCAAACCCAACTTCAACGCCGATGGACTCCAGCCACGCACGCAAAAAGAGCATAAAACCATAGAATCCATAGCCCAAAACTTCAAGCCAGAAATGGTGCTAGGGCGTGGCGGCTACAAAGATCTCCCCATAATCGCAAAAGATGGGCAAGTCATCACAGGCAACCACCGCGTGCAAGGCTTTAAGGACTTTACAAGAGAGAGCCGCGCCGCGTATGAAAAGGCGATAAAAGACCGCTTTAATATCGAGCTAGCCAGCGATGAGCTGCTGCTACGAACCCCAAGCGATGATCTAAGTGTGAAAGAGCTTTTAAGCATAGCCTACAACTCCAATAAAGAAGACATCAAAAACTTGGGCGACCATATTTACAGCGTGCTAGGGCGATACGCGCCAAACTTTGCCAAGCTCCCACGCCAGCTAGAATCTAGCAGTGTGCAAGAGCTAAAGAGTAAAATCGCTAGAATCCTAGATCCTAGCCCCTACCCCAATGAAAACGATGCCAACTTAGCCCTGCTAGCAAACACCATAAAAGCCGATAAAAACGCCAATATCACCGAAATGCTTAACGCCTTTAGCAAGCTTGACAAAGAGGACGCAGCTAGGACGCTAAACACCTTTACCGACACCGCAGGGCTATGGCATATCCTAAGCAATAACGCCGTAGAGTATGGGCTAAAGCAGCTTGACTTGCGTCCCTATTTACTAGGCGCGATGTATAAAAGTGCTGTAAGCCAGCACACCACGCGAGCGGCAAACTTTAAAGAGCTAAATGCGCAGATTAAGCATATTTTAGACACGACAGACGCTAGTGGCAGCAATATGATGCTAGAGATAATGCCAAACACTTATGATAATTTAATAGCCGATTTACTAGGGGCAAGCTTGGCACGATTTATGCGGCTTGAGAATCCTAGTGCTAATCTCTATGAAGCACTAAAGGGAGCAAACAGCGGCATAAGAGAGCAGCTAGCCCCTAGACTAGACTTTGAGATAGGCTTCACCACAGGGAGAAATATCGAGCAAGCCGACATTTTTGACTTTATCGAATATATGATCCGCGAAGGAGATAAGGGCAAAGAAGTCGCAGAAGCAGTGGAGCTGCTACCAAAACTCCGCGAGAAATATAATGCTTTCAAAGCTAGCACAACACCGCCAAACACCCCCACACCACCGACACCACCAAAAGTGGATTCTAGTGTAGAATCCCAAGCCGAGCAAAAAAGCCTTTTTGACACGCAAACCCCAGCGGAGACCCCAGCGCAAAAAGTGGATTCTAGCGAAGTGCCAAACCATTACGCCCAAAGAGAGTAAACAAAGGCGATTTTAGAGCCTTTAATCAACAAGCCCATAACCAACCAAAACGATGGCAGAGTAGCGCAAATCTCACGCAAGAATATCGCCAAAATGACAAGCGATAAGGCAGTGGCAAAAAGCGTAGCAAACGGATTTAGTGAAGTGGAGCATTTTAACGCCGTGCAAGAAGTGGATAAACTCTACCAAAGGGCAGTATTTAAGCAAAGCGAAAAAGACCCTAAAAACAACGACCCAGCTTTGATTATACACCGATATAATGCCGAGCACGACAACGCAAACGCACTTATAACGATTAAAGAGAGTGTGGATAAAGATCAAAACAGGATTTATAGCTTAGAGTTAGAGAGTTTAGAGCCTAAGTTAAGCACTACGATCCGCGAGACTGAGCATAATGCCTTAAGCCCAAGTGTTAGCAAAGATTTTGATACTAGCGCGGATTCTAATATGTCTTTGAACACTGCCCGCGATTATACCACAAAAACATTTAACCAAGCCCAAACACCGCCGCGAGAAATCCCAGAGCAAGACTTACCCCACCACGCAGAAAAAGAATTATACGCAGAGCTTGAAGCCCTAAAGCCCTTGAAAAAGGAGCTAGCACAATTAAAGCAAACGGCGAGTGGCGAAGCAAGAAAAGGCGAGTATGATCAAGCTTTAACACTAGAGGAGCAAAAGCAAATCCCAGCAGAGATAGCCCAAGCAAAATCTATATAGCAAATACAAAAGAGCGACACGCATACTATGCAAACAATTCTCTTGAAAAAATTGATGAACTTGTGGAATCCTGCGAAACAACCACTATGCAAAATAATCAAATCTTAAAACAAACATTGATTGAATTTCATAATGCTATATCACACCTTCACGCTGTGATTTTATATTCTGGCGAAGCAAACAAGACAAGAGCGAAAAACCATTTTATACGAGGGGCTTTAGACTCATACAAGGCACTTATTAAAGATACTACCATCTTTAAGCGATGAAAGTAAAAAGCTAGAAGTTGATCGTATAAGAAAACTTCGAAAAATGGAATACCAAAATATTGGAAACGATGGTAATAAAAAGACAATTTTTGATGAATATGAAAATATAGCGCAAGATATTTTAAGACTCAAAAACTCAAAGTAATTTTTAACAACCACTGCAAAAATCTCCACTTTTACCCCTTTTTTTAGTCTAGCAAAGATTCTACCATAGC
>OWIQ01001118.1_pt1 | contig 11314 bp, 8 predicted proteins | sample 1732701 | NCBI WGS metagenome assembly OWIQ01 (sample SAMN05065744, study PRJEB22554) | human gut metagenome | biome: ENVO:2100002; feature: ENVO:00000062; material: ENVO:00002003 | host: Homo sapiens | place: USA
CACAGGGGCGGAACCGTGGGTTCCGGGCTGTTCGCGGAGAAAGCTCCCAGCACGCGGCCTACTCTACAGCCCAAACAGCAAAAAAGCTCCCCTTTGCAGGAGAGCTTGCGAACATTTTTTAAGCGTTTGCGGTGCGGGCATCGTGTTCCTTCTCGACGTCCTTTTCCTTCTGCAGACGTTTGCGCACCACAAAGTAGGCCGGAATGAGGAAGAAGCAGGCAAAGAACCATGCCACCGGGCTTGCGATGCAGGCCGCAAAGTAGCCCCACAGCGGCACGAACCAGAAGCCCACCATGGCGCGGGCGATCATCTCGGCCACACCGGCAAACATGGCAAGGCCGGAGAAGCCCAGACCCTGAATGGTGTAGCGGTAGATAATGAGCACCGCCAGCGGGATGTAGAATACGCTGTTCCAGAAGATAAAGCTCTGGGCATTGGCCATGATGGCGGTCTCGCTGGCATCCAGGAACAGGCCGATAAGCAGCTTATCCGTCACGCGCAGAATGAGGAAGGACGCAATGCTGTACACGCAGCCGATGCCGAGGGCGGTGTACACACCCCGGTCCACACGGTCCAGGTCCTTTGCGCCCATATTCTGGCTGGCATAGGTGGTCATCGCTGTGCCGATACTCTCCAGCGGCACGCACAGGAACTGCGCCGCCTTGCCGCCGGCGGTCTGCGCGGCCACGATGTCGCTGCCCAGACCGTTCACCGCACCCTGCAGCACCACGCTGCCAATGGCCGTAATGCTGCACTGCAGGCCCATGGGAATGCCCATGCTGCACAGCTTTGCGCAGTGGGTCAGGCTGAAACAGCCCTCTTCCCTGCTCCAGCGCAGCTCCGGGTAGTGGCGCAGGATGTACAAAAGACTGCCCAGACCCGCCACGGCCTGACTGACCACAGTGGCAAATGCCGCACCGAATGCCCCCATATGGAACATGATGATGCACACCAGATCCAGCCCAATGTTCAAAAAGCTTGCCACCAGCAGGAAATACAGCGGGCGCTTGCTGTCGCCCAGTGCACGCATCAGGGCGCTGGTCACATTATAAAGCAGAGTGAAGGGGATGCCTGCAAAAATGGTGCGGATATAGATATCCGCAAGGTCGATGATGTTTTCCGGGGTGTTCGTCCACACCAGCACCGAGCGGGTCAGCGCCACAGTGACAATGGTCAGCACCACCGCAAAGAAGATGGACAGCCACACGGTATTGGCGGTGTAGCGGCGCATCTCCCTGTAGTCCTTTGCGCCGAAAGTCCACGAGATGGGGATGGAAAAGCCGCAGGCGATGCCGTTCACAAAGCCCAGCACCAGATAGTTCAAACCGCCCACGCTGCCCACAGCGGCCAGCGCTTCCACGCCCACAAAGCGGCCCACGATGATGGTATCGGCCAGATTGTAGAACTGCTGGAACAGGCTGCCCAGCATCAGCGGCACCGCAAACGCAAGGATCAGCTTGAGCGGACTGCCTTGGGTCATATCCTTTGTCATAGTATAAAATCCTCCTGCCACACTGGGAACCGGCTTGATGTCGTGATTTTTGCCGTGAAAAACGCCCTGCCGGAAAGGGGCAGGACGTCGTGTACATTCATGAATGATATTATAGTGGAGTGACGCAGGATTTACAAGATTTGCATTGCATCAACATTTACGAATTTTTGCCGCAAGAATTGGTGATTTTGCTTATTCCGAGTAATGCGCAAGGAACTGTTTGGTGCGCTCCTCCTGTGGGTGCTCAATGAGCTGCTTGGCAGGGCCTTCCTCCACCACCACGCCGCCATCCATGAACATGATGCGGTCGGCCACGTCACGGGCAAAGTGCATCTCGTGGGTGACGATGATCATGGTGGTCTTGCGGTCAGCAAGGTCACGCAGGACGCGCAGCACCTCGCCGGTCAGCTCCGGGTCGAGGGCCGAGGTCGGCTCGTCGAAGCAGAGAATGTCCGGGTGCAGAGCCAGTGCGCGGGCAATGGCCACGCGCTGCTGCTGACCGCCGGAAAGCTGGTGCGGGTAGTGGCCTGCCCGGGCAGAAAGGCCCATCTGGGCCAGAAGTTCCTGTGCCTGCTGTTCCAGCTCGGCATGGATGGCCTTTTTGTTAGCCTTGTAGTCCGGACGCTCCTTTGCCAGCAGTTCACCCGCCAGCATTACGTTCTGCAGGGCGGTGTACTGCGGGAAAAGGTTGAAGTTCTGGAATACCAGGCCAAAGTGCAGCCGCTTTTTGCGGATCTCGCTCTCGCGCTGGGTGGCGGGGTCGGCAGCGTCCCACATGGTCTCGCCGTTCACCTTGATGATGCCGGTGTCCGGCCGTTCCAGAAAGTTCAGGCAGCGCAGCAGGGTGGTCTTACCGGAGCCGGACGAGCCGATGATCGCCAGCGCTTCGCCCTGTTCCAGCGTGAGTGAGATATCCTTGAGTACTTTGGTATCGCCAAAGTTTTTGCCGATGCCGGAGGCTTCAAGCAGTGCCATGATCCAATTTCCTCCCTTTCATCAGCGGAAATAATCCAGTTTCTTTTCGGCCCAGCCAAACAGCAGGGTGAGTGCACCCACGAACACCAGGAAGAAGATGGCAGTGGAGAACAGCGGCCAGATCAAGCCCTTTGCACTGTACTCCTTGGCCATCATGATGATCTCCTTGTTGGCAATGGTGTTTGCCAGCGAGGTATCCTTGACGAGGGTGATCACCTCATTGCCCATGGGGGCCAGAATGCGCTTGACCACCTGCAGCAGCGTCACCTTGAAAAAGATCTGGGTCTTGGTCATGCCCAGCACCTGACCGGCCTCGGTCTGGCCCTTGGGAACGGCTTCGATGCCGCCGCGGTAGATCTCGGAGAAGTAGCAGGCGTAATTGATGGCAAAAGCCACCACCGCCGCCACCATGCGTCCGCCGGAGCCGGAGGGCCACGGGTTATTCATGCCCAGCAGGCCGGGGCCAAGGTAGATCACGATGATCTGCAGCATCAGCGGCGTGCCGCGGATGACCCACACAAAGGTCTTTACCGCGCCGGAAAGCGGCTTGCACCGGCTCATGGAGCCGAAAGCCACCACCAGACCCAGCGGCAGCGCAAACAGCAGGGTCAGAGCGAACAGCTCACAGTTGAGCAGAAACGCGCCGGAAAGGCGACTCAGAATCACAGACACAAGAACACACCCATCAATCCGTTTTTTGAGCTCCTTCCGTCACCTTCGGTGACAGCTCCCTCAATGAGGGAGCCTCACGCATATCGGCAACAAAAAGCCTCCCTCACCGAGGGAGGTGGCATCGCGCAGCGATGACGGAAGGAGTAATTACATTCTTATAGAACTCAGTCGGCCAGAGCCAGATCGTACTTGTCGGCCAGAGCCTGCATGGTGCCGTCAGCCTTCAGCTCGTCAAAAGCGGCATCCACAGCTGCGGCGGTATCGCTGCCCTTGCGGAAGGCCACGCCGTACTCTTCAGCGTTCAGCTCGTCCACGATCTTCAGGCTTGCATAGTCGGTGCCCTCACCGATCATGGCGTTGGCCAGAGTCAGATCCAGCACAGCGGCATCAGCAGTGCCTGCGGCAACTTCCATCAGGCAGTCGGTCTGCACGCTCTTGGAGACGTAATCGGCCTGTGCAAGGTTCTCGTCGCCCTCAATGGCGGCTTCACCGGCAGAGCCAGCCTCGGCAACCACGGTCTTGCCCACCAGATCCGCAGTGGAGCTGTAGTCGGTGCCGTCCTTCACGACCACGACCTGTGCGTTCTTGGCGTAGGCCTTGGTGGTGGCGGTGTTGGCCATGATGTCATCGGTCAGGGTCATACCGTTCCAGATGCAGTCGATGCTCTTGGCATCCAGCTCCACCACCTTGGTATCCCAGTTGATCTCCACGAACTCCGGCTCGACTCCCAGCTTTTCGCACACGGCAGTTGCCAGCTCGGTATCAAAACCGGTAAAGTTGCCGTCGGCATCGGTGTAGTTCATCGGCTCATAGACGGTGTAGCCAATGACCATCTTGCCCTTTTCCTTGATGTAGTCCAGATCGCTGGCTGCGGTCTCGGAGGCGGCTGCGCTCCCGGATGCAGAGGCAGAAGATGCCACGGTGGAAGTGGATGCGGCACCGCCGCAGGCGGCAAGGCTCAGTGCCATGGCACCAGCCAGAAAAGCAGAGACAAGACGTTTCATAAAAGGTTCCTCCCCTTTTTGTTTCCCAAATGTGTTCCCTCTCGGTTTAGCATTTTATCATGCTAAAGTGTTAAACTGTGACTATAGAATAGCGCGTTTGCAGCCATTTGGCAAGAGGGAATGCAAAAGTTAGTGCAGTTCGTCTTTTTCAAGGCTTTTCTGCTCCAATTCTTTGGTCTGATTGCACAAAGAAAAGAGGAAAAGCTTTGCGCCTTTCCTCTTTTCTCCGCTTTACTCTTCCGTAAACGCCGCCAGCGCAGCCTTCTGCAGCTCCGTCACCGAGATGGTGCACAGTGCCGCAAGGTCGGCATCCGAACCATCGTCCGGGATGCCTGCGATCTCAGTACGGGTCTTGCCCTTCAGGTAATCGCACCAGCCCTCGCTGTGCTCATACCATTCCTTGTCCAGACTGGATGCCCCGCGCATCCCGTAGCTGTCGCCCAGTTCCACCTTGGTTTTGACCATCTCCGGTGCCGACACCGTACCATCCGCGCCCACGGTAAGGGCAGGCTCTGCCACATCCGCCACTGCACCGGTCACACGGCCGTCAGCATCCAGCGTCAGGGCTGCCACTGTGATGTCCACCTGCGCGGTCACATCGTGGTCATCGTCGGCGGTCAGTTCCTTGGTGTCATTGCGCACTGACACGCCCAGCACAGCGCGGTCGCCGCGGGCCGAGCCGACTGCCTTTGCATTCTCGCAGGCGCGCACCACAGCATCCCGATAGCCGTCCACCGCAATGGTGCAGGTGGAGAGCAGGTCAGCATCCTTCGGCTTGCCGTCATCGTCGGTGGCAAGCTTCTTCACCTCATCCGGGGTTTTGCCGGTAAGATAATTGCCAAAGGCATCCGCCTGCTCTGCCCAGCCCTTTTTCAGCGAGGACACCGCCGCCAGCGGGTAATCGTCGCCCTTCTGGCGCTTGGTGCGATCGTCGGTGGGCATCGTCACCTTGCCGGTGCTGTCCCCCGTGACCGAGATCTCCACCTCGTCCAGCATCACATCTGCCACCCTGCCCTCGGCATCCAGCAGAACGGCAGCTGCGATGGTATCGATCTTGCCCGCGCGTTCCTGATCAGACGCTTCGGTCAGGATGCCAAGGCCGGTGCGGTATGCGGCGTTCTGGCCCGCCTGCCCCGTCTGCGATGAACTGCCGCCCATGTTCGTGCTCATGCTGCCGGAGGAACCGGAATCGCTTCGGCTGCAGGCGGTCAGGGCCAGAGCTGCCGCCAGCGTGCAGCCCAGGATCATGCGAGGTATCTTTTTCATTATAATAAAACGCTCCCTTTCCTGCCCCCATCGTAAAGAGGCTTTTGGGCTAGTTTACCCGGAAAAGGAACGTTTTATAAAACGGAACTCCTTCCGTCTGCTCACTTCGTTCGCATCCACCTGTTCCCCTTTTTGTCACTTACGTGACATCTTCCCCCGGCCGGGGGAAGTCTGTCTCCCGGAGGGAGGCTTTGGCAGTGCAGAAAGCTTTTCTTCTTCGCCAGAGGCTCCCTCTCCGAGGGAGCTGTCACCGGAGGTGACTGAGGGAGTTTCTTTTACATCAGCGGGCTCAGCAGCCGCAGCACACTGTCCAGTACCGTGCCGGGCAGGCTGGTGCGGCATTCCGTCACCTGTATCTCGCGGCACTGCGGCAGCGTGGCCCGTACATCGTCCCGCAGAACTGCCACCTGACTGTTCTTTTGCAGCAGTACACCGCACTCAAAGTGTAGGAACAGGCTGCGGTAGTCCATGTTGATGCTGCCCACTACGGCAGTTACATCGTCGCTTACCCAGCACTTGGCATGCAGAAAGCCGGGCGTATATTCGTAAATGCGTACACCTGCCCTCACAAGCGGCAGATAGTACGACCGGCTCAGCCGGAACACCAGCTTTTTGTCCGGGATGCCCGGCAGCACCAGCCGGATGTCCACCCCGCGCTTGGCCGCGTTTTTCAGTGCGTCCAGCATTTCCTCGCCCACGGCAAGGTAGGGCGTGTAGATATAAACATACCGCTGTGCCTGCGCAAGGATGTTCAGGTACACCGTCTCGGCCATCGGTTCCTCGTCCAGCGGGCTGTCCGCGTAGGGCTGCACGATGCCGTCCGATACCGGCGTCACCAGCGGCATGGGACGAAATGCATCATAATCCGTCTCGCTGGGGCGGAAGGCGTTCCAGAAGTTGAGGAACATCACCGTAAAGTTCCACGCGGCATCGCCTTCCACACGCAGGGCTGCATCCTTCCAGTAGCCAAAGCGCTGCTCCGCATTGATATACTCATCTGCCAGATTCACGCCGCCGGTGTAGGCCACCGTACCGTCAATGACTACGATCTTGCGGTGGTCGCGGTGGTTCATCACCAGCGAGAGCAGCGGCATCACCGGGTTGAACGGGATGCAGCGGATGTGCGCCCGCTCCATACGCACGATAAAATCGGCGGGCAGACCCAGCAGACTGCCAAAATCATCGTAGATCAGGCGCACATCCACGCCCTGCGCAGCCTTGCGGCGCAGGATCTTTTCAATGCCGTTCCACATGCAGCCGTGGCTCACGATGAAAAATTCCAGAAAGATGCTCTTTTCAGCCTTTTCCAGATCGGCCAGCAGCTGCGGATACATGGCTTCGCCGCAGGCAAAATACTGCGTGCGAGTGTTCTGCCACGCCGGATAGGGGCCGTACTTTGCCACATATCGGCTCTGCCCCTGCTCGCGGGCATCCAGACCTTCCAGCACACCCGGCTCCTGTACAAGGTCTTTTTTGTGGGCATCCTCCACCGCCTGCATTTTCAGGCGCAGACGCTTGGCCGGGCGTTTGTTGCCAAAAGCCAGATACAGCGCACCGCCCAGCAGCGGCAGAATGCCGATCAGTGCGATCCAGCCCACCTTGTAGGCGCTGTTCTCATCCTTGCGCACAAGGTACAGGACGATGAGCAGGCTCAGTGCGTTGAGCAGGCCGTTCACCCACACGCGGCCCGTTCCGGTGGTGATGGCAAACGCCACCCAGCACAGCCACAGCAGCTGCAATGCCACCAACACCACCGTGATGGTGACGCGGTTCAGAATGCGGCTGAAAAAGCGCACGACCGGTGAACGAAAAAGCATGGGCCTGCCCTCCTTTCCCATTTATAATTATGTGTAAGTATAGCGCGGTTTTACAACTTTTTCAAGTTTTGCGCTGTTCAAAAAAAAGCAAGCCAGACCCGCAGGCCCGGCTTGCTTGCAATATCAAAAACTCTTTTACTCTGTTTTTCCGTCCTCATAGCCCACCATCAGGCCGCCCTGCTCAGCGTAGTAGCTGCACAGGCCGCCGCACTCGGCCACATCCACCTGCGCCCCTGCAAACACCGCGTGGATCATCAGCTTCAGGCGCTTGGCAGCTTCCGGGTTATCACAGTGGGCAATGTGCACTTTACCATCGGTAAAGCCGTGATCCTTCAATTCCAGCACGATGCGCTCCAGTGCACCGTGCTCGCCGCGGGTCTTGCACAGCACCTCCAGCTCGCCGCTCTCACTGGCCTGACCAATGACCCGGATGCCCAGCATCCGTGCCACAGCGGCAACAGCAGGCTTCACACGGCCATTGCGGGCCAGATTGGCCAGCGATTCCAACGAAAACAGCAGATGTGTGTGCTTGTGGTAAGCCAAGATCGCCTCGCAGATCTCGTCAAACTCCATCCCGATCCGGACGAGATCCCGCAGACGCTCTGCCAGCAGACGCAGCTCCGGCCCGGCGGACAGGCTGTCCAGAACAAAAACACGGGCCTCCGGGTGCGTTTCCTTGTATTCTTCCGCTGCCAGCAGTGCAGCATTGTAGCTGCCGGACAGTGTGCCCGTGATGGTGGCAACAAAGATCTGCTCCGCACCCTCATAAGCAGCCAACCAGTCTGCCACATTGGGGCAGGAGGTGCTGGTCTTGCCCTTGTAAGTACGCAGAGACCGGGCCATGTCCACAGCATCCAGAGTACCGTCATCCAGATATTCCTGTTCATCCGTGACGATCTTCAACGGCACACAGGCAAAATCCACGCCCGGCAGGGCATACAGGCTGGACGAAGAATCCACAACGATCTTGGTTTTCATAAAATGCACGCTCCAAATCTATTTTGTGATAGCAGGTCATTTTTTTATTTTCCGTGCCTTACACGCACTTCCGCCTGCATGGTTTTTCGGTTCACTGCAGACATCATAGCAGTTTTTCAAAAACCTGTCAAGGGATTTTATGCATTCTTTCAAAAGTTTTAAAAATCCGTTGACCAGAGAACCGATTTGCGCTATAATACCGCCAGAAAACCATTTTCTGTATCCCGCGCAGCCCAGCTGCGCCAACCTTAGAAAACTGCTTACGATATGAAAACTGAAACCAAATGCCGCGTTGCGGCCTGCGCCGCCGGGTTTGCCCTGCCCCGGTACGCCGATCTCCCGCAGATGGGGCTTTACCTTGACCAGACCGTGCAGTACGTCAACAGCTATTTCCGCACCTTCTGCGGCGTGGAGCTCACCTCTTCCATGGTCAGCAACTACGTTAAAAAGGGCATTTTGTCCCACCCGGTGCGCAAGAAGTACGCCCGCGATCAGATCGCATCCCTGATGTACATTGCAGTCTCCAAAACGGTGCTCTCAATGGAAAACATCGATGCCCTGTTTAAAATGCAGCGGGCGCACTGTTCCGCCGGGGCAGCTTACGACTACTTCTGCGACGAGATGGAAAACTGCCTGCCGTTTGTATTCGGCTGCACCAGGGAGATCCGCGACCTTGCCGTGGATGCCGCAGATGAAAAGCTGCTTCTGCGCAGCACGATCCTTGCAGCGGCAAACAAAATGTACTTGGACTGCTGCTTCAACGCCCTGCGGCAGGAGGAAAATCTCTGGGATACCATTCTGCCTGATCTGGCGTAAGAACACAAAAAAGGCCGTGCCTCCACAAAAGGAAGCACGGCCTTTGCATTTTATACGTTCAAGATCAGGTATCCTGCAGCTCCCCGCGGCTTGCAGCCTTGAGGTATGCGAAGATGAAACCGTCCAGATCGCCGTCCATCACGGCATCCACATTGCCGGTCTCGTAGTTGGTGCGGTGATCCTTGACCATGGTGTAGGGCATGAACACATAGCTGCGGATCTGGTGGCCCCATGCGATCTCGTTCTGGACGCCCTTGATGTCGTCGATCTTGTCCATATGCTGCTGCTTGGCGATCTGGTAGAGCTTTGCCTTCAGCATCTCCATGGCGTAGTCGCGGTTCTGGAACTGGCTGCGCTGCGTCTGGCAGGCGGTGACGATGCCGGTGGGGATATGAATGAGACGCACCGCAGACGAGGTCTTATTGACGTGCTGGCCGCCCGCGCCGGAGGAGCGGTAGACCTGCATTTCAATGTCCTCGGGTCGAATGTCGACCTCGATGTCGTTGGGCAGCTCGGGCATGACCTCGAGTGCGGCGAAGCTCGTCTGGCGGCGGGCGTTCGCGTCGAAGGGCGAAACGCGCACCAGACGGTGGACACCGTTCTCGCTCTTAAGGTAGCCGTAGGCGTTCTCGCCCTTGACCATGACCGTCGCGCTCTTGATGCCGGCCTCTTCGCCGTCGATATAGTCCATCATCTCGAACTCGAAGCCGTGCTTGTTCGCCCACTGCATATACATACGGTAGAGCATCTGCGTCCAGTCCTGCGCCTCGGTGCCGCCCGCGCCGGCGTGGAAGGTCAGAATGGCGTTGCAGTTATCGTACTCACCGGAGAGCAGCGTCGTGAGGCGGACCTCCTCGATCCGCTTCTCCAGATCGGCGAAGCCCTCCTCCAGCTCGGGCAGCAGGCTGGCGTCGTCCATCTCGTTGCCCATGTCGATGAGGGCGAGCAGGTCGTCGCGCGTGGAGACAAGCTTTTCAAAGCGGTGGACCTTATTTTGCAGCTGCTTGGTGCGCATCTGATTGGCCTGCGAGCGCTCGATGTCGTTCCAGAAGCCGTCCTCGTGCGCCTCGGCCTCGAGCCGCGCGATCTCGTGCTTGGAGGATTCGATGTCAAGCGCCTTCTGAAGGTTTTCAAACGTGTCGCTCATGGCGAGCAGCTTCTGCTTATAGGAATCGTATTCGATAACAGCCATGGTGATCTCCTCTTCTCATACTGCATTAGCCGAAAAAGTATATCATACCGCCGCGCGAAAGGCAAGAAAAATCCGCCTCGGCGGCGGATTTTCCCAATTTTTTATCGTCAACGGTGCAAACTGCCCCATAAAAACAAAAAATCCACGCATCCCTGCGTGGTTCCGTTTTGGTCGCTCAGCGCTCGCTGACGATCTGCTCCGTCGTGCCGAAGATCATGTCATCGACGTCGAAGCCCTTGAAGTTTTCAAACATCATATTGGTTCTCACGCTCCTTTCTCTTTTCAATTTCAAGTGTATGATACCATTTCTTCGTCAAGTGCGCAAGCGTGATTTTCAACATATTTCACAAAAATATTTTTGTTGTTTTATGCTTTATGCTAATCCGTTTTGCTTGTTTCCACTCAAAGCCCTGTGGTAAAATAATGTATCCAATTTTGTTCTTCGGGAGGCGAGAGGACGCCTATGTACGAATTTTTTGCCGGCGACTACGACGTTGCCGTCATCGGCGCGGGCCATGCCGGCATTGAAGCCGCGCTCGCAAGCGCGCGGTTGGGACGGAAAACGGTCTGCTTCACCATCAACCTTGACGCCGTGGGCAATATGCCCTGCAACCCTGCCATCGGCGGCACGGGCAAGGGCCATCTTGTGCGCGAGCTGGACGCGCTCGGCGGCGAGATGGCAAAGGCCGCCGACCGCGCCTGCATCCAGTATCGCCTTTTGAACCGCGGCAAGGGCCCCGCCGTGTGGTCTCTGCGCGCGCAGGCGGACCGCCGCCGTTATCAGCAGATCATGAAGCATACGCTCGAGCAGCAGGAAAACCTGACGCTGCGGCAGGCGGAGATCGTGGAGCTGCGCGTGGAAAACGGCGCAGTCTCCGCCGTCGTCACCGCGACGGGCGCGGTGTTCGGCGCAAAGGCTGTCATCCTCTGCTCGGGAACCTACCTCGACGGGCGCACCATCGTGGGCGAATGTATTCAGTCAAGCGGCCCCGATGGGATGCACGCAAGCCTGCCGCTCGCGGAGCAGCTGCGCGCGCTCGGACTTCCTCTGCGCCTGTCTCTTATACACATCTCCGAGCCCACGAGACGGAGCTACATCTCG
>OWIQ01001119.1_pt1 | contig 11298 bp, 7 predicted proteins | sample 1732701 | NCBI WGS metagenome assembly OWIQ01 (sample SAMN05065744, study PRJEB22554) | human gut metagenome | biome: ENVO:2100002; feature: ENVO:00000062; material: ENVO:00002003 | host: Homo sapiens | place: USA
TCCGTCTCGTGGGCTCGGAGATGTGTATAAGAGACAGCCCCCGGCAAGCCCCAGGCCCCCGGCTGCCCGCCGGAGTTCTACGCCCGGCAGGCCACCCGCACCGTTCGCAGCCGCACCTTCTGGCTGATGCTGGTGATGGGCATCCTGGTGTTCGTGATCCTGTTTTTCCAGCTGTACCACCTTCAGATCACCCGGCATAAGGAGCTCCAGACCAAGGCTCTGGACCAGCAGACCCGCCAGACGGTGGTCTCCGCCTTCCGGGGCACCATCTACGACCGCAACGGCAGCCAGCTGGCGGTGTCCGTGTCCACGGAGGACGTTGTGATGTCCCCCTACCACATGAAAAAGCAGCTGGATGATGAGGCAGAGCGGCTGGAGAAGATCCGCCTGGAAAACGCCCAGCTGAAGAAGGGCGAGACGCCTCAGTCCGAGGACACAACGGTTCTTTGGGACTTTGACTCCCTGGCCGCCAGCCTGGCTGATATCCTGGGCATATCCCAGGACGACGTCAGGGAGCGCATGAACAACACCGACTCGCAGTATGAACTTCTGGCCAAAAAAGTGGATGAGGATACGGCAAACCAGATCCGTCAGCTCATCAATGATTTGAACGTTGAGGGGCTGGACCTGACTGCAACATCCAAGCGGGTGTACCCCTACGGTTCCCTGGCCTCTCATGTTCTGGGCTTTGTGGGCACCGACAACACCGGCCTGTACGGCCTGGAGTCCCGCTATGACAAATACCTCCAGGGCCAGACCGGCCTGGTGGTCACCGCCAAGGACGAACGGGGCAATCCCCTTCCCTATGAATACGAGCAGTATTTCGCCGCCCAGAGCGGTCAGGACCTGGTCCTGACCCTGGACGCCAACGTCCAGTATTACCTGGAAAAATATGTAGGTGAAATGGCCGATAAATACGGCGCGGAGAACGGCGCCACCGGCATCGTCATGGACGTCAAGACCGGCGGCGTTCTGGGGATGGTGTCCTACCCCACCTATGACCTCAATAACGCCTTTACCGTCCAGAACGACCTGTTCAAAAAGAATCTCACCGACACCTCCGATCAGCTGCTGAAGCAGTGGCGCAACAAGACCCTCAACGACACCTACGAGCCCGGCTCTACCTTCAAGATCCTCACCATGTCCGCCGCCATGGAGGAGGGGCTCATCAATATGAACACCACCTATACCTGCACCGGCGGCATCCATGTGTCCGACGCCACCATCCACTGCACCGGCACCCACGGCACCCAGACCCTGAAGGAGGCCGCGGCCCATTCCTGCAACCCCGCTTTCATCACCTTCGGTCTGCAGCTGGGCAACGAGAAGTTCTATGAATATATGAACGACTTCGGCCTCATGCAGGGCTCCGGCGTGGATCTGGACGGCGAGGCCAGCGGCGTGTTCGCCAGTCCCGAGAGCTTCACCCAGCTGGACCTGGCCTGCTACGCCTTCGGCCAGAACTTCAACGTCACCCCCATGGCCCTGATTGCGGCCCAGGCGGCCTGCGTCAACGGCGGCTATCTGCACGCCCCCTATCTGGTGGAGCAGATCGTGGACAGTGACGGCAACGTCACCTATCAGCATGACAACACGCCCGTGCGCCAGGTCATCAGCGAGGAGACCAGCGCCCATGTCCGGGAATGTCTGGAATATGTCGTATCCGACGGCACCGGCCGCAACGGCCAGGTGAAGGGCTACCGCGTAGGCGGCAAAACCGGCACCGCCGACAAGGGCCAGACCGGCGACCTGGTGGTCTCCTTTGTCAGCTTTGCCCCGGCGGACGATCCCCAGGTCATCATCCTGGTGACCATGGATACTCCCAGCCGCAGCGCCGGCACCTCCGTGTCCGGCGGCAGCATGGTGGCCCCTGTCAACAGCAAGATCATGGCGGATATTCTGCCCTATCTGGGCATCGAGCCCACCTACAGCGCCGAGGAGCTGCTGGGCGCGGATACCACCGTTCCCTATGTCATCGGCAGCACCGTGGAGGATGCCAGGAGCCGTATGGAGGCCCGGGGCTTCACCTGCAAGGTGGTAGGCTCCGGCGGCACCGTCACGGACCAGACTCCTGCCGGCGGCGCGGTGATCCCCGGCAAGGCCACGATCATTCTCTATGCCGGGGCCGAAAAGCCCAACACCATGTACACCGTTCCCCAGCTGGTGGGCAAAACGGCGGCGGAGGCCAACGTGGCCGCCACCAACGCCGGACTCCTGGTGCGGTTCAGCGGCGCCACGCAGACCACCTCCGGCAATATCCGGGTGCTGAGCCAGAGCCTGGAGGCCGGACAGCAGGTGCCTGCCGGCACGGTGATCACCGTCCAGCTGGGCGATACCAATATGTCAGACTAAGGGAAAGGAGTCCCCTCTGTGGATCTGCGGGACCTGCTGGCAGGCGTTCCCATCCGGGACGCATCGCCGGACCTGCCCCGGGACGTCACCGGCGCAGGCTATGATTCCCACACGATACAGCCCGGTCAGGCGTTTGTGGCCATCCACGGCGCCGCCACCGACGGCCACGACTATACGGCTCTGGCCCGGCAGCGGGGCGCGTCCTGCGCCATATCCACCCATCCGGTGGAGGGCCTGCCCTACGCCATTGTCCCCGACACCCGGCAGGCCCTGGCCCGGATAGCCAGAAACTTCTTCCGCCACCCGGACCGGGAGCTGCACCTCATCGGCGTCACCGGCACCAATGGAAAAACCTCCGTGGCCTGGCTGACGGCAGGCATGCTCCAGACCCTGGGCATACGGACCGGTCTCATGGGCACCAACGGCTGCCGCATCGGGGACACGGTCCTCCCCTCCCGCCGCACCACCCCCGAATCCTGGGAGGTGCAGCGTCTGCTGCGGCAAATGGCCGATTCCGGGTGCACCCACGCGGTGATGGAGGTATCCTCCCACGCATTGGCTCTTGACCGCGTCTGCGGCTTGGCGTATACTATAGCCGCTTTCACCAATCTCAGCCGGGACCACCTGGACTTTCACGGCACCATGGACCGCTATGCGCAGGCAAAGTCCGCACTGTTCCGCCAGTGCGGGCAGGCCGCCGTGAACCGGGATGACCCGTGGGCCTCCCGCATTCTCCGGGGCTGCGTCTGCCCCGTGTATGGCTATGGCATCCGCAGCGGCGACCTGCGGGCCGAGGACGTGGTCCTCTCCCCCGCCGGCGTCCGCTTCACCGCCCGGGAGGGCGCGTCGACGGTTCCCGCCGCCGTTCCCATCCCCGGTATGTTCACCGTGTACAACACCTTGGCGGCCCTGTCCATTGCCCGCCTGTCGGGCATTTCCCTGGCGGACGCGGCAAAGGCGTTGGGACAGTCCCGCTCTGTTCCGGGGCGGATGGAGCCGGTACCGGTGCCGGGGCGCGGCTATCGCGTGTTCATCGACTTTGCCCACACGCCGGACGCCATGGAAAACGCCCTGAAAACCGCCCGGTTCATGACCTCCGGACGACTCATTGCGGTGTTCGGCTGCGGCGGAGGCCGGGACCCCGGCAAGCGCCCCCTGATGGGCGCGGCGGCCTCCCGATACGCCGACCTGACGATCCTCACCTCCGATAATCCCCGGACGGAGGACCCGCTGGCCATTATCCGGGATATCCTCCCGGGCATCACCGGCAGCCATCAGGTGGTGCCGGACCGCCGGGAAGCCATTTTCCGGGCTCTGTCCCTGGCCCGCAGCGGTGATACCGTTCTCCTGTGCGGCAAGGGCCATGAGACCACCCAGGAAACAGACGGAAAGCTGCTGCCATTGGATGAAAGGCAGATCATTGCGGAATATATAAACGGAAGCTGACCACGTCCCCACGGGACGGGAAGGAGAGAACATGATGGAAATTATTCTGGCAGGCGTCGTAAGCCTGGCGATCACCCTGGCAGCCGGTAAGCTGCTGATCCCCGCCCTGATCCGGCTGAAGGCCGGGCAGAGCATCAAGGAGGTTGGCCCCACCTGGCACAAGGGCAAACAGGGCACTCCCACCATGGGCGGCCTGATGTTCATCATCGGCATCGGCATCGCCATTCTGATCCTGGGCTGGAGGGGCATGCTGGAGGGGAACTTCACCCACCTGTATGTCTATGTATTCGCCCTGGTATTCGGCGTCATCGGCTATATCGACGACTATCAGAAGGTGAAGCATCACCACAACACCGGCCTCACCGCCCCCCAGAAGTTCCTGCTTCAGCTGGCGGCGGCCATTGCCTTCCTGTGTCTCATGCGGTACGAGGGCATGCTGAGCCCCAACCTGTATATCCCCTTCTTCAACACCCATCTGGTGCTGCCGTGGGTGGTGTATATGATCTTCGCCGCCTTCGTCATCATCGGCACCGTCAACGCCGTGAACATTACCGACGGCATCGACGGTCTGTCCTCCAGCGTCACGGTGCCGGTGGCCGTATTCTTCGCGGTGCTGGGCGGCATGTGGCAGGGCTTCGGCCAGCTGGGCGTTTTTGCCGGCGCTCTGGTGGGCGGCCTGCTGGGCTTCCTGTGCTATAACCACTATCCCGCCAAGGTGTTCATGGGCGATACCGGCTCCCTGTTCCTGGGCGGTGCGGTGGCAGCCCTGGCCTTTGCCTATGACATGCCCCTGATCCTGCTGCTGGTAGGTTTTGTCTATCTGTGCGAGACGCTGTCCGACATCATCCAGGTGACGTATTTCAAGCTCACCCACGGCAAGCGGATCTTTAAGATGGCCCCCCTCCACCACCACTTCGAGATGTGCGGCTGGAAGGAGACCAAAATCGTGGCGGTATTTGCCGCCGTCAGCACCCTGTTCTGCGTTCTGGCTTATCTGGGCGTTATGGATCGCTTCGGCGCATAACCAAAAGCATTTCGGAAAGGAGGGGAGCCCATGGCCCTGCGCACAACCAAACGACGTCCCGTGGGGACCTGGAGCGCCCAACGGCGCCAGGACGCCATGGAGCAGTCCCGGGAAGCCGCCCGGGGTCCTATGGACCTGCCGTTTCTGCTGCTGACGCTGCTGCTGACGGCTATGGGCATGGTCATGGTGCTGTCCGCCAGCTTCCCCTCCGCCTACTACGAAAACGGCGGCAACGGCGCGTACTACTTCATCCGCCAGGGCATTTTCGCCCTGCTGGGCCTTGCCGTTATGTTCGCTCTCAGCAAGCTGAACTATCAGCGTCTGCGGGGCGTGGGCCGTCTGCTGCTGTGGGCGTCCTTGGCGCTGCTGGTGCTGGTCATCATTCCCCATAACCCCATTGCCATCACGGAAAACGGCGCCACCCGCTGGCTGGGCATCAAGGGCACCGTTCTGCGGTTCCAGCCCTCCGAGATCGCCAAGCTCGCCGTGGTCATCTACTTTTCCGCCACCATCTCCAAAAAGCGCGAGAAAATGCAGACCTGGCGTCAGGGCATCTGGCCGTATCTGCTGATCCTGGGCGTTATCGCGGGCCTTATGATGCTGGAGCCTCACTTGTCCGGCACCATCCTCATTGTCTGCACCGGCATCGTTCTGATGATCGTGGGCGGCATTAAGGGCTGGCTGATCCCCACCGGCATTGCCGGCGTGGGCCTGGTGGGCACCCTGTACGTCACCCTGGTGAAAAAGGGCATCCTCCACTATGGCGAGGACCGCATCAACACCTGGCGGGACCCCTTCAACGCCGATTGGTACCGGGGCGACGGCTGGCAGAGCGCTCAGTGCCAGATCGCCATCGGCTCCGGCGGCCTGCTGGGCGTGGGCCTGGGCAAGGGACGGCAGAAATTCCTCTACCTGCCCGAGGAGCACAATGACTGCATCTTCGCCGTGATCTGCGAGGAGCTGGGCCTGGTGGGTGCCTGCGTCGTCATGCTGGTATTCGCCCTGCTGATCCTCCGGGGCTTCTGGATCGCCCTCCACGCCCGGGACCGGTTCGGCGCTCTGCTGGTGGTAGGCTTCATGACCCTCACCAGTCTGCAAACCTTTCTGAACATTGCGGTGGTCACGGGCCTGGTGCCCACCACCGGTATTTCCCTCCCCTTCTTCAGCTACGGCGGCACGGCCCTGCTGTGCCAGCTGGCGGAGATGGGCATCGTACTCAGCGTTTCGCGGCAGATGCCTGCGCCGCAGAACGGATAGGAGGCGCGGCAAAATGAAAGTGATTTTTACCTGCGGCGGAACGGCGGGCCATGTGAACCCCGCCCTGGCTCTGGCCGGATACATGCGGCAGCAGGACCCCAAAGCCCGGTTTCTGTTTGTGGGCACTCCCGACGGTATGGAGCGCGACCTGGTGGAAAAGGCGGGCTACCCCTTCCGGGGCATTCCCATGGGCGGCTTTCAGCGCTCCCTGGGCCACGGCGGCCTGGGGCACAATCTGAACTCCCTGGCCATGCTGGCCAGGTCCCGCAGCCGTGCCCGGGCCATTCTCCGTGATTTCCGTCCTGATCTGGTGGTGGGCACCGGCGGCTATGCCAGCTATCCGGTGGTAAAATGCGCCGCCGGCATGAGCATCCCCACGGCGGTCCACGAGTCCAACATGGTCCCGGGCCTCACCACCAAAATGCTGGAGGGTTCCGCCGACCGCATCATGGTGGGCTTCGAGGAGTGCCGCCGGCACTATCGCCATCCCGACAAGATCGTCGTCACCGGCACCCCGGTGCGGGGCGACTTCTTTGACCTGACCCGTTCCCAGGCCCGGGAAAAGCTGGGCCTGACCGATGGCCGGCCTCTGGTGGTGTCCTTCTGGGGCAGCCTGGGCGCCAGCCATATGAACGCCCACATGGAGGATTTCTTCCGCCTGGAGGCGGCGGACGGCATGCCCTTCCACCACATCCACGGCGTGGGCAAAAGCGGCTACCCCGCCATGACCGCCCGCCTGCGGGCAGACGGCCTGGACCATGTCCCCGGGCTGGACGTCCGGGAGTATATCTATGACATGGCTCCCGTCATGCGGGCGGCAGACCTGGTGATCTGCCGGGCCGGCGCCTCCACCATCAGTGAGATCACGGTCCTGGCCACTCCGGCCATCCTGGTCCCCTCCCCTTACGTCACCAACAATCACCAGGAGAAGAACGCCCGGATTCTGGAGCGGCACGGCGGAGCCGTGGTGCTGCTGGAATCGGAGGCCTCCGGCGAAGCGCTTTACCGGACGGCCCGGGACATTCTCCGTGACCCCCAGCGCCAGGCGGACATGAGCCGCGGCATGGCGGAGCTGGGCATCCGGGACGCCACAAAGCGTCTCTATGACACCGTCATGAGCATCCGCAAGTAACCCCCTCCCCCACCCCCTGCATAGGATAGCGGGAAAAAGCTATGAAAGGCGGGGGCATATGAGCCTGATGATAGAAGGGGGACGCCGCCTGTCCGGCGACCTGACGGTACAGGGGGCAAAAAACAGCGTGCTGCCCATTCTGGCAGCGTGTATTCTCAGCGGGGACGTCTGCGTTTTGCAGCGCTGTCCCCATCTGGAGGACGTGGACACGTCCATTGACATCCTGCGGCACCTGGGCTGCGCCGTTCGCTGGAACGGCCCGGACCTGGAGGTGGATTGCTCCACGCTGACCCGCTGGGACATTCCGGACCGGCTTATGCGCCGCATGCGCTCGTCTGTGGTGTTTCTGGGGGCCATTCTGGCCCGCTGCGGTCAGGCGGAGCTGTCGTACCCCGGCGGCTGCGCCATCGGGGCCCGGCCCATTGACCTGCACCTGTCCGCCCTGCGGACCCTGGGTGCCTGTATCCGGGAGGAGGGCGGCCGCCTGGACTGCACCGCCTCCGGCCTCGCCGGGGCCGAGATCGTTCTGAGCATCCCCAGCGTGGGGGCCACGGAAAACGCCATGCTGGCCGCCATCGGTGCCAAGGGCGTCACCATCGTTTCCAACGCTGCCCGGGAGCCGGAGATCGTGGACCTGCAGGCCTTTCTGCAAAAGCTGGGGGCCAGCGTTCACGGCGCAGGCACCTCCACCGTGGTCATCGAAGGCGCGGAGGAGCCGCTCCATGGCTGCTGCCACCGCATTCTGGGGGACCGCATCGCGGCGGCTACATATCTGGCGGCGGCAGCCGCCTCCGGCGGAGACATCTTCCTCCGGGACGTGGACTACCGCCACCTGTCCACCGTTACCGGTGTGCTGCGCCAGGCCGGCTGCGGTCTGGTCTGCCGGGACGACGGCATCCGACTGACCTCCGACGGGCATCTGCGGGCCGTCAGTCCCATTCGCACCGCACCGTATCCGGGCTTCCCCACCGACGCCCAGGCAGTGCTGATGGCGTCTCTGCTGCGCAGCAGCGGCACCACCGTATTCGTGGAAAACATTTTCGAGAGCCGTTACCGCCATGTGCCCGAGCTGGTGCGCATGGGGGCCGACATTCGGCTGGAGGGCCGTGTGGCGGTGGTATGCGGCGTTGACCGGCTCCACGCCGCCCGGGTCCGGGCTATGGATCTTCGGGGCGGAGCCGCCCTGGTGATTGCCGGGCTCCAGGCCCACGGCGTCACCACGGTGGAGCACCTCCACCACATCCGCCGGGGCTACAGCGACCTGCCCGGCGACCTGGCCCGCCTGGGGGCCCACATACACACAGATATCACAGAGGGAGGAGCTTCCAATGACCCAACCCCGCAAGCACAGACGCAGCCGCCGCCGGAAGCGGCAGGGCAGCCTTGCGTTTCTCTATAGACTTCTTACGTTTGTTCTGATCTGCGGCGCCATTGTGGCGGCCCTGTCCCTGTTTTTCAAGGCGGAGCAGATTTTTGTCACCGGCACCTCCCGCTATTCCCAGCAGCAGGTGCTTCAGGCCAGCGGCATCCGCCAGGGCGGGAACCTGTTCCTGCTGAACAAGCACCAGGCCGCCGCATCCATTACCGAGCAGCTGCCCTATGTGGAGTCCGTCCGCATCCGCCGCCAGCTGCCCAACGCCCTGCATATTGAGATCACCGAGTGCGCCCACCCTCTGGCCCTGGAGCAGGATGGCGCGGTGTGGCTTCTCAACGGCAGCGGCAAGCTCATCGACAAGCTCCAGCCCGGCCAGGGGGAGTCCTACCCCCTGGTCACGGGCCTGGCCCTGACATCCCCCCAGCTGAACCGGCTGGCCGTGCCGGATAATGCCGACAAATGGGACACACTCCGGCAGCTGTGGCAGCAGCTGCTGAGCAAGGACATGGCCGGCAGCGTCCAGTCCATCGACCTGGAGGACCCCAGCCGCATCACCCTGCGCTATCTGGACCGCTTCGACGTGGTCCTGAAAAAGGACGACGACTTTGATTACCGCCTGAACTACCTGGCGGCGGTGATCGGCCGTCTGGACGGCAGCGACCAGGGCACCATTCAGTGGGACAAGGACGGCAAGGCCCGGTTCATTCCCGGCTAAACCGCAACTTTTTCCGGGAAATCATCCCCCGCCCCTTGACGGGTCACTGAATCCGTTATACAATAGAAAAAGCACGTTATATTGCATACGATCATCTTTCGATATATACTGGCAGGAGGAACCGTCATGGCATTTGAAATGGAAACCGGCCCCGAAAATGTGGTCAATATCAAGGTCGTCGGCGTCGGCGGCGGCGGCAACAATGTGGTCAACCGCATGGTGCGCACCGGCACCAAGGGCGTGGACTTCGTGGCCGTCAACACGGACAAGCAGGTGCTCAATGCGTCCAGCGCTACTTATAAAATTCAGATCGGCGAGAAGCTGACCCACGGCAAGGGTGCCGGCTCCAACCCCGAGGTGGGCCAGAAGGCCGCCGAGGAGAGCCGCAACCAGCTGACCAAGGCCCTGGAGGGCACCGATATGGTGTTCATCACCGCCGGTATGGGCGGCGGCACCGGCACCGGCGCTGCCCCTGTGGTGGCGGAAATCGCCCGTGAGCTGGGCGTACTGACGGTAGGCGTAGTCACCAAGCCCTTCTCCTTCGAGGGACGCCGCCGGATGATGCAGGCGGAAAAGGGCGTCGAGGAGCTGCGCAGCCGGGTGGATTCTCTGGTCATCATCCCCAACGAACGCCTGAAATACGCCACCGATCAGAAGATCACCTTTGCCAATGCCTTTGAGATCGCCGATGATGTGCTGCGCCAGGCGGTGCAGTCCATTTCCGACCTCATCCGCGACACCGGCTTCATCAATCTCGACTTTGCCGACGTCACCGCCATCATGAAGAATGCCGGTATGGCGCACATGGGCGTGGGCCGCGCGGCGGGCAAGGGCAAGGCCGAGGAGGCTGCCCGCATGGCCATCTCCAGCCCGCTGCTCGAGACCTCCATCCACGGTGCGCGCGGCGTGCTCATCAACGTTACCGGCTCCATGGATATCGGCCTTGAGGAGGTCGAGCAGGCCGCGTCGCTGGTGCAGGACGCGGTGCATCCCGACGCGCTGACCATCTTCGGCGCGACCTTCGACGAGTCGATGGACGACGAGATCCGCGTCACGGTCATTGCCACCGGCTTTGCCGACGGTAAGGGCGCCGCGGCTGCCGCGCCCGCCGAGGAAAAGAAGGCGGCGGAGTCGAAGCCCGGCATCGAGCCCATCAATTATGAAGAGGACAAGGCGGCTGCCGAGGCGGAGAAGAAGGCTGAGGAGGAAGACGATCCCTTTGCCGACATTTTCAAAATTTTCAATCGCGAGCGTTGATTTTTCCGAATTTTTCCGAAAACCGCAGGTTTTGACCTGCGGTTTTCTTTTTTCGTCTCCCTGCCGCGAAAGCAAGTCATTTCCATACCAATGCCGACAGATTTTGTGCGGGCTATTTTTTGCGCTTTTGCAAAAAGTAACGGGGCCGCAAGCAAAAACGCGGCAAAAAAATTTCAAAAGGAAACGATTTCCTTTTGAACAGGAGAGGTGATGGGATGGATGAAAGGCGACGGAAACGGAGCAGGCGGCATGGCGCTGCCGCCTGCGCGGCATTGGTCTTTGCACTCTCCGCCCTGCTCGTGCCGGCGGGAGCCGTGAGTGCGCTGGACCCGGGCGGAGAGACGCAGCTGCTCGTGCCGGTCGGCAAGGCGATCGGCGTGAAGCTCTTTGCCGAGGGTGTGCTGGTCGTGGGGCTTTCGGAGAACGAGGGCGCCGTCTCTCCCGCGAAGAAGGGCGGCATGAAGGCCGGCGATCTGATCTTGACGATGAACGACGTCACCATCGGCTCGACGGAGCATTTGCAGTCGCTTCTTGCGGAGAACGGAGAGCGGGAGGCAGCCTTCGGCGTGCGCCGCGGCGGTCGGCTCGTGAAGCTCGCCGTCTGTCCGAAAAAAGGGCAGGACGGCGTGTGCCGCCTCGGCGCGTGGATCCGCGACAGCATGGCGGGCATCGGCACGGTGACCTTCTATGACCCTGTCTCTTATACACATCTCCGAGCCCACGAGACGGAGCTACATCTC
>OWIQ01001146.1_pt1 | contig 11124 bp, 9 predicted proteins | sample 1732701 | NCBI WGS metagenome assembly OWIQ01 (sample SAMN05065744, study PRJEB22554) | human gut metagenome | biome: ENVO:2100002; feature: ENVO:00000062; material: ENVO:00002003 | host: Homo sapiens | place: USA
AACTCTACGACACCCTATATAAATAAAGAGACCAACCCTTTTGGGTCAGCCTCATCAAGATGTTTAAACATAATATTTATAGCTTCTACAATCCTCTTTTGTTGATGATAAGGAGGTATAGGCACTTCTATTGCCTTGAATAGTTTTTTGTTAAGATGCGGAATGGCAGAACCTACCTTACTTTCTCTCAAGATTTTCCTATGCAAGTTGATAACTTGTAGTACATATTCTTCGTTCATATATTCGTTGATACGCAACTGCTTAAAAGTACTACCTTGATAGCCGTCAATCGGACTCCGAAAAACCTCACCAGAGTTCTCGCCATCTACTAGAATCAAGAGAGAGTTTGCAGCTACAAACTTGCCGGAAATCAAAGTCTTTGCCTCCCGTTCTCCACGCAAAAATTTTACATCAAGATTAATTCTTTCAATGCCACCTTGCTTTTCTCCATCAATTAAATTGCATACGGTTTGCATAGATGCAATTTGCCATCCTTCAGGCAACTGCGGATAATGCCCGATACGTTCTGCTATATTGTTACTGTATTCATTATAAATCAATGTAATATGGTAACAAAATTCAGAAATCATTTGGCAAAGACTAATCTTGCCAAGAACACCGTCACTTCGTATGTGTGGACGGTGCAGTATTTCCTCAATCACTATGGGGACGTTAACAAAAAGAACCTGTTAGCCTACAAAGGGTATTTGGTTGAAAACTTCAAACCACAGACAGTAAATCTTCGATTGCAGGGCATCAACAAGTACCTTGAATTTACGAAACAAGAGAAACTGAAGGTAAAGTTCGTCAAAGTACAGCAGAAAAACTTTTTGGAGAACGTAATCAGTGATGCAGACTACAAGTTTCTCAAAACGCGCTTGAAAGCTGACGGTTATGATGAGTGGTATTTTATCGTATGGTTCATGGCGGCTACCGGTGCTCGTGTCAGCGAATTGCTCCATATCAAAGCAGAGCATGTACAAATCGGACATCTTGACCTTTATAGCAAAGGTGGGAAAATACGCCGTCTGTATATTCCGAAAAACTTACGCATAGAAGCCATGAAATGGCTGAAAGATAAAGGGGTTACTTCCGGATATATATTTCTGAACAGATTCGGAGACCGAATTACGACACGTGGCATAGCCCAACAACTGAAACACTTTGCAGAAAAATACGGAATGAACAAGGAGGTAGTTTATCCTCATTCATTCCGTCATCGTTTTGCCAAGAATTTCCTTGACCGCTTTAACGACCTTGCTTTACTTGCCGACCTTATGGGGCATGAAAGCATAGAAACTACTCGTATCTATCTTCGCCGCACTGCCAGCGAACAGCAGAAGATTGTGGATAAAGTGGTTAACTGGTAACGTTGCATCAGCCTTTAGAAGTGTAGTTGTTTACACTTCTAAAGCATTTTGAATGTTATCAAGAACAGAAAATAGTGCCTCTATTTTTTGAACTATGCGTTGTTGCTCGGCAAGAGGAGGAAGTGGCAATTCAATTTTATGTAAAGCATTGGAAGATAGTCCAAGTAATCCAATTCCTTTCCCTCCTATTAGATTATTCTCCTTTAAATATGCAAATGTGTAGTAATAAAATGGCACACATAAATCTATCTTTGGGCGAAGTCTATGAATATGATTTTGAATGCAAATATCGTAATCAAAATTCCATATTGCAGAGCGTCCAATATCTCCACCTTCGCATACAAGTAAATCACCCTTCGTAACAGTGCATTTATCCAATTCGCTTTCTTTGAATGGCATTTGTTTTATTACTGTAAAATCAAACTTATTCCAGTACACATTGGATGTGGTTAAATAATCCTTGAATATACCTTCTTTGTTTGACGAATTGAGTGCTTTGCCTGTATTGTGGCTAAAAAGTTCTCCCAGAATAGTTTTTATCCAGCCAATGGGATAATGCCCGTTATCACAAGGTGTGAAGTCGGGATTTATGCGCTTCAACAACTCTATTGCAGGTTCGTCATTCGGGTCTTGTGGCACAAGTTTTCCGTGAATGGCTAGGTCAAGTATTTTGGATTTCGTTTGCTCAATGGATGACGCTAAATCTTCTTGATTGCAATTTATAATATTTATGAGTACTTCTCTATACTTAACCTCTTTGACAATGTTGTTTTGCTCATGTATTGGAGGTAAGGGGATTAACATATCACCTAATGCGGCTTGTGTAAATGTTGGTATAGCTGTGCCAAGAACAAAACTGTCGTAATTATTTCTTGCATATTGACTTTGAAGTACAAATGTCAGATATTCTTTATTGCATCCAATATATTTGATTACTACAAACTGTGGGTTGATTGTCGCTTCCTGTGGTAAATTTCTTACAAAAGCACATTTCCCGAAGGATGATCCTGTTTTTACAAGCAAAATATCACCATTGCATATTTGTATTTCAGGGGATTCTTCATATTTTTTCCAAGAAATATAAGTACACTTTGAATAATTCATTTCTCCATCAATAATATTTGATGGACTAAGGGTTATAGCTCCGTTGCCTTTATTAACGAGGTCTTCTTTCGTGTAACCTCTGAAACCTATTCTTCCTGCAATATGACATATTTCCTCTAGTTTACACCACACCCATCCTTCCGGCACCTCAAACGGCACGTTCTCATAATGGGGCGTATGTATAGTACAAAATTAACGTGCTATAAACTTTATATCCGGCTACAGCACATTATTGGGATATCTATCTTTCTCTATAACTTTTCTTCTCATGATGTTTCTTTACCATACCTATCTCAAATATCAAACACCTTCTCCTGTAAGCTTCTTCCTCTTCGTCAGGTCTGCGGCCATCCCAGCGAAGGTCGGAAGAGGAATTGACACCGCCACCACAGGAAGACACACTGATGGGAGTTCATCATAATCAGTTAGTACGTTTCGTTGTGCAGTTTAGATTTAACGAGCTGCTTCTTTCATATATAAGGACTAAGTATATGACAAAAATTTGAAAATATCGATACGATAACAGTTCGTGTGGTTCAGGAGACACTGCGAGATATACTCCAGTCCGTATTTGAAGAGGCTTTTGGCTCTTCTGCCATGATGATCTGCGACCTTGCCCTCATTGACCTGCTCGCTTCTATCGGAATGCGAGTCGAGGAACTCGTAAGACTGAACCGCAACGATCTGAATTTACACGAACGTCAATGCATATGCTAAAAAGAGCGTGAAGTGAATTTCAATGCCAGGATCAAGATTCACCCACACAAATTCCGTCGTACCCATACACTTATCACTTATTTGGATTAGATTGTCCGAAAAGTAGCTAATTGATATATAGTAAGAAAGCATAAATAGTTCTTTTAAACATGTGATAATTTTCATAACTTTATAATAATTAAGAAGATGCGCAAATGAGATACATTAAGAAAGCCAAACGGAACGAAGCATTGCTCTTTCCTGAGTATTTGGACGACAGATACGACCTGTAGTCAACTTTTTGCTTGCAAAACTGGCGCTTAATGCTGAAATATACACCGATGAAAACTGGACAGACGGTAAGCCATTGGTATATATGCAAATGAAATTGAAACTGAATCTTAGTGACAGTCCATACAAGCAGACAGCAGGTGCACGTGTCGGCAAATTTGAAGTTGACAGGATGTCCATTATTGTCGGTTCAACATTAGCGAAAAGAATTGGACACTCGCTCACAAAATCAGGATAATCATGTCGATTAAGGATTAAATCAATGACGCCTTTGTGGTCAGTCAGAATGCAACCACAAAGCCCACTGCGTATAAAACTCCGCAACTTTTCATAGATATTGCGGTGGCCACTCAGCATCCGCAGCGGAAGGGTCTATACGAAGGCAACAGTCGCAATGGAGTAATTTGTTTGTCAGAACGACTTTTTTTCAATGAATATGAGAAGAACGGCTCACAATTTGCGGGTCGTTCTTCTTATGAACCTACTGGTATATACCAGGTTAGCGCTCTGGCATATACATATTTTAACCACATGATTTATGAAACGTTTATCAATTCTTACCGCCATCATTCTGGCCGCAGCGGCCTTGATGGCATCATTCCAGAACTGCTATGCCTGCACAGGCATCACCCTCAAAGCCAAGGACGGAAGCACCGTAGTGGCACGCACGATTGAGTGGGCCGCCTCAGACAATGACTGCCGTTGGGTTGTCGTACCTCGCGGACACAGTTGGAAATCCTTCATCCCCGGAGGCGGGACCGGCAGAAGTTTCACCAATGTATATGGCTACGTGGGCGTCTCGGTGGTCCAGGACGAGCTGATGATGGAGGGCATGAATGAGAAAGGCCTCTCCGCCGGACTTTTTTATTTTCCTGACTACGGAAAGTACGAGGAGTATTCAGAAGCGAATTATGAGACTAACATCTCTGATTTCCAGCTGGTCTCCTACATTCTCGGGCGCTGCGCCACCGTCGATGAGGTCAAGGCCGAGATCGGAAGGGTGCATATCCATGGATTCGATCCGCGATCCTCGACCGTGCATTGGAGGTTCGCCGAGCCGTCTGGCCGCCAGATTGTGCTGGAAATTATCGACGGGAAGTGCATTTTCTATGAAAACAATCTGGGCGTGCTGACCAACTCTCCATCTTTCGACTGGCAGCTCACCAATCTCAACAACTATGTAAACCTCCTGCCTGGCCGCACCGAACCACATACGCTTGGAAATATGTCCCTGTCATCTTTCGGTGGCGGAAGCGCGATGATTGGTCTGCCGGGGGATTTCACCCCGCCTTCAAGGTTTGTACGCGCGGCCTTCTTCCAGAGCACCGCGCCGCAGAAACCTGACGCAGAGGGCTCCGTGTTCACGGCATTTCATATTCTCGGCTCAATGGAGATTCCGATCGGGGCGCAGTTCCCGGTTGACGAAACGCCGGCTGACATCCCGTCTGCAACCCAATGCACCTGTGTCACCGACATGTCAGGTTTGAAGTTCTATTATCGCTCCATGTATGATGGAGGCATCAGATGCATTGACCTTAAAGAGATTGACTTCAAGAAGATAGGCCTGAAGTCCGAGCCGCTCGTTCCGTCAAAGAAGGAATTCGTCCATCACATCAGATTTTAACGTGGAATGGCACAGGAAGACCTCACCATGAAATACGGTGTCGGGACGCGGCCACGGAGCGTTTTTGTAACTCGCTGATAATCAGACACCATTTTAGATATAGCGTGGAAACGCAGGCTTTTTTTTTGGTCGCGTTTCCACGCTGCATTTTATAACACATTGATAATCAATGCCTCCAAAAATAAGGCGTGGCTGCGTCCCGCCGACGCCTTCATTGTTGATGATGACCGCAAACTCATTTTTTTCATTGAAGCAAAGAGATTCTCGAGGCCTATATGATACCTCTTGCTGACGTCTGGGACTATCGTAGTAAATGGTGTAAGGAATTCGCTGATAACTGGGAAAGAGAATCTTACGACCTTGAAGGCATCTATTCCTACAGGCTGGCAACTATGAAAAAAAGCCTGTCCGGAACTATTACCGGACCTATTGTTGTTCAGCAATAAAAACATATCTTTGCTTATTGGAACGCATCCATAACCGAAACAACAGAAAAAGATAATGGCAAAGAGCAAAATAGACTTTATACTACTTCTCCTTGCGACTCTCTGCTGTTCAATGGCTCACGCACAAAAGCAAGTTTCTGCAGAACTGAGAGATTCCACTGAGAGCGGAAGCGACATCATAAAGATAGTTGGAAATCACTCCAGCAAAGGAGCGGTCAATAACGCCCTTGACATATTGAGCGGTCAGGCAGCCGGTGTCAACGTGACATCCAACGGTCTGGACCGGATGGCTATGCTCAATAGCGTGCGGGTGCGTGGTACGACATCCATTATCGGTGGCAATGATCCCTTGGTGCTGATTGACGGGGTCACTTCTGACGTGCTCACCCTTTCAACCATCTACCCTGCAGACATCGAGAGTTTCCGGATATTGAAGAATGCCACGGAGACAGCCATGTACGGTTCTCGTGGAGCGTCAGGTGTGATTGAAGTCAAAACGAAAAAAGGAACAGGACGTGGTTTTCAGATATCCTATGAAGGAAATGTAGGTTTCGAGCGGATGTACAAACATCTGGAAATGCTCAATTCCACAGAATATGTTGCCACCGCAAAGGCTTTGGGCGTCTATTGCAATAACGGAGGGTTCAACACGGACACTTATAAGGTCATTACCCGCACAGGACTTGTGAATAATCACTATCTCGCATTCAGCGGGGGCACACCTCAGTCAAACTATCGTGCTTCATTCGGCTTGATGGACCACAACACAATCATCAAGAAGATGGACTATGGCGTTTTTGTCGCAAAAGTCGACGTGACCCAGAAAGCCTTCAACGATAGACTTACCGGAGAGTTCGGAGTATTCGGATCATCGTTCAAGAACCATGATATATTTGACACGCAGATGCTGTTCTATTCCGCAGCATGCCAGAATCCGACTTTTCCTGCCGGAACTGACGAACATGGAAACTGGCTAAAAAACGAATCTGCAACGCACATCAACCCGCCAGGAATAGTGCTTGAAGAGAAAAACGACTCCAAGGATTTGAACTTTGATGCCCACATTAAGCTGAGCTACGATATCAATACTGACTGGCGGATCTCCGCCTTCGGTTCATACCTCTACGGTTCTACCGAGAACGGGCAATTATGCCCGACATGGGTATGGGCACAAGGCAACGTATACCGTGGCGAGTTCAAGAAAGAGGAGTGGCTCGGCAATGTATCTCTGGATTTCATTAAGCAGTTCGGCTCACATAAGGTCTCTGCCGGAGTAAGCGGCGAATACCGCAAGCTGAGAAAGACGGCTTTCTGGGTATATGCCAAGGGCATACCCACAAATAATTTTCATTACGACAATCTGGGCGCGGCTGCTGTCAGACCATATGGTGGAACGGAAAGCACTTATGAAGACCAATCTCTGGCTTCGTTAATGGGGAGCATCACATATAGTCTGCTTGACAGATACACTTTGGCGTTGAATGCACGCGGTGACGGATCGTCAATGGTAGGCGCCAGCAATACATGGGGATTCTTCCCTTCCATATCATTTACATGGGATTTGAAAAAGGAAAGGTTTCTCATCAATGTAAAGCCGCTGTCCATGCTCAAACTTCGTGCTGGCGCAGGACAGGCAGGCAACCTTGGAGGCATCTCTGCATATACCACCATGAACACCGTAAGGCAGACCGGCATTGTCCCTATCAATAGCTCGCCGACAGTAACACTTGGCATGGTGAGAAACAACAATCCCGATTTAAAGTGGGAAACGAAGACGACATTCAACATCGGTGCGGACATGGGGCTCTTTGCCAACGGTCTTATACTTACGGCGGAGTATTACTTTTCCAAGACTACCGACATGCTCTATGCCTACGAAGTTCCGGTTCCGCCATTTGCATACAACACATTGCTCGCAAACATCGGTTCCATGTCAAACAGCGGATTGGAATTCGGCCTGTCCGGGCAGCCGATAAGAAAGAAAGACATGGAACTCAACGTTAATATGAACCTGTCGTTTCAAAGCAACAGACTAATCTCGCTGAGTGGAAAGTACAAAGGAATGAGCATGTCCGCGGCGAATGTCACCGCCATCGGGGCCTTGGACGGAGCGGGACAGAACGGCGGCGACAACAATGTGGTTTATCAGATTGTCGGACAACCACTTGGCGTTTTCTATCTGCCACATTGCAAAGGACTTGTAAAAAAAGAGAACGGCAGTTATTTCTACGACATAGAGGATCTGGACCATAACGGCAAGGTAGATATAAGCGACGGCGGCGACCGGTACGTCGCAGGACAAGCCACACCAAAGGTAATTCTCGGCTCAAACATCAGTTTCAGATACAAGAATTTCTATGTCTCCATACAGATGAACGGAGCATTCGGGCACAAGATCTTCAATGGAACGGGATTATCATTCACAAGCATGGCCTGCTTCCCGGACTACAATGTGCTTAAGGATGCACCTCAGAAGAACATCGTAGATCAGAGAGTCTCCGACTATTGGCTTGAAAAAGGTGACTATCTGAACTTTGAGCATTTGACATTAGGATATAACGTGCCCTTGAAAAGCAAGACGTTACGTTCATTGCGCATATCTGGCAACGTGAGCAACCTTGGAACAATTACGGGCTACAGAGGTTTGACGCCAATGATAAACAGCTACGTGGTGAACAGTACTATGGGTATTGATGACAAACGTAACTATCCTCTGTTCCGCACATATTCGTTGGGGTTGAGCATACAGTTTTAATACGGAAAAAGCATGAAGAAGATTATTGAATACATATTGGCAGTACCGTTGATGCTTTGCTTCTGCAGCTGTCTGGATGAACATCCAAAAGACCAGCTAGACCAAGAGGAAATTTACAACAACGCAGATAATATATACAAAAATGCAGTAGCTTCCCTGTACAACTACATTGGGAGCAATCAGGAGTCTGAAGGACTTCAGGGAACCTGTAGGGGCATCTACGACTACAATACCTTGACAACAGATGAGGCAATGATTCCGATCCGTGGTGGAGACTGGTACGATGGCGGCCTGTGGGAAAACATGTATCAGCACAACTGGAACGCCAATGATATCAGCTTATATAATGTATGGAAATACCTCTTCAAGGTAATAGTCATATCCAACCAGTCACTTTCCGTCATTGATGACCACAAGAGTCTGCTTTCGGCTGAACAGGCCCGTGATTTCACGGCAGAGGTAAGAGCTGTGCGGGCATTGTTCTACTACTATGCGATGGATATGTTCGGACGTGTTCCTATCGTTACATCATACGACGTGAAATTGGAGCAGGTAACGCAAAGCGAGAGACGCGAGGTCTTCGATTTTATTTTCAATGAACTGCGGGATGTCGCGCCGTTGCTTGCTGACGAACATTCCAACAAGGAGGGAGACTACTACGGACGAGTGACACGGCCTGTAGTCAACTTTTTGCTTGCAAAACTGGCGCTTAATGCTGAAATATACACCGATGACAACTGGACAGACGGAAAGCGCTTTGATGGCAATGACATCTTCTTTAATGTGAATGGAGAGAAGATGAACGCTTGGAGTACCTGCATTTGGTATTGCGGGCAACTTGACAAAGAAGGGTATCAGCTGGAAAGCGATTACGCCTCGAACTTCGCTGTTCACAACGAATACTCCATGGAGAACATTTTCACCATACCATTGGACAAGAACTTATATTTGAACGAATACCACTATCTTTTCCGCTCACGCCACTACAAACATGGCGGGGCCTATGGCGGTTCATCCGAAAATGGAACATGTGCGACTATCTCAACCGTCAAGGCTTTCGGTTACGGAACAGACAATGTCGACAATAGATTCAAGACAAACTTCTATGCAGACACCGTTTTTGTTGACGGCAAGAAGATATATCTGGACAACGGAAAGCCATTGGTGTATATGCCAATGGAATTGAAGCTGAATCTTAGTGATAGTCCGTATAAGCAGACAGCAGGTGCCCGTGCCGGCAAATATGAAGTTGATAGGACCGCATATTCGGACGGCAGACAAGTTGACAACGATATAGTGCTATTCAGATATGCCGATGCCATATTGATGAAGGCCGAGGCTAAAGTCCGTAATGGAGAAGATGGTTCAAAAGAATTGAATGCAATTAGGGACAGAGCAGGCATGCCGCATGTAAAGGCCAATTTGAGCAATATACTTAAAGAGCGGCTGTTGGAATTGGTATGGGAAGGTTGGAGACGTCAAGATCTCATCCGCTTTGGCGAATACACCAAAGCATACGACCAGAGGACTCCTCTGGAAAACGAGTTCACCGGGTTCACAACTGTTTTCCCGATACCACAAAGATGCCTGGATTTGAACAAAGGGTTAAAACAAAATCCAGGTTATCAATAGAGAGCCGTAATCATCATTCTCGTATCAGAATGACTTTCAGTCATCTCACTCCGCATGTCCCACGCTGCGGTAATCCCACGTGATGTATTTCTGTGTCAGCTTCTGGCAGTCGCCCAGGCTTATGTTGTTCTGACTGACCACCTCCTGCGGCCATCCGTCATTGAAATAATTTATGCGGACATATGAGTTGCACACCCCGTCCGTAGTCACCTGACTGTCAAATTCGGTATCGAGACCTTCCCGGACATCCTTTGCGGACTCGTCATCAGTGAAATACTCTATGAGATTTCCGAGCAGCACCTTTATGTCCTCTCTTGGAATATACGAATAGACATCTGCGGATATGCCGTATTCATACGTGTCGGGATCAAGCCAGATGTCCGTTTTGGTATCAGAGGCATATTCTTTTTCCGTCGCATCTTCATGGCTTTCCGTTTCGCCTATCTTGTATTGGTCTCCATGATAATTGAACAGAAGTTCTATCTCTTCCGTATATCCGTCGACCAGATTGTCGGAATCAATCATTGACATCAATTTATCCGGATTAAGCCCGACAGCGCGCAGGGAATCCGCATATGGCATTTTACTGATTGCCTTCGCCAGGACTTCTTCCGCCTGTTTCCTGATATCCTTCAGATTGTAGTATTTGACAATCTTGCCGCACTGATCGGTACGGAATCTTATAGTGGTGCCTATTGTGGCATCATTGAGAATATCCATTACCTGTCCGATAAGATTCTGGGCCTCCGATTTGATTTGGTCGTCGGAAACAAATTCAAGAAAAGTATATTCCATGTCATACCCTTTCCTGGTGGAATCCGTAACCGTAAGCATCACTTTGGCGGCGGCACCGAGTGTCATCACCGTGTCTTTGCCGTTGACTTCCCATTGGTTGTCATGAATCCAGTAGGTCATGGTGTCCCGCTTGCTGAACCAAGCTATAACCGGAAGAATGCTGTCATCCTGGACAGTCACGTCAGAAGAGTCCTGGACTTCAGATGAACGATGATGATGTCGGGCTGGGGCAAATGACATCAATGAAATCAGGAGTCCCGAGATTATCGGAACCAACAAGAACTTTTTTACGTGTATCATATTTTCATGCATCATATCAGAAAGCAAATTCGGAGCAAATTTAACATAATATACAAATCAATAATTCGTTAAAAAATAGCCAAGCCTAAGCGGCTCTGGCAGTAAATAAAA
>OWIQ01001154.1_pt1 | contig 11039 bp, 13 predicted proteins | sample 1732701 | NCBI WGS metagenome assembly OWIQ01 (sample SAMN05065744, study PRJEB22554) | human gut metagenome | biome: ENVO:2100002; feature: ENVO:00000062; material: ENVO:00002003 | host: Homo sapiens | place: USA
CGAGATGTAGCTCCGTCTCGTGGGCTCGGAGATGTGTATAAGAGACAGATGTGGGCATGGTGGGCAAGTATAACCTGGAGCGGATGCTGCGCCGCAGCGTGGAGGTGTGCCTGGCCTCCGAGTTCCGCTATTGCGACCCCATCGTAGGGGAGGGGGACCTGGTCATCGTCATCAGCCAGTCCGGCGAGACGCTGGATACCATGGCCGCCCTGCGGGAGGCCAAAAAGCGGGGCGCCCGCATTCTGTCCATCGTCAACGTGGTGGGCTCCTCCATTGCCCGGGAGTCCGACGACGTGCTGTATACCTGGGCCGGGCCGGAGATCGCCGTGGCCACCACCAAGGCCTACAGCACCCAGATGGCGGTGCTGAACCTGCTGGGCCTGTACTTCGGCGAGGTCATGGGCACCGTGGACTACGAGACATACACCGCCATGATCCGGGATATCCTGGATCTTCCGGAAAAGCTGGAGCAGGTGCTGGCCCAGGCGGACCGGATCCGGGAGATGGCCAAGGATTTCGCCGGACGGGACGATGTGTTCTTCATCGGCCGGAACCTGGACTATGCCCTGAGCCTGGAGGGAAGCCTGAAGCTCAAGGAGATCAGCTATATCCACTCCGAGGCGTATGCCTCCGGCGAGCTGAAGCACGGCACCATCTCCCTGATCGAGGAGGGAACGCCGGTTATCGCCCTGAGCACCTACGGGCCTCTGTTTGACAAGGCCATGAGCAACGTGGTGGAGGTACAGGCCCGGGGCGCCCGCGTCCTGGCCCTGACCACCGAGACCCACCGGGAGGCTATGCTGGCCCGGACAGACCGGGTGCTGACGGTGCCGGAGGTGGAGCCTATGCTGCTGCCCCAGCTGGGCGTGGCACCCCTGCAGCTGCTGGCGTACTACATCGCCCTGGAGCGGGGCTGCGACATCGACAAGCCCCGGAACCTGGCCAAAAGCGTCACCGTGGAATAACATCGCGTAAAACCGAGGAAATTATGAACAACATCAACATTGTACCCATGACGGCGGATCATCTGGACGCTCTGGAGCAGCTGGAGCGCACCTGCTTCTCCCGGCCCTGGTCCCGGAAAATGCTGGCCGAGGAGCTGGACAATGAGTGCGCGGCCTTTCTGGTGGCGGAGGACGCCGCCACGGGGGAGGCAGTGGGCTATGCCGGGCTGCTGGTGGCCGCCGACGAGGGGTATATCACCAACGTGGCGGTGTTTCCCCCGTATCGCCGCCGGGGCGTGGCCGGGAAGCTGCTGGACGTGTTCCTGCGCTTCGCCCGGGCCAACCACCTGGCCTTCCTGACCCTGGAGGTCCGGCCCAGCAACGTCGCCGCCATTGCCCTGTATACCCAGTTCGGCTTCCGGGAGGCCGGACGCCGCCGGAACTACTATGATCTGCCCCGGGAGGACGCCCTGATCCTGACCCGGACCTTTGGGGAGGAGAGCAAATGAATATTCTGGCCTTTGAATCCTCCTGCGACGAGACTGCCGCGGCGGTGGTGCGGGACGGGCGGACGGTGCTGTCGGACGCCATCCTGTCCCAGGCGGACATGCACGCCCTGTACGGCGGCGTGGTGCCGGAGATCGCCTCCCGCAAGCATGTGGAGGCCATTGCCGGTCTGACGGATCAGGCCCTGCGGGATGCGGGTCTGACCCGGAAGGACATCGACGCCGTGGCGGTGACGTATGCCCCGGGCCTCATCGGCGCGGTGCTGGTGGGGGTCAGCTTCGCCAAGTCCGCCGCCTACGCTCTGGGGGTTCCCCTGATCCCGGTGCACCACGTCCGGGGCCATATCGCCGCCAATTACCTGGCGTTTCCGGAGCTGGAGCCGCCGTTTCTGGCGCTGGCCATGTCCGGCGGCAACACTCTGATCGTGGACGTGAAGGGCTACACGGATATGGAGGTCCTGGGTGCCACCCGGGACGACGCGGCGGGAGAGTGCTTCGACAAGGCCGCCCGGGTGCTGGGCCTGCCGTACCCCGGCGGAAAGCCCATGGACCGGCTGGCCGCCCAGTCCCCCGGCGGGAAATACGTCCTGCCCCGGGCCCATGTGGAGGGCGCACCTCTGGACATGAGCTTTTCGGGGCTGAAAACCGCCGTGGTAAATCTGGCCCACAACGCCCAGCAGAAGGGGGAGCCTCTGGACGCCGCCGCCCTGGCCCATGACTTCAACCAGGCGGTGTCCGACGAGCTGGTGCCCCGGGCCATGGAGGCCGCCCGTCTCCGGGGCCGCACCTGCATCGCAGCCGCCGGCGGCGTGGCCGCCAACACCATCATCCGCTCCGATCTGCAGCGGGCCTGCGACAGGGCCGGATACCGCCTGTACCTGCCGCCTCTGAGCCTCTGCGGCGACAACGGGGCCATGATCGGCGCCCAGGGGTACTACGAGTATCTGGCGGGCCGCCGGGCGGGGCTGGACCTGAACGCCTATGCCACCATGGAGCTGGACGATCTTTTCTATTGAGACACAAAATCCCCCCTGCCAAAGAGCGGGTGTCATAAGACAGTTTCCCTTGCCTCTCCCTTTGGGAGAGGTGGCCGAGCGCAGCGAGGACGGAGAGGGCAAACGGCAAGACCCTCTCAGTCACCTGCGGTGACAGCTCTCCCAAAGGGAGAGCCAAGGGGCTGCGCCCTGCTGCATAGTATGTCGGCATGAGAAATGGAGCGTATCTGTATCGATACGCTCCATTGACTGTTTTACGAACGCCCTGCCAACCGGCAGGGGGGATTTCATCTGTTTATTCTTCTGTATGGCGGTTCTTTTTGGCCAGCTCCGCGATCTGGCCAAACTTCCCGGTGACATAGCTGTAGCTTTTCCGCCCGTGGGGCAGGAGACAGGCGCTGCAATCCTTGATGCCGTCGCCGACATAGCGGAAGTTGCCGCCGCACCGGTCGCCCAGGGCATACAGAGGACAGTAGCAGAACAGGCAGTTGAAATCCTCCGGATGGGCCGTCTCGTGGCAGGGAAAGAACTCGCAGGCCGTGTGCTGGAAGAAGGAGTAGCGGCACTCCTCGGGCTTGGTGGACAGGGCCTCACACTTCTCCATGGTGCACCTCCGTTACAGGCTTGCCGGGCCAATAGATGACATAGCACTCCGCCATCTCGCCCATGTAGAAAAACACGTTCTCGCCCATTTCAATGTGCTTGCCGAAGGTCAGATCCGGCACAAACAGGCGGCCGCAGGTGCGCTTGGGCCCCTTGATGGTGTAGCCCTCGGGGTTGGGGTTGTCCCGCAGGGCCTCTGCCGCCTCCTGAAGGCCGGGAAAGCGCAGAGTTTTCTCCAGCTGGGCCAGCTGGGTCTCGCCGTTGATATAGACCAGGTGATCCTGGTCCCGGAACCAGTTGATGAGCATTTGTTCGTCCTCCTGACAGAAAATGAGGTAGGGGGCGGGCGGGAGTGGCTGCCCCTGCCCGCCCCGTGGAAAGCTGCGGCTGTGCCGCGCTCAGGCTTGCAAAAAAACCGCGCCAATGCTCCATTGGCGCGGCCGGTTTCCCGCGATCGAACCCATCCTCCGCCGTAGGGCGCGCAGCGGGGACAGCATGGCGGCAAGCAGGTCTTCTGACTGGCGGATCAGCAGCGGCGCACGGTCTTCCCGGTTTCCCAGTGACGGACTTTCGTCCCATGTGCGCGGCCTCCCCGTATACAGCGGCGGTACCGTTCAGGATTCACACCTGATTCACTATTCTCCCGCGCCGCCCAACCGGCGGCACAGGCACTTGCGCATTGTATTCTTTATATACGGATAGTGTACCATCCGGCGGCGCTTCTGTCAAGGGGGCAGATGGGACCGGGGATTACTTTGGCAAAAACACTTGCCATCCGGCGCCGTCATGGTGTATGATAGAGGAAAAACAGGAAGGGAGCTCTCTCAAATGACCGCCGAACAACGACGGAGCCGGATCAGCGCCCGGCTCCATGAAGCACAGCAGCCCATCAGCGCCACTGTCCTGGCCCGAGAGCTGGGCGTCAGCCGCCAGATCATTGTGGGGGACGTGGCCCTGCTGCGGGCCGGAGGCCAGGCCATCACCGCCACCGCCCGGGGCTATGTGATCCCCGCCCCCGGAGACGGCACGGTGCGCCAGGTGGCCTGCCGCCACGACGGCGCGGGTACCCGGGACGAGCTCAACGCCATGGTGGACTGCGGCTGCACGGTCATCGACGTCATTGTGGACCACCCGGTATACGGCCAGCTGTCTGCGCCGCTGCACCTGCACAGCCGCCTGGATGTGGAGCAGTTCATGAACCGCATGAAGGGGGCCGCGCCCCTGTCCCAGCTGACGGAGGGCGTCCATCTGCATACCCTGTCCTGCCCCGATGAGCAGGCCTACCGTCAGCTGACGGACCGCCTGCGGCAGCTGGGCTTCCTGGCGGAGTAGCTGCCCCCGGCAGCCGAATCTGCCGGCAGCGGCCTGACAAAATGGATTCTTGACAAGCTCAGCGCCGCATCCTTCCGGGTGCGGCGCTGAGCTGATTGTCTTATACGCCCAGCTTTTCCAGGGCCGCCATACGCAGGCAGTCGCACAGAATGGCGATGGCCTGCTCCAGCTCGTGGATGGGCGGCAGGGACGGGGCAATGCGGATGTTGCTGTCCTGGGGGTCCACGCCATAGGGGAAGGTGGCCCCGGCGGCGGTCATGGTGACGCCAGCGTCCCGGCACAGCTCCAGCGCCCGCTTGGCGGTTCCGGGCATGGCGTCCAGACTGACGAAATAGCCGCCCTTGGGATGGCTCCACCGGGCGATGCCGCAGGGGGACAGATGGCGGTCCAGCTCGTCCTCCACCGTGCGGAACTTGGGCCCCAGAATGGCCGCGTGACGCCGCATCAGCGCCAGGGTGGTCTCCTTATCCTTCAGATACCGCACATGGCGCAGCTGGTTCATCTTATCGTAGCTGATGATCTGGATGTTCAGCAGATTCTTGAAGTATTCCACGTTGGCCTCGCTGACCGCGCCGCAGGCGATGCCCGCCCCGGGGAAGGTGATCTTGCTGGTGGAGGCAAACTCATACACCATGTCGGCGTTGCCGTACTCCGCGCACAGGGACAGAATGTCCGGGAAGGGCACGAAATCCCCCTCCAGCTCGTGGACGCAGTAGGCATTGTCCCACATGAGCATAAAGTCCGGCGCGGCGGGCTTCATGGCGGCCAGCCGGCGAATGGTTTCGTCGGAATAGATGATGCCCGTGGGATTGGAGTATTTGGGCACGTTCCACATACCCCGGACCTCCGGGTCCCGGATCAGCCGCTCCACCTGGTCCATATCCGGCCCGTTCTCCGTCATGGTCACGGGGATCAGCTCCATGCCGAAGGACTCCGTCACCTTAAAATGCCGGTCGTATCCCGGCACCGGGCACAGCCACTTCACCCGGTCCAGCTTGCCCCAGGGCTTCTCGCTGTGCAGCAGGCCGTGGGTATACGCCTTGGACACGGCGTCGAACATCAACTCCAGGGAGGAGTTTCCTCCGGCGATGACCTGGCTGGGCTTGCAGCCCAGAAGGTCTGCAAACAGCTTCCGGGCAATGGGAATACCTGCCACATAGCCGTAATTTCGTGCATCAATGCCGTCGGTGATGAAGTCGTCGGCAGTCAGGGGGATGTTGTACATCTCCATGACCATATCCAGCTGCTCTCGGCCGGGCTTGCCCCGAGCCATGTTCAGCTCCAGCCCCAGGGCCTTCTGCTCCTGGTGGGTCCTGCACAGGGCGGCGTATTCCGCCTGCCGCTCCGCAAGGGTCATTTCCTGATAAGTTTTCATGATGCTTTCCCTCTTTTCCCGTAGTGGCGCCGGGTTTCCGGCCCAACGCCTCCCCAGCATAGCATACATTCCCTCAAAAGGCAAATGTTACTTTTTCGCAGGCGGCACACATCCGCTTTCATCCTGCTTTTTCCCCTAAAATTCCCGCAGCACCAGCTCCGTGGAGCCGCTGCTGGTCACCAGCCGCAGCACCCGGGGGTGTCCGGCGTATTCCCGGCACAGGTCCCGCAGGGCCGTGCCGCTGTGGTATCCGTGAATCAGCCGCAGGCGGTATACCCCGCCGCCGCAGCGGCGCAGGGCCGCGTCGATGGCTACCCGGGCCTGGTAGGTGTTTTTTCCGTGAAGATCCAGCTCCATGATCCCCGGCTGCATACGCCTCACCCCTTTTTTGTCCCATTTTACTCCGGGACGTCCCGGTTTGCAAGCGGCGTTTCCCCATAGAAGAAAAAAAGCGGCGCCTCTCCCGGGAGAGACGCCGCTTGCAGGCTTTACAGATCCAGGGCCAGGTCGCCCTCCTTGATCCATTTCCATTTCCGCAGGGGAAGGGCCAGCAGCCATGTGAGCACCGCCGGCAGCACGAAGGAGATCAGCACCAGCCCCAGCCAATCCATGCCGGTGATGCCGGCCTTGACCCCGGCGGCCACATCGTTGACCCAGCCGGTGTATACGCCGATCTGGCCCACCAGGCCGCAGGTGCCCATGCCGCTGGATACCGCCGCGCCGTTCATCTCCAGGCGGAACAGGCAGGTGGCAATAGGCCCCGTAATGGCGGAGGCCAGCGTGGGCGGGATCCACACCCGGGGGTTGCGGACGATGTTGCCCATCTGCAGCATACTGGTACCCAGGCCCTGTGCCGCCAGACCGCCCCACCGGTTTTCCCGGAAGCTCATCACGGCAAAGCCGATCATCTGGGCGCAGCAGCCTGCCACGGCAGCGCCACCGGCCAGCCCCGTCAGCCCCAGGGCCGCGCAGATGGCGGCGGAGGAGATGGGCAGCGTCAGCGCCACGCCGATGACCACAGACACGATGATGCCCATGAAGAAGGGCTGCAGCTCCGTGGCCCACATGATGAACCGGCCCACGGCACTGGCCGCCGTACCAATGGGTGCGGCGATCAGGGCGGCAATGCCGATGCCCGCCAGAGTGGTGACGATAGGTGTCACCAGAATGTCGATCTTCGTCTCCTTGCTGACGGCCTTGCCGATCTCGGCCGCCAGAATCGCCACGAACAGCACCGCCAGAGGCCCTCCGGCCCCGCCCATATAGTTGGTGGCAAAGCCCACGGGAATCAGGGAATACAGCACCAGGGGCGGCGCCTCCAGCGCCCGTCCGATGGCCACCGCCATGCCCGGGCCCACCATAGCGGAGCACAGGCCGCCGATGGTATACGTCACGGCGCCCTCCCCCTTGCCCAGGGTGACGATCACCTCCGTCAGGAACCCGATATGAAGCTGCTGACCGATGGTGTTGAGGATGGTTCCCACCAGCAGGGTGCAGAACAGCCCCTGGGCCATGGCGCCCATGGCGTCGATAAAATACCGCCTGGCCGAGAACACGATGTTCTTCCGGGCCAGGAATTTGCGAACCGCTTCCATAGCATTGACCTCGCATATGTAAAGTAATAGGGTACACAGGTGTCATGACACCTGTGTACCCTATTATAGCGTGTGGTTTCCGTTTGTCAACCCCTTCAGGGTCCTATACGTTTTATTCCCCGTATACGCACCCCTTCGCCGGCCCTCCGGCCAGAGGAATATCCGCCACCGTCAGGGGAATGCGGTACATATCCCGCAGCAGCTCCTCCGTCAGGGTCTCCTTCACCGGGCCCCAGGCCCGGACGCCGCCGTCCTGCAAAACCAGGGCGTGGGTGGCAAACCGGAAGGCGTGCTCCGGATTGTGGGTGGACAGCAGCACTGTGTACCCGCTGTCCGCCAGAGCCCGCACCTGCCGCAGCAGCCGGAACTGGTTGCCGTAGTCCAGACTGGCGGTGGGCTCGTCCATCAGAAGGATCCTGGCCTGCTGGGCCATGGCCCGGGCAATCAGGGCCAGCTGCCGCTCGCCGCCGGAGATCTCGTTGACACCCCGGTCCCAAAGGTCCTGGATGCCCAGCTGCTCCAGGGCCCGGTCCGCCGTCTCCTGCTGCCGCCGTCCCGGCGCGTGAAAGGGGTCCGCCCCCATCAGCACCGTGTCCCGGACGGTGTAGTTGTATACCGGCGCGCTGGTCTGGGGGATATACGCTGCCAGACGGGCCAGAGCTCTGCGGTCCAGGGATCGCAGAGCGTGGCCGCACAGGGCAATGTCTCCCCGGTATCTGGGCAGAAAGCCCAGAATGCACCGGAACAGGGTGCTCTTGCCTGCCCCGTTGGGGCCCAGCACTGCCACCAGCTGCCCCGGCTCCGCCCGGAAGGTCACGTTCCGCAGCACCTGCCGCCGCCCGTAGGCGAAGGACAGCTCCCTTACGTCAATGGACACGGCGTCCACCTCCCGTCGCAATGAGATACAGAAACAGCGGCGCGCCCACAAAGGCCGTGAGAATGCCCAGCGGCAGTTCTCCGGTGGTCACCAGCCGGGCAATGTCGTCCACTGCCAGCAGAAATGCCGCTCCGAACAGGGCCCCGGCGGGGATCAGCCGCCGGTAGTCGTACCCGAACAGCATCCGGCAGAAGTGGGGGATCACCAGGCCCACCCAGCCGATCATACCCGACACCGCCACGCTGGCGGAGGTCAGCAGCGTGGCGCACACGATCACCGCGCCCCGCAGCCGCCGGGTGTTCACGCCCATGGACTGGGCCTCCTCCTCGCCCACGGTCAGCAGGTTCATCCGCCACCGCAGGAAAAACAGGGGGATCATCCCCAGGGCCACGGGAATGGCCAGAAATACCACGTCCTTGTCCTTGATGGAGGACAGGGATCCCATGAGCCAATAGGTGATGGCGGGCAGCTGCTGCTGGGTATCCGCCACCAGCTTCACAAACGACGTTCCCGCCGAAAACAGGGACGAGATCATCATGCCCGCCAGGATCAGGGCCACCGCCTGGTCGGCTTTGGACAGGCGGCTGACCAGCCAGGCCGCCGCCACCGCCAGCAGTCCGCAGCAGAACGCAGCGGCGGAGATGCCGAAGTATCCCGCCCCCAGCAGAATGGCCACTGCCGCGCCGAAGCCCGCCCCGGTGGAGGCCCCCAGAATGTCCGGCGACACCATGGGATTGCGGAACATGCCCTGATACGCCGCGCCGGACACCGCCAGGGCCGCTCCCACCAGGGCCGCCGCCGCCACCCGGGGCAGCCGCACGGCGAACACCACCTTGTCGTCGCTGAGGGGCCAGTCCGCCGCCCCGCCGGAGATCCGGGTCCACAGCATGTGGATCAGCTGCCCCGGCGACAGGGCGTACCGCCCTACCAGCAGCGATCCCAGCAGCACCGCCAGGAAAACAGCCCCCAGCACCGCGAACCGCCGGGCATAGCGCTTATCCGCCGCGGTCATCTGCTGCCCCCGCTGCTGCTCCGGCTGTCCTGAATGATGCAATAGGTGCCGGTCCCGGCGCGGTCCTTATCCACCGCGGCGATCAGTCCGGCGATGGTGGTGTCAAAGGCCGCCAGCAGCATACACAGAACCGGGGCGCGGCAGATTTTCCTCATAGCGTTCCTCATTTCAGGGTGGAGCAGCTGAGCATCTGCCGCGCCTCCTCCTCCGTCAGGTCATGGTGCCAGAACAGCCCATAGTATTCCCGGGCCACCTGCACCATGTCATAGTCGTACAGCTCCGGATACAGCAGATTCCCCAGCCACCAGATGCCCAGCACCCGGTTCACGGAGGGGGGAGAGCTCATCCAGTCGTAGGGCAGGCCGGGGATCTCATAGTATTTCCCGGACTGCACGGCCCGCAGGCCCGCCCACTCCCCCTGGGCCAGGGTGTCGTAGGGGCCGCCGGTGGACAGGAGGATCACGTCCGGCTCCACGGCGTATACCTCCTCCAGACTGACGGTGGTGCCGCCGCCCCGGTTGCTGACCTCCTGGGGGATAATGGCGTTGACGGCCCCCACCAGGTCGATGACGTCCGCCTGGACCGACCCGGCGGCGTTGCAGGCAAGGCCCGTGGACCCGGTGCCGAACAGCACGGAGAGCCGCTGACTCTCGGGGATTTTTGCGGAGTTCTCCCGGGCCATGGAGACGGTTTTTTCAATGAATCGGGCCAGGGACTCCGCCATGTCGGACCGGTTCAGAATATCCCCCAGGGTCCGGTAGGCGGCGGCCATATCGTCCAGGTTTGCCTCGATAAACACCGTGGGAATGCCGGTCTGCTTCTGGATGCGGTCCATATCGTCGGCGATGGTGTCCTTTTTGTCACCCAGGTCGATGATGATCTGGGGCCGGGCGTCGATGAGGGACTCCATATTCAGGTTGGCCTTGCTGCCGTAAAACTGGCCGAAGGTGGGCAGATAGCGGACCTCCTCCGGAAAATACGGCATCTGGGCCGTGCTGGGGCTGCTGGAAAGCCCCGCCAGCAGATCATAGGCAATGGGCATGAGGATCATCTGGGCCGTGGAGCCGCTGGGGGCCACCCGCCGGATATCGGCGGGGATCTCCACCTGGCGGCCGGCGGAGTCGGTGACGACCCGGGTTTGCACCCCCTCCAGGGGATCGTAGCCCTGCTTTTTGCCGCAGGCCGCCAGGGGCAGACACAGGCACAGGGCCAGGAATAGGGCGAGAATACGATGTTTCATAGGTCACTCCTTATCAGAATCAGGCCGGGACGGAAGGGGGCGGAAATCCGGCCGGCCCGGCAGCCAGCCGTCACCGACCCGCCGCTGGTGCGGCGGAGGGGGGATCAGGGCATCATTCTCTCCGCTGTAGAAGGCGCGGTTGTTTTCGATGAGCTGGGGAAGGGTTACAGGGCGGTAGAAATTCACGTCCACCCCGGCGTTGAGCACCCGGGGCATCTGGCGCAGCATGCCGTACTCCGGGCCCCGGGCCTGGTGCAGGTGACCGTGGATCATATAGCCCCGCCTGCGGTAGAGAATGGGATAGTGGCAGAGGATAATGTGGACCTCTCCGTCGTCGATCTCGTTGAAGTCGGTGACGGTCTCGAAATAGCGGTACAGCTCCCCGGCGTTTTCAAAGCCGGTGTCGTGATTGCCGCGGATCAGGTGCTTATGGCCCCGGAGCCGCGCCAGCGCGTCCCCCGGCACCAGGCCCCGGTTATAGCCCACGTCCCCCACCACATACACGGTGTCATCCTCCCTGTCTCTTATACACATCTGACGCTGCCGACGAATAGCCTTGT
>OWIQ01001172.1_pt1 | contig 10910 bp, 7 predicted proteins | sample 1732701 | NCBI WGS metagenome assembly OWIQ01 (sample SAMN05065744, study PRJEB22554) | human gut metagenome | biome: ENVO:2100002; feature: ENVO:00000062; material: ENVO:00002003 | host: Homo sapiens | place: USA
CTACACAAGGCTATTCGTCGGCAGCGTCAGATGTGTATAAGAGACAGGGAATATGAAATCAGCCTGGCTAATTACCAGAAAGCGAAATCAGAATATGAGTTATCCGTCAATAATATGCGCGACACTAAATTGACGGCTCCCTTCGATGGTTCCATCGAAAAACGTCTTGTGGAAAATTATCAGCGTGTCAACTCGGGTGAAGGTATCGTGCAGTTGGTCAATACACACAATCTGCGCATCAAGTTTACAATTCCCGACGCTTACCTTTACCTGCTCCGCACCAAAGACCCGCGTTTTCTAGTAGAGTTCGACACATTCAAAGGACATGTTTTCCAGGCAAAGCTTGAAGAATATCTTGATATCTCGACAGACGGAACGGGGATTCCGGTCAGTATTACTATTGATGACCCGTCTTTCGACCGGGATTTATATGCAGTGAAACCGGGATTTACGTGCAGTATCCGTTTCACGGCAGATGTAGGCCCGTTGGTACAGGATAGTTGGACAATTATCCCGTTAAGCGCCGTGTTCGGTGAAAGCGAAGGAAAGAAGATGTACGTCTGGGTGGTGGAAGACAACAAGGTACACAAACGAGAAGTGACTGTTAACGCACCTACCGGAGAAGCACAGGTACTTATCTCCAAAGGGTTGAAACCGGAAGAGAAAATTGTTATTGCCGGAGTATATCAGTTAGTAGAAGGGGAAAACGTAAAAGATATAGAGAAATGAACTTAGCCAAATATTCATTAGACAACACGAAGATTATCTATTTCTTTCTTGCTGTGTTGCTTATCGGAGGGATTTCTTCCTTCGGAAAGCTAGGGAAGAAAGAAGATGCTCCCTTCGTCATCAAGTCAGCGGTTATCATGACCCGTTATCCGGGAGCCGAGCCGGCAGAAGTGGAACGTCTGATAACAGAGCCTATCTCTCGCGAAATACAAAGTATGAGTGGTGTGTACAAGATTAAATCGGAATCTATGTACGGGCTTTCCAAAATCACATTTGAATTGCAACCGTCACTATCGGCAAGTTCCATTCCGCAAAAGTGGGACGAGCTACGTAGGAAGGTACTCAATATACAACCGCAGTTGCCGAGTGGTGCATCTACGCCGACTGTGTCGGACGATTTCGGCGATGTATTCGGTATCTATTACGGTCTGACGGCCGATGATGGTTTCTCCTACGACGAGATGCGAAACTGGGCGGAACGGATTAAAACACAAGTCGTCACTGCCGACGGTGTGATGAAAGTGGCACTGTTCGGAGTACAGACAGAGGTAGTAAATATCTTCATCTCGACCAATAAACTGGTAGGCATGGGCATCGACCCGAAACAGCTCGCCAGCCTGCTGCAATCACAAAACCAGATTATCAACACCGGAGAAATCCGCGCAGGGGAACAACAGCTACGGGTAACTGCTAATGGTATGTATACGACCATAGATGATATCCGCAATCAGGTTATCACCACGAAAGCGGGACAGGTGAAGTTGGGAGATATTGCCGTTATCGAAAAGGGCTATCTCGATCCTCCTTCCAATATCATGCACGTAAACGGAAAACGTGCTATCGGTATCGGTGTCTCTACCGACCCGCAACGGGACGTAGTGCAGACAGGTGAAAACGTAAAAGCCAAACTGAGTGAACTACTCCCGCTTATGCCCGTAGGACTGGAATTGCAAAGTCTTTATCTGGAAAACGAAATAGCCAACGAAGCCAATAACGGATTTATCATCAATCTGATTGAGTCCATCTTAATTGTAATTGTGATTATCATGCTGGTAATGGGACTTCGTGCCGGTGTCCTGATTGGCTCATCGCTGATATTTTCTATCGGAGGTACACTACTTATCATGTCTTTCTTTGGTGTCGGACTGAATCGTACGTCGCTGGCGGGATTCATTATCGCAATGGGTATGCTGGTAGACAATGCCATTGTGGTGACGGATAATGCACAGATTGCCATTGCTCGTGGAGTAAACAGGCGAAAGGCATTGATAGACGGTGCCACAGGACCGCAATGGGGATTACTCGGAGCCACTTTCATTGCTATCTGTTCATTCCTGCCACTTTATCTGGCCCCGTCTTCGGTAGCGGAAATCGTGAAGCCGTTGTTTGTGGTACTCGCCATTTCGCTGGGATTGAGTTGGATACTTGCATTGACACAGACGACCGTATTCGGTAATTTTATCCTGAAAGCCAAGGCGAACGGCGATGCAAAAGACCCATATGACAAGCCTTTCTATCATAAGTTTGCTTCTATTCTCCGGACGCTGATCCGCCGCAAGGTGTTGACGCTGGGTTCTATGGTAGCACTTTTCATCATCTCACTCGTCATCATGGGGACGATGCCACAAAACTTTTTCCCTTCTTTGGACAAACCTTATTTCCGTGCAGACGTATTCTACCCGGACGGGTATAGTATCAACGATGTGGTGAAAGAGATGAAATCGGTGGAAGAACATTTGGTACAACAGCCGGAAGTAAAGAAAGTATCAATTACTTTCGGAAGCACACCATTGAGATATTATCTGGCATCTACTTCAGTAGGACCGAAACCGAACTTCGCCAATGTACTGGTAGAACTGACGGACAGTAAATATACGAAGGAATATGAGGAGAATTTCGACGGATATATGAAAGCGAATTATCCGAATGCGATTACCCGGACGAGCCTGTTCAAATTATCCCCTGCCGTAGACGCTGCTATTGAGATCGGTTTTATAGGGCCGAATACAGATACGCTTGTGGCACTAACCAACCAAGCGTTGGAGATTATGCACCGGAATCCGGATTTGATTAATATCCGCAATTCGTGGGGGAACAAGATTCCGGTATGGAAACCTGTGTATAGTCCGGAACGTGCACAACCGTTGGGAGTATCCCGACAGGGAATGGCACAAAGTATCCAGATTGGTACAACGGGAATGACGTTGGGAGAATACCGTCAGGGCGATCAGGTGCTCCCTATTCTGCTAAAGGATAATACGGTGGATTCGTTCCGTATCAATGACTTACGCACGCTTCCGGTGTTCGGCACGGGAAACGAGACAACAAGCCTGGAACAAGTAGTGTCGGATTTTGATTTTCAATACCGGTTCTCTAATGTGAAAGATTACAACCGACAAATGGTGATGATGGCACAATGTGACCCGCGCCGCGGAGTAAATGCGATTGCAGCCTTCAACCAAGTGTGGTCGCAGGTACAAAAGGAGATTAAAGTTCCGGAAGGATATACGATGAAATATTTCGGAGAACAGGAAAGCCAGGTAGAATCCAACGAAGCATTAGCCAAGAATCTTCCGTTGACGTTCTTTTTGATGTTTGTTACGCTACTGTTCCTATTCAAGACATATCGTAAACCGACAGTGATTTTGCTGATGTTACCGTTGATATTCATCGGTATCGTGTTAGGATTGCTATTACTTGGCAAATCATTCGACTTTTTCTCTATCCTCGGATTACTCGGATTAATCGGCATGAATATCAAGAATGCAATCGTACTTGTGGAACAGATTGATTTGGAAGCTAAGATGGGAAAGAAGCCGCTTGATGCGGTGGTTAGTGCCACAACGAGCCGTATCGTTCCTGTAGCAATGGCATCGGGGACAACGATTCTGGGTATGTTGCCGTTGCTGTTCGATGCGATGTTCGGCGGAATGGCAGCCACTATCATGGGAGGTTTGCTGGTAGCTTCGATACTGACACTGTTTGTGTTGCCGGTGGCTTATTGTGCCATTCAACGGATTAAGGATTAAATGGGAATTTACTATTTATAATGGATAAAATGAAAACTCAATTTATAATTATATCACTGTTGCTTCTCGGCTTCACTGCCCGGGCGCAACAACCTTATCTCAGCCGGGAAGCCTATCGCGACAAAGTGGAGGCTTACAGCCAGATATTGAAACAACAAAAACTAAAGACAATGGCAAGTGCGGAAGCACGAAAGATAGCTCATACGGGATTCTTACCCAAAATAGACGTAAATGCGGACGGTACTCTGAATATGAGCGACCTAAAAGCATGGAACGAACCGCTGGGAGAATATCGGAACCACACTTATCAAGGGGTGTTTGTCGTCTCTCAACCTCTCTATACAGGTGGTGCCCTTAACGCTCAACATAAGATTGCGAAAGCGGATGAGAAGCTGAATCAACTGAACGAGGAACTAACTTTGGACCAGATTCATTATCAGAGCGATGCTGTTTATTGGAATGCCTCCGCTTCACAAGCTATGTTACAGGCAGCAGACAAATATCAAAGCATCGTCAAACAGCAATATAACATCATTCAGGACCGTTTTAACGATGGAATGATTAGCCGTACAGACTTACTGATGATTTCCACCCGCTTAAAAGAAGCTGAACTACAATATATCAAGGCCCGTCAGAATTATACGTTAGCATTGCAAAAGTTGAATATCCTCATGGGTATGGAACCTAATGCTCCCGTAGACAGTCTTTCTTCGATTGACACAGCTTTTACCCCCGTACAGATTCTGTCGTTGGAAAATGTATTGCAACGGCGCGCTGATTACGAAAGTACGCAAGTAAATATCATGAAAAGTCAAGCGCAACGTAAAGCCGCTCTCAGCCAGTTTAACCCTCAACTAAATATGTATTTTAGCGGCGGCTGGGCAACGGGAACGCCTAACCTTGGATATGACGTATCTTTCAATCCTATTGTCGGCATTAATCTGAATATTCCTATTTTCCGCTGGGGAGCCCGTTTCAAAACAAACCGCCAGCAGAAAGCATACATCGGAATACAGAAACTGCAACAAAGTTATATAACGGATAATATCAACGAAGAATTGTCCGGTGCATTGACTAAACTGACGGAAACGGAATATCAGGTGAAAACTGCAACAGAGAACATGAATCTGGCTAATGAAAATCTTGATTTAGTTACCTTCTCTTATAATGAAGGTAAAGCAAGTATGGTGGATGTTCTCTCGGCGCAGTTATCGTGGACACAGGCACACACAAATCTAATTAACGCATATTTGTCGGAGAAAATGGCGATAGCTGAATATAGAAAGGTTATCAGTGAATAAATAGTCTGAAAACAGTATTGTAAACAATAGAAAGCAAATCAAAAAAGTAAATCCGGAGATACGAGCATAACTCTGCCCATATCTCCGGATTCTTATCTCTAAAGCCGGTTGTTCTTTTATTATGCAAGGAAGGAAATCAACACACCCGCAGCCACGGCAGAACCGATTACTCCGGAGATGTTACTTGCCATACAATACTGCAAGACGTGATTCTTGGAGTCGTACTTCAAAGCAATCTCATTCGCCACACGGCTTGCCATTGGAACAGCACTCAATCCGGTTGCACCAATAAGAGGATTGATCTTCTTTTTGGAAAAGAGATTCACCAGTTTCACAAACAAAATACCACCTGTAATAGAAAGGGCGAATGCAAGGAAACCACCTATAACGATACCGATTGTTGTCCAGTTCAGGAAAGCTTCTGTAGTCATTGTAGCACCCACTGATAATCCTAAGAAGATAGTGGCGGCATTCATGATACTATTAGAAGCTGCATCGAACAAACGGAAAGTATTACTTCCGATCTCTTTCACCAGGTTACCGAACATCAACATACCAATCAAAGGTACTGCACTCGGCACGAAAAGCGCTACAACCGTAGTTACTACAATCGGGAAAATTATCTTCAATACACGCAAATTCTTAATTTCGGTCTTTGAAGGATATTTCTTCTCCTGCTCTTTCATATTGATACTCAACTCTTTCTTAGAACAAAGAAGTTTCACCACCAACGGAATAATCACCGGAACCAATGCCATATAAGAATAAGCGGCAATAGCAATCGGGCCCAACAGATGAGGAGCCAGTTTGATCGTTGTGAAGATAGCCGTAGGGCCATCCGCACCACCGATGATACCGAGAGAAGCTGCTTCTTTCGGAGTGAATCCCATTAAGATAGATACCAACAGTACGGTAAAGATACCGAGTTGTGCGGCAGCACCGAAAATAGAAAGACGCAGATTACGCAACATCGGCCCGAAGTCCGTTAATGCACCGACACCCATAAAGATAATCGGAGGCAAGAAGCCGGTTTTAATCAACATATAATAAATGAAGTTCATCAGTCCCAATTCATGGGCAATGTCATGCAAAGGCATTTCCCAAATGTTCTTCATCACTCCGTTTATCATTACCATGCCATTCTCGTCTGCCTGAATCACTCCCATATCACCACCGGGAAAGTTGGCAAGCAACACACCGAAAGCGATAGGGACAAGCAACAACGGTTCGTACTGTTTCTTGATACCCAGATAAAGCAGGACAAACGCGATAGCATACATTATCAGGAACTGCGGTTCGGCAATGATATTGCTGAACGCAGTCATCTCATATAAGTTCTCAAATATCTCGTTCATTATCCTATCTTCATTAATACATCATCTTCTGAAACAGTGTCTCCCGGGTTAGCGCAGATAGCAGTAATTGTACCACCAAATTCTGCACGAATGGCGTTATAAGTTTTCATTGCTTCCACATAGCACAGCACATCACCTTCTTTCACCACGTCACCTACTTTCATAGCAGTTTCCTGCGCATTCTTCACTAAAAAGAATTTACCCTCAAGCGGAGAAAGAACATCCTGTCCCTCTCCTGCCGGTGCGGCAGCGGCAGCAGGTGTAGCAGGAAGTTCGGCATCGCCATAAGCTACGGTCACACGGTAAGCCTGTCCGTCTACCTGTACAGTCAATGTCTTTGGTTTTGCATCTTCTTCAGGAGACTTATCTTTCTCTGCACGGCGTTTTGCAACGTCTTCCAGGAAGTCCTCTTTCGCTTTTCCACTCTTATAAGCTTCGTATTGAGCCGGATGCATGGCGTACTCGAAGAGTTCCTCGTCATCTTCGCCCACTTCCCACTTATTTTCTTTCATCAACTTGCGGTACTTGTCGAGAGAATCCGGATAGTTGTCCTGCGGATTTCCTTCGAAGAATTTGCGACCTTCGCGCTCGGCCTTTTCGATGATTTCGGGAGCAAGTTTGCCCGGCAAACGTCCGGCTTTCCCCAGAATCATATCCCAAATATCATCGGCAATCATTCCCCAACGGTCTTTGCCTTTCTCCATAGCCATCACATTCATCATGGCAAGGTTCTTCACATACTGGCTGAACGGAGTCACCAACGGAGGATAACCGACACGAGGCCATACATAGGCAACTTCGTCGAACAACTTAATCAGAAGCTGGTCTTGCGTCATAAACGGCAGATTATGCTTTGCCTTATATTTGTTGATAGATTCCAGATTCGTTTCGAGGTCTGCCATTAAACTACCCATCATACCGCCGGGAAGTCCAGGAGCGATAAGCAGAGAATTCATCAGACGGTTTTTCGGGCTGATGTACAATCCGAGGAAATCGTCCATAAACTCTTGAATCATGCCACGCACCTTCATATAGGCTTCCATATTGATTTCCGGCACCTGATAACCGGCATCCTTCAGCATAGCCTGAACACTCAGCAGGTCGGCATGTCCTGTACCCCATGAAAGTGGTTCCATACCTACGTCAATATAATCACAACCGGCTTCGCATACCTCAAGAATACTTGCCATATTAAATCCAGGACCTGCATGACTATGATACTGTACAGGTATTTCGGGATGTGCCGCTTTGATATTCGCCACAATCTTGCCCAATGAAACGGGGCGACCGATGCCTGCCATATCTTTGATACAAAGTGACTTTGCACCCATATCCTCGATACGTTTAGCCATGTCTTTCCAGTAATCTAATGTATATGCATCACCCAATGTATAAGACAATGCGATCTGCGCATGACCATTCTCTTTGTTAGCGGCCTTTACCGCTGTCTCCAAGTTGCGAAGGTCATTCAAGCAGTCAAAGATACGGATAATATCAATACCGTTTGCGATAGATTTCTGTACAAAATACTCTACCACATCATCTGCATAATGATTATAACCAAGAATATTCTGTCCACGGAATAACATCTGAAGCTTTGTATTCTTAAAGCCGTCTCTTAACTTACGAAGTCTCTCCCATGGATCCTCTTTCAAAAAGCGAAGGGATGCATCAAATGTAGCTCCACCCCAGCACTCTACTGCATGGTATCCAATCTTATCCATTTTATCAACAATCGGAAGCATCTGCTCTGTTGTCATACGAGTAGCAATCAGAGACTGATGCGCATCACGAAGTACGGTCTCCGTAATCTTCAATGGTTTCTTCTCTGCCATAGTTCTCCTCTTTTCTGCGCCGGAAGATGTATACAGCCAGCCAAAGGGCTGTATATGATCTTCTCGCGACTAATTATATGTTTCTAGTGTTAAATTCCAAAGATTGCCATAAATACACCGGCGGCAACTGCCGTACCGATAACTCCGGCAACGTTAGGTCCCATTGCATGCATAAGCAGGAAGTTGGTTGGATCCGCTTCGGCACCGACCTTCTGCGATACACGCGCTGCCATCGGCACAGCAGATACACCTGCAGAACCGATCAATGGGTTTACCTTGCCCTTTGTAACCAGGCACATCAACTTACCGAACAATACACCTGCTGCGGTACCTACTGCAAATGCGATCAAACCAAGAGCAACAATCTTTAAGGTTGTAACTTTTAAGAATGCCTCTGCACTGGTAGATGCGCCTACCGATGTACCAAGAAGAATAACAACGATGTACATCAATGCGTTGCTTGCAGTCTCTGTCAACTGCTTTACAACACCGGACTCTTTGAAAAGGTTACCGAGCATCAGCATACCAACCAGTGGTGCTGTCGTTGGAAGCAGCAAACATACAATGATCGTAACGATGATCGGGAACAGGATTCTCTCCAATTTAGATACCGGACGAAGCTGTTCCATCTTGATCTTACGCTCTTTTTCCGTAGTAAATAACTTCATGATCGGTGGCTGGATAATTGGCACCAAAGACATGTAAGAATATGCGGCAACCGCGATCGGTCCCATATATTCTGTCTGTTTCAATTTACCGCAAAGGAAAATAGATGTCGGACCATCGGCACCACCAATGATAGAGATTGCAGCCGCAGCTTTATCAGAAAAGCCAAACCAGATTGCAATCAGGTAAGCGGAGAAAATACCAAACTGAGCTGCTGCACCAAGCAGGAAACTCATCGGATTTGCGATCAACGGACCAAAATCGGTCATCGCTCCTACTCCCAAGAAGATCAGGGAAGGTAAGATACTCCACTCATCCAAAATGTAAAAATAATGTAACAAACCGCCAACACCGTTTGAAGTATCCTCTGGATTCGCCATGATATCCGGATAAATATTAACCAGGATCATACCAAACGCAATAGGAACTAACAGCAATGGCTCATATTCTTTTTTAATCGCCAAATAGAGAAACAAGCAGCCGACTAAGATCATAAGATAATTGCCAAGCGTTAAGTTGGCAAACGCAGTCTGACCTACTAAGTTCTCTAACGTGTTAATTACGTAATCCAATGTTAGATCCCTCCTAGTTTAATGTTGCAAGTACAACTCCTGCTTCTACAGAATCACCCGCAGCTACATCAATGCTGGCAACAGTTCCATCTTCCGGTGCTACCACCTCGTTCTCCATCTTCATAGCTTCAAGGATCATTAGAACCTCGCCTTTTTTCACTGCCTGACCTACGCTGGTCTTTACAGAAAGGATCTTACCAGGCATCGGGGAATTCACCTTAACAGAACCCTGTCCTGCTGCTGCCTTTGGTGCTGCTTTCGGAGCTGCAGCTTTTGGTGCTGCTGCCTTTGGTGCGCTTGTTGCTGCTGCCTTTGGTGCGCTTGTTGCTGCACCCTCTTCCACTGTTACATCATAAACGTTACCATTCACAGTAATTGTATAATTTTTCATCGATTTGTCCTCCAATTATTTTTGTGTTAGCGACGAATGATAGAACGAACTACCAATCCATCTGCGCTTGCATTTTCACTTGCTGCAATGGCTGCAGTGATCACAGCAACCAGTTCCAGATCATCAACGAGGTTCTCCTCTACCGGCTGCGGTGCTGTTTCTACTGAAGCGAGCTGAGCCTTTGCCTTATCAACCTGCTTAGCATTCTTGCGGTTCTGAGCCCAACCGATCACCTTGAAGCAGGCAATGATCAGGGATATAAAGATCAATACGCAAAATACGATTGCCATACTAAGGATCGTATTTATGCCGGCCTTGGCCATCTTTGCTCCCATTGTCTTATATTCATCAATCTTTTCTTCGGTCTTATTACCGTCTTTGTCATAAGATACCGAATAGATGAATGTCTTACCTTTTGTTGTGCGGATGGTCTCATTGACTGTTGCGGAAGTAGAACTTACCGTAAAGTCTGTAGAGATCTTTTTATCCATCTCGTCACCAAACTTCTTTTTCTGCTTAACAGCCTCTTTGTACTCTTTGATCTGTTCTTTGGCTGTCTTGCGCTGCTCTAAATAGGAATTCCATTCGTCTTCACTGAGACTGTCTTTCATTCCATCATAATACTCAATTGCGGATTCTAACTGCTCTACCTGACCTTTGTGGTCTGTTGTAAACCACTTCTGCAGATATTTATCTGTTTGCTTTTCCAACTTCTTTTCGTTGAAATTTTTGTTCTGTTTCGTCAAGCTGACGTTACAGCCTGCTACCAGCAAAGCACAGGTGAGAATGCAGAGAATCAAAGACACTTTCTTCTTCATATTGCCTCTCCTTACTTAGATGGTTCCATGTTTCTTGCCAATCGGATACTCACATTTGTTATAAAGCATCTCAAAAGCATACAATAGCTGCTTTCTGGCACTTGCCGGCTCAATGACAGAATCAACATAACCTCTGGCTGCTGCTGCCTCTGTTCCGGACTGAGCTGCGAACCTGTCTCTTATACACATCTGACGCTGCCGACGAATAGCCTTG
>OWIQ01001180.1_pt1 | contig 10864 bp, 9 predicted proteins | sample 1732701 | NCBI WGS metagenome assembly OWIQ01 (sample SAMN05065744, study PRJEB22554) | human gut metagenome | biome: ENVO:2100002; feature: ENVO:00000062; material: ENVO:00002003 | host: Homo sapiens | place: USA
GAGATGTAGCTCCGTCTCGTGGGCTCGGAGATGTGTATAAGAGACAGGACTGCCGGAAGCAGAGTTTTCTTCCATGCTGGATGATCCCCAGACCGAAGTCCGCTGCCATTACTGTGGTAAAAAATATCTCTTTACGCCGGAAGAGCTGAAGGCTCTTCCCCGGAAACACGCAAAACTTGACGACGCAAACTAATGTTTGTATAATAGAATGTGTAATTACTGACAAGGAGATGAAGGAATGAGCATGGAAACGGAAAAGGGCAAAGCCCTTGACGCGGCAGTCAAACAAATTGAAAAGGACTTTGGCAAAGGCTCCATCATGAAATTGGGGGCAGCCAGTGCCAAGATGAATATTGAAACCATTCCCACAGGAGCGTTGTCCCTTGATATTGCCCTTGGTGTAGGCGGGATTCCCCGTGGCCGTATCATTGAAATCTATGGACCAGAGTCTTCTGGTAAGACGACGGTCGCCCTTCATATGATTGCTGAGGCGCAAAAACGGGGAGGCTACGCTGCCTTCATCGATGCTGAACATGCCCTTGATCCGGAATATGCCCGCCATCTCGGTGTTGATATCGATAACCTCTTGATTTCCCAGCCTGATACGGGCGAACAAGCCCTTGAAATTTGCGATGCCCTGGTCCGCAGCGGCGCTATTGACATCATTGTCATCGACTCCGTTGCTGCCCTTGTTCCAAAAGCGGAAATTGAGGGAGATATGGGCGATTCCCACGTTGGCCTTCAAGCTCGTCTCATGAGTCAGGCCCTGCGCAAACTGACGGGAATCATTTCCAAGAGCCGTACGGCGACGGTCTTTATCAACCAGATCCGTGAAAAAGTGGGTGTCATGTTCGGAAATCCGGAAACAACGACGGGTGGCCGTGCCCTGAAGTTCTATTCGACGGTTCGTATGGATGTACGGCGTATTGAGAGCCTCAAGAGTGGCAACGACATCATCGGCAACCGGACCCGTGTCAAAGTTGTCAAGAACAAGGTAGCTCCTCCCTTCAAACAGGCCGAATTCGATATCATGTATGGAGAAGGGATTTCCCACGAAGGATGCCTCGTTGATTTGGGGGTACTTTACAACATCGTTGGTAAGAGCGGCGCGTGGTACTCCTATGGGGACGAACGCATTGGTCAGGGCCGTGAAAACACGAAAGAGTTTCTTAAGAACCACCCAGAAATGGCCTTTGAAATTGAAAATCGTATCCGCGAAGCGGCCGGACTGACAGCCCTTGAAGCAGCCCCGCAAACAGAAGACATCTTAAAACCGGAGGGAGATCCGGACAGTGTGGGCTAAGCCCAAGAAAATGCTCCTCACCTATGCCGACGCCTATAATTTTGCCTTGGACCGGCTTGCCATGCGGGACCATAGTTCCCTTGAACTGCGGGATAAACTTGCGGAAAGAGGCTGTGATAAAGAGCTTCAGGACAGGGTCCTTGCGGCCCTTAGGGAGCGCCATTTTGTTGATGATGTTCGCTGTGCCGGATATGTCGTTGATGCTTGGCGAAGAAAAGGCATCTATGGACGAAATTACCTTCGGCTCATGCTTGAAAAACGGCAGATCCCGGCATCTGTCGTGAAAGATATGCTGGATGGTGTTTCCGAAGAGGAAGAACGGGAGCGGGCGGAGGAGTTTGCGCGGAAAGAAGTTCCTAAGCTTCTAAAAAAATATCAAACGGAACCTCGCAAAGGCAAAGCGGCCCTTTCAAGAAAGCTTGCCAGCCGTGGCTTTACAGGGGTCTGTCTTTATGCGGCACTTGCTGTTTATGATGAGATGGAAGAGGAAATCCCAAATAAAGAAGAGGAAGGATCCTTTTAAATAGGGACCCTTCCTTTTTCTGCTACAAGAAGGAAAAGGGACCGGAGACGCCATTTGATTGACACTCCCTGCAAAATACTATAAAATATTCCTATCCATATTATTGGGTCAAGAGGTAACCTCAGGGTTGCCTTCTTTGTTTGTGTCTTAAAAATGGAAGGAAAATTCTCTAAAAAGGAGGTGTACTATCATAGATCCCATTACTGTATTTATTGTAATTGCTGCCTGTGTCCTCGGTGCTGGTGCCGGTTATTTTGGACGTAAGAACATTGCGGAAACCAAAATCGGCAAAGCAGAAGAACAGGCACGCCAAATCGTTGCAGAAGCAGAAAAAGCCGGTGATGCCAAAAAGAAGGAACTTCTTGTTGAAGCCAAGGAAGAAATCCATCGTATGCGTTCTGATATGGAACGGGAAAACAAGGAGCGCCGGGCAGAACTGGCCAAGAGCGAACGCCGCCTCGTCCAAAAGGAAGAAAATGTCGACCGCAAGATGGATGCCTATGAGAAAAAGGAAGAAAAACTTTTGGAACAAAGCAACCGTCTGCGCGAATCCCAAGAACGTGTCGATGCCCTTTATACCAAACAGGTAGGGGAACTCGAACGAATTTCGGGACTGACCAGTGACGAAGCCAAAAAGGAACTGCTTGACAGTGTCCAAGAAGAAGTCAAGCACGATAAGGCCAAACTCATCAAGGACATGGAACAAGAAGCCCGCGATACAGCTGAGACCAAGGCACGGGAAATTATTTCCCTTGCTATCCAGCGCTGTGCTGCCGATCAGGTTGCTGAAACGACGGTCACTGTTGTTCCTCTCCCCAACGATGAGATGAAAGGCCGGATCATTGGCCGCGAAGGCCGCAATATCCGTACGTTGGAAACCCTCACTGGGATTGATCTCATCATCGACGATACGCCGGAAGCGGTCATCATTTCCGGATTCGATCCTGTTCGTCGGGAAGTGGCCCGTGTGGCCCTCGAAAAACTCATCAATGATGGTCGTATCCATCCGGCCCGCATTGAGGAAATGGTAGAAAAAGCTCAGAAGGAGCTGGATCAGAAAATCAAGGAAGCAGGCGAACAGGCTACCTTTGAGACCGGTGTCCATGGCCTTCATCCTGAACTGATCAAGCTCTTGGGACGCATGAAGTATCGTACGAGCTACGGTCAAAATGCCCTCAAACATTCAACGGAAGTAGCGCATTTGGCTGGCCTCATGGCTGCTGAATTAGGCGTTGACGTCAATTCAGCCAAACGGGCTGGTTTGCTCCATGACATTGGCAAGGCTGTTGACCACGAAGTGGAAGGCTCTCATGTCGATCTTGGTGCAGAAGTGGCCAAACGTTACCATGAATCGGATATTGTCATCAATACCATCATGAGCCATCATGGAGACGTGGAACCGAGTTCTGTCCAAGCCGTCCTTGTCTCGGCTGCGGATGCGATTTCCGCTGCCCGTCCAGGTGCCCGTCGGGAAACGCTGGAAACTTACCTCAAGCGTTTGACGCGGCTTGAAGAAATCGCAGAATCCTTCGATGGCGTAGAAAAATGCTATGCTGTCCAAGCCGGACGTGAAATCCGTATCATGGTCAAACCGGACAAGGTTGATGATGATGCATCCGTTATCCTCGCTCACGATGTGGCAAAACGTATCGAAGAGGATATGGAATACCCTGGCCAGATCAAAGTGGTCATCGTTCGCGAGACCCGGGCCGTCGATTACGCCAAATAACGAAAAAAGAAGCCTGCATCCTTTGTGGATGCGGGCTTTTCTATGTCTGGTCTTTTCTCTCTGAATTCACTTCATGGAGTCAATTCGCCTTGCCAAGGCAAGGAAACGAAACAAAAGGGCTTACATATTCGAATTGAAAACGGATTGTTTGGCGGTGGATATGAAAGGCAAGGGAGCAATTTTTATAGCCTTTTAAGGCATGGTGATGTAAATCAGGTCGCTTACTTAATGCCGTTCACCTGTTAAGCCTCTTGCAATTCCGGTCCTGTCGTGGGACTATTGGCTAAGGGGTATTTTGAAAGCACGGTGTTTTTTCCGTATGGCCTATTTTCGTATCTTGGTTGTTCATTCGATTTCCATCTAGTTAAAAGTGAAAGCCATCAAAATAAGTAAAATTCTTTTAGCTGCACCATTAATGTTGACTATGAAAAGTTAAGGAACGAGGAATTGAACGATTGAGGAGCTGTAGGATTGGATTCTGATTGAACGCAAAATGATGAACATAGGACAAAGGAAACAATAATCCAGTATGGCATTTTTGGCTGTAAAACGGTCTTTCTGTGCTATACTGGTAAGTAGAATTGTGAGGAAGCCACACTTCCAGGAAGGAGCAGAGACGATGGCAAATACAAGACAAGAGGCATGGGACCTCATCAAGGAATACAATAAGGAACCTTTTCATCGGCAGCATGCCCTGACCGTCGAAGGCTGCATGCGGTATTTTGCAAAATCCTTGGGCTATGGGGATGAAGAGGAGTTTTGGGGGCTTGTAGGATTGCTCCATGATCTGGACTATGAAAAATATCCGGAAGAACATTGCCGCGTAGAAGACAAGATTCTCAGGAAAAAAGGCTGGGATGAAAAACTCATCCACGCTGTCGTCAGCCATGGTTATCCTCGCTGCAGCGATGTGGCGCCGGAACTTGAGATGGAAAAGGTCCTTTATGCCGTGGACGAACTTTCTGGACTTATTGGGGCTGCGGCTCTCATGCGTCCTTCCAAGAGTGTCCAGGACATGGAGGTGAAATCCCTCAAGAAAAAGTTCAAGGACAAGCATTTTGCTGCGGGCTGCAGCCGTGACGTTATTAAGGAAGGCGCTGACATGCTGGGCTGGGACCTCAATAAACTTTTTGAGGAATCCATCCTTGCCATGAGAAGCTGTGAAGCTGCTGTGGCCGAGGCCATGAAAAAGGCTGAGGCCTAAGAAAAATAAAAAAGACCGATGAAGGGGATAAGTCCCTTTGCTTCATCGGTCTTTTTTGATGCACTTGTTCTTAGGCTTTCTTGAATCCCATCATGGGCACCGTGGCCTTACAGAGCACTACGGCAAGAAGACTGGAAACAACGTTGCTGACAGCCATGCTGACAGCGCAGTTGATGGCAGAGGCATAGCTCACGGCATAAGGAACGCCAAGGATAAAGTATTTGAAGGAAAAACGGATGACCGGTTCTGTCACGACGTTCACAAGGGATCCGACCAGGCAGGCAAAGAGCACGCCGCGTCCCAAGGTGGCAGAAGCATTTAGCTTAGCAGAAAATAGATGTTTTCCTGCTTCGGCTACCGCCCATCCCAGAAGAAACTTTGCAAGGAACGTGGGCGGTGCTGATGTAGTGTAGCCCGCAAGGACATCGGCAAGAAAGAGCCCCACGGCTCCTGAAAGGGCCCCATATTTGGCGCCTAAGAGGAGGGCAGAAACCATGATGAAGGCGTGGCCCACGTAAATCTTTCCAGTAAGACCCATGCCCATGGGAATCTCAATGCGCAGGTAGGAAAAACAGGCAAAGGCCATGGCGGCAAAAAGACCCGCCAAGGTAAGCTTATGGACTTGTTCTTTGGTCATAAAAGGTCACATCCTCATTACATGATTGGAATCATTATAGGTTGAAAGCGATTGAAATGTAATGGACGGTTTGAGAAAAAATAAGGAAAAAGTGTACCGGTTCGTTCCATATGGGCAAGAAAAAACAAGACAATCCTGTCTCTTGATTCACGAAAAGATCGCTTTGCTGTGGTATAATATGAACAGAATAACATGACCGCAATGGCGGATGAAAATATAGGGAGGCACTGTTATGGCTTACTATGCTAGACCGGAGGAAATCCTCTATCATACCCACCTTTCCCAAAACATGCTCATGGGCGCAAAAATTGCACTTCTGCCAGGTGACCCTGGACGTGTACAATCATTGGCAGAGGCTATGGGACCTGCTGTGGAGCTCGTGAGCCATCGGGAGTATACAAGTTATTTGGCTCAAGTGGCCAGTCAGCCCATTCTTGTTATTTCAACAGGCATGGGTGGTCCTTCAACGGCAATTTGTCTTGAGGAACTGGTCCGTCTTGGCATTAAGCGGGTCATTCGCGTAGGAACGACAGGATCCATCAAGGACTCTCTTGATCTGGGCGATGTTGTCATTATCAAGGGAGCTGTCCGTCTTGAAGGCACAAGCACCCATTATGCCCCTATTGAGTTTCCTGCTGTCGCTGATCTTGATTTGACACAGCTTTTGGTCTATGCGGCTGAAATGGAACATATTCCTTATGAAGTGGGCATCTGCGTTTCGAGTGATACCTTCTGGCCAGGTCAGGAGCGCTATGATAGTTTTACCGGCTACGTCCTGCGGCGCTTCCAAGGGAGCATGAAAGAGTGGCAGCAGCTGGGCGTGACCAACTATGAAATGGAAACGGCCGCTGTTTTTGTGACCAGTCAGGCCTTGGGCCTTAAGGCGGCGAGCATCTGCGGCGTTGTTGCCAAAAGAACGGAAAGCGAGGAAATCGCTCCGCCTGAAATCTACCATCGGGCAGAAGTGCGTTTCCAGAAAATTGTTAAGCGAGGACTTGAGGAACTGCTGCAAAGGGAGTGAGAATCATGGAACGCTGCATCATCTTGATGATGGATTCCTTTGGTATCGGGGCAGCTTCTGACGCTGCCGCGTTTGGCGACAGCGGGGCTGATACGTTGGGCCACATTGTGGAATGGTACGGAAAGCATTGTCCTTCCATTCCTTTTCATCTGCCTCATTTGACAAGTATTGGCCTTGTTAATGCCCATACCCTCAGTACAGGTCATCCCTTGCCATATTCCATAGGAACAGGACCAATCAAAGGAGCTTATACATATGCCAAGGAAATCAGCCGCGGTAAGGATACGCTGAGCGGACACTGGGAACTGACCGGTGTGCCTGTTGATTTTGATTGGGGTTATTTCCCCGATGTTCCCCATTGTTTTCCTAAAGATATCGTTGATGGACTTATTACTGGAGGCAACCTGCCCGGTGTATTGGGGGAAAAACATGCGTCAGGAACGGAAATCATCAAGGAACTGGGATGCGAACATATGAGGACGGGCAAACCTATCATCTATACCTCCGCTGATAGTGTTCTCCAGATTGCCGCTCATGAAGAGACCTTTGGCCTCGAACGGCTCTATACCCTTTGTGAAAAGGCATTTGACTTGGTAAGACCCTATCATATTGCCCGTGTCATTGCCCGTCCTTTTGTGGGAACGGCACCGGAGAACTTTACCCGGACCGGCAATCGTCATGACTATGCCGTGGCTGCACCGGAAAAGACCTTGGTGGACCGGGCCTATGAAGAGGCCGGTGGAACCTATGCCATTGGCAAGATTGCAGATATCTTTGCTCATCGTGGAATTACAAAACAATACAAGGCCACTGGTCTATCCGCTCTTTTTGATGCGACCTTGGAGGCCCTTGAAGACGCTGGGGACCGCAGCCTCATTTTTACGAATTTTGTTGATTTTGATTCTTCGTATGGGCACCGTCGTGACGCAGAAGGGTACGGGAAAGGACTGATGCTGATTGACAGCCGTCTCCCTGAACTTGAAGCCCGCCTAACCCCTGGCGACCTCGTTCTTGTGACAGCTGATCATGGCTGTGATCCCACTTTCAAAGGTTCGGACCACACACGGGAACATGTTCCGATGCTCTTTTTTGGAAAGGGGGTAAAACCGGGGCCTTTGGCACCGATGAAAACCTACAGTGATGGAGGACAGATCCTTGCCCATCATTTGGGACTTACGCTTAAGCGGGGAACTTTTCAGGAGGTGATGGATCATGAGGCACGCTAAGAAAACGCTTATGGCACTTCTTTTTTTCCTTGTGGCCTTGCTTGCCGGAAATCTTGCTTTTGCCGCACCTTCAGCATCGAAAGACGCTCTGTCCCGCAAAGTCATTGCTTTTTATTGCTTTGACGGGACGGGAAAAGTGACGCCGTCCCTAAGGAACCTATGGCAGCGGCAAGTGCGGCAGGCGTATCCGCGCGTTTCCTATACCTTCCTAGATGACCCAACCATCCTGCAAAAGGGGCGGGCTGGACTCCTTTCCTTAATCCAAGGCGGCGATGAGCTCACGGCAGGTGATCTCGAACGGGTCACTGCTGCAACGGAAGCGGATGTCGTGGCTGTCATGGTTGTCCATACGATGGAATCTTACTATGTTGAGGCCCTGTTCCCCTTTTGGGAAGATGGCCCTGAAACCTATGTGAGGACCCTGTCCGCTGCTGATTTTTACCTTTATCGCAAGGAAGATGGAAAATTTAAGAAAAAATTCCTGCGCAAGGCGGAAACTAAGGATGCAGCCCTTGCCACTGCACCGGAAAAGGAAATTCAGTATGCCCTGAGCGATTTTGCCCGTTCTTTCGAAGGCTTGCCGCTCATCTAAAATCGTTCATGACATCCCTGCAAAAAAGTGGGGATGTTTTTTCTTTATGTTGTTGAAACAACGGATTCCTGAAGCTTCTCCGCTTACAATAAAAGCATCAATTGATGAACCATTCCATTCAAATAAGTGGGCTGTGGCCCAGAAAGAGAGGATTTGAATATGTTTTGTTATCAGTGCCAGGAAACAGCAGGGTGCAAAGGCTGCACCGTCAGCGGTGTCTGCGGGAAACGCCCCGAAGTTGCAGCGCTTCAGGATCTTTTGGTCTATGCAACCAAAGGGTTGAGCAGTGTCACGACAGCTCTTCGTAAAGAGGGAAAGGACGTGGCTATTGATGTCAACCATATGGTCACGCTGAACCTTTTCACGACCATTACGAATGCCAACTTTGATGAGGTCTCCATCCGCACCCGTGTGACGGAAACCCTTAAGAAAACGGCAGAACTGCGTGCACAGCTGCAGGATGTATCCGGGCTTTCTGAAGCGGCCCTCTGGTCTGCACCGGAAACGGACTATGCAGCAAAGGCTGCCGAAGTCGGCGTCCTTTCCGAATCCAATGAAGATATCCGTTCTCTTAAGGAAACCATCACCTATGGCCTCAAAGGTCTTGCTGCTTATCTTCATCATGCAAATGTCCTGAATCATGAAGATGAAGACGTTGATGCTTTTATTCAGCGTGCCCTTTCCGATATCCAGAAAAAAGACATTAGTGTTGATGGTCTTGTCGCCCTGACCCTTGAAACGGGTAAATACGGTGTTCAGGGCATGGCTCTTCTTGATACGGCTAACACGGATACTTACGGGCAGCCAGAAATCACGGAAGTGGACCTTGGTACCCGCAGCAATCCGGGGATCCTTATTTCCGGTCATGATCTGAAGGACCTGGAAATGCTTCTGGACCAGACGGCTGGAACGGGCGTCGATGTTTATACCCATGGTGAGATGCTGCCGGGCCATTACTATCCCTTCTTCAAGAAGTATCCGCATTTTGCCGGCAACTATGGCAATGCTTGGTGGAAGCAGCGCGATGAATTCGAAAGCTTCAATGGTCCGATCCTGATGACAACAAACTGCATCGTACCTCCGAAAGACAGCTACAAGGGGCGTCTGTGGACGACCGGGGCTGCCCAGTATCCGGGCTGCCGTCATATCGAAGGGGCTGCCGATGGATCGAAAGATTTCAGTGCCATCATCGAGCAGGCTAAATCCTGCAGTGCCCCGACAGAGATTGAAAGCGGCAAGATCGTCGGCGGATTTGCTCATAATCAGGTCCTTGCTCTGGCTGATAAGGTCGTAGACGCTGTTAAGAACGGCGCCATCAAGAAATTTATTGTCATGGCAGGTTGTGATGGCCGTCATACAACCCGCGATTATTACACCCAATTTGCCAAGGCACTGCCGAAAGATACGGTTATCCTCACGGCTGGCTGCGCAAAATATCGCTACAATAAACTGAAACTCGGCGATATTGGCGGCATTCCCCGCGTCCTTGATGCCGGTCAATGCAACGACTCCTACTCCTTGGCTCTCATTGCCCTGAAGTTGAAGGAAGTCTTTGGCCTCGATGACGTAAACAAGCTTCCTATTGTCTACAACATTGCCTGGTATGAACAAAAGGCTGTTATCGTTCTGCTTGCCCTCCTGAGCCTAGGCGTCAAGAATATTCACCTGGGACCCACACTGCCTGCCTTCCTCAGCAAGAATGTTGCTAATGTTCTTGTTGAAAACTTTGGCATTGGCACCATCTCGAATGTAGAAGATGACTTGGCCCTCATGATGAAATAGAATCGAGAAAGAATAGAAGAAAGCTCCTATCTGAACCTAGCATTTGGATGGGAGTTTTTTTCATGGTAAAAATCGAGTATTCCTATGAGGCTGTAAGCCTCAGCGAGAAAGACTTGATCAAAGAAAGTGGGGACCCTTAGTCACAGTAAGGGCTGTGAGAAGATCATTGGAAGCCATCAGGAAAATAGACTGTGCCTCCTGTCCATCGATGCCTAAGCGCCAACTCTGCTCCCATCTAAAGGCTGCTATGTACAGCTGGGAAAGAAAGGAAAGAAAGGATAATACGCGATTCCCTTATCCTCAAAAAGTAAATTCCAAAGAAACAGGGAGCCAGGAAGGAAAAAAATTCGATGTAACCGGATGGAAATAAAAGAATAAAAAAATTAGTTCGGGACAAAGCGAACATAAAAAAACAATAATGTAAAATACAAAGAATAAAGAGTAAAAAGATGGAAATTAATGAAAAATCAAGAGTATAGAAGAAATTTTTACGAAATAAACCTAATTATTCCAAATAAAACGGATAATATGAGTTTTGCCTAAAAGCCCCATCTGTGCTATTATAATCAAGCACTCTCCCGAAGGGGTGAGGCTCACAAAAAGAACTTCTAGGAGCAACGAAAAAAAGTGTTGACAAGATGTTCGAAAAGTGATAAACTGAACAAGCTGTCACCGATGAGAATGACAGCGAGGAACGAACCTTGAGAACTGAATATTGATTGACAGATGTGCGGGTCAAGTCACTTTAGTGACGCGACCGAGTCACTTCGAGAAAACGAAGTAAAAAAACAAGAGCTAGTATCTGTCTCTTATACACATCTGACGCTGCCGACGAATAGCCTTGTGT
>OWIQ01001197.1_pt1 | contig 10774 bp, 5 predicted proteins | sample 1732701 | NCBI WGS metagenome assembly OWIQ01 (sample SAMN05065744, study PRJEB22554) | human gut metagenome | biome: ENVO:2100002; feature: ENVO:00000062; material: ENVO:00002003 | host: Homo sapiens | place: USA
TCTACACAAGGCTATTCGTCGGCAGCGTCAGATGTGTATAAGAGACAGATCCCATCCTTCCACATCCTGGGCGGTGGTCTCATTGTCAAGTACAATGTTCTCTCTTTTCAGTACCTCCCGAAAGATGAGGCTCATTTCATTCAAAATAGTCTGTGTATCCATTGTCAAGTTTAAATTAGTTCTTGTATTTTCTTTCTGTCTGTTTTGCTACTGGTGTTCAGCGGAAACTGTTCCAGGCAATGCATATGCTTGGGAATCATGTAGTAGGGAAGCCTGCTATACAGATATTCCTCCATCTGCTGTTTGTCGAGCTGTTTCTTCTCTACGACGAGATGTAGTTCGCACTGATTGCCGTTGTCGTATTTGGGAATGACGACTACACGGCATTCACCGTTGAAAAAGTTTTTTGCCACATGTTCAATCTCGCTCAGCTCGATGCGAAATCCTTGTATCTTTATCTGTGAGTCTTTTCGTCCGCAATAGATGATGTCACCGTCGGCATCCATCCGGCAGAGGTCTCCCGTCTTGTAGTATACTTTTCCATTGGCGGTCTCTACGAGGCATTCCCCGTTTTTTTCGGGAGCATTCCAGTATCCACCCATCACTTGATTGCCGCTAATCCATAGTTCGCCGGTTTCTCCGGTAGGCAGCGGGCGACCGTCGTTATCCATAATTAGGGCATCGATGCCTTCGAAAGGCCTTCCGATAGCGGTCATGCCGTTGTGATGCTTGCAGGAGGTGACGGGTATCCGGTAGGCAGTGCAGTAGATGGTTCCCTCTGTCGGTCCGTATAGGTTTATGAAAGAGGCATTGGGGACACATTTTCTGAAAGCATCCAACAGCTCCGCGTCAGAAGCCTCGGCAGTAACCACTAGATATCTAAGTGCGGGGAGGTGTATCTCCGGAAAATAGGGACGTAGCAGCTGGAGCAGTGAAGGGGCCACGGCAGCGAAGGTCAGGTCGTATTTTTCCAGAGTTTCAATTACGTTGATGTATTTCACGCCTTCCGGAGAAACGGTGTATATGCAAGCACCCAGCGTCAGCGGATATAGAAAGGATACGATGGAAACGTCGAAAGTGAGTTCGAACATCTGCAGCATCCGGTCGTTTTCGTCCAGTTGCCAGTCGAGGCGGTGGTAGGCGGTATAGAAAGCATTTAGGTTACGGCGGGAGATGGGTACTCCTTTGGGTTCGCCCGTGCTTCCAGAGGTAAAGATGATGTAGGCATTTTCCTCTTCTGCCGTATGGAGGATGTCTTCTGCGGCATGGAACGTGGCGGAGTTCTCTGCCTGCTCTATTTCGGAGGTACATATCAGTTCCAGATTCCGGGTGTCGAGGTTCAAGATATGGATATTCTCGGTATGCAGCACGAGGCGAATGCCTGCCGAGTCGGCAATTCTGTCGTTCCTATGTTTGGGGTAGGAAGGATGGAGGATGACGTATGTCTTTCCGCAAATCAGTGCAGATAGTATGGATGCGTATGTTTCCAGTCTGTTTTCTGCGACGATGCCGATAATTTTGTCTTCTCTGTCCTTGAATAGGGAGGATATTTTCTGTACGCAAGTTGCCAGCTCTCCATAAGTGCAGGCCGTGTCTTCGATGACGAATGCTGGTCGGTCGGCATATTTGCCGAAGGCTTTCATGATGTCGCCAATCAAGTCATTTGGATATTTTTTCATTTAGTCCGTTATGTTATAGTTCAGTTTTTGCGGAAGCGATGTTTGTCCGTCGTTTATTAAAGACAGTGGTTTCCCGCAATCTCCCTACCGGGAAATCCTTAAGATTTCTAAAAAAGGAGGGATACTGTTCGGAATAAAAGAAACAGAGGGGGCAAATACATACTCACCACAGGATAGCACGGATTAACACTGCTAAAAACTCTTTATTATCAGAACTCCTAAGGCAATCTGTGTTAATCTGTGTTATTCTGTGGTGAGTATGATATACTCTTCGGGCAAAATGGGTTTGCAAACAAAGTCCTTATTTTGCCCAGAACAGTTTGTGGTAGTAAGTGTCTTCGGCCGACACCTCTTTATAGTAGGGATTGTAGTTGACTTCCGTATTCGGGTATCTCCAGCGGTTCGGCACATTTGTGATGGTACCGGCTACTTCGGGGAAGACCAGGCCGGACGGATAGCCGGTACGTCGGATGTCACTCCATGCCTCGCGACTGGCCAGGAAACCGAAATGCAGCCACTTTTGGGTAATGATAGCATCCAGCTTGTCTGCATATTCCGTGCTGTTCCATTTGGCAGCAGCGAAAGAGGCTGTTTCTTCGGCAGTGGGGGCATTATACCGGCGTGCGTTTTCACCCGTACTTACCGAGTCGTAATAGTAGTAAAGCGTGATGGACTGGCCGACAGCCTTTTTGAACTCTTCTTCCGCTTTCGCTTCATTCTTTGCCACTCCATACCCCATTTCATAGGCTTCCGCTTTCAGGAAATGGATTTCGGGTGAGGCCATTATCAGCATGTCGAATTTATCGTTTTCCCAAAAGAAACCTTTCTGCGTGATTTGTGAGAAACCGGTGTTGCTGGTATTGACTTCGTCTTGTGCCTGCGAGTTGTAATATTCCGTCAGCTCATCCGCCACGGTGAGGTCTGTGCCCAGATAACGGTGCTCGTCCAATTGACCGGTGTTTTGGTTGGTAATCTTCACGGGATTGAAGTTGAGCAGGATGCGCGGGTCGTCTTCTCCTTTCACATAAACGCCGCTCAGTGGGTCATTGCTGGTCATATCATAGTTGCCATGGCCCAGCATGCGGTCGATGATGGCGCCCGAAGCGAGTCGGTTGGTTACCCAGTCACCCAGTCCGTGGCCTGCGGTGAAGTTCAGTTGCCCAGACTTCTGGTTGACAATGAGAATGTTGTTTTCTTGTTCCTCTATCAACGGATAGGCCGACGGATTTTCCAGGATTTCCTTGATGGCGGTACGGCCTTCCGCCTGCAAGTCTCCCTGCGCGGCTACGCGCAGGGCAAGGCGTAGGCGCAAGGAGTTTGCATAACGTTCCCATTTGTCCATGTCCCCGTTGTTGATAAAGTCTTGTGTATTGAAGTTCCTCGGTGTGGGGATGGAGCGGAACCGCGGAGCAATTTCTTTGAGCTCGTCAAGAATGGTTTTATATATATTCTCGGCCTTGTCATAGTGAGCATACGATTTACCTACATCGTTGGTAAGCGGCAGCGTGCAAGCTTCCGAGAAAGGCATATCCCCGAAAACGTCCACTGTGGCGGCAAAGAAATCGTACAACTGTACTTTGGCGGCAAGATAGAATGCCTCGTCCTGGGCTTGTTCTGCCGCGCTTTCTTCCTCGTAGAGAGATTCCAGCTTACGGAACTGGGCCAGTGCCGAATACACATTGTCCCACTGTCCGTCAATAGCGGGTATATAGCCGGGGGTATACATATCCGTAGTGTTGGAGTAGCCGAAGGTTTGTGCATACTTGCCCGTAAACTGTGAATCGAATCCGAAGAACCGGTTGTATTCGTAAACATCATAGTCCTTTACTTTTTGGAAGACTCCTACCATCAGATTACTGATGGTGACTTGGGTTACTTTGGAGGGGTCTTCGTATTTGCTGTCGAAGTCATAATCCGTACAGCCTGATGTTGTCAAGAGGAATGCTCCCAATGAAACAAGAGATAATATCTTTGTCTTTTTCATACTCTTTGTTGTTTTTTGGATGGTTGTTTTGTCAGAAACTTGCACGAAGTGAAACACCGAAACTGCGGGTAGCTGTGGTAGAACTTCCCACGGTAGCCTGGTTGGCCCAGGATGTTCCGACGGACGACTCCGCATCGTAGTTTTTCAGTGCTTTGTAGAAGTAGAAGAGATTACGTCCGAAGACCGACACACTCAGCCGGCCCAGTCCCAGTTTGGAGATCATCTTTTCGGGAAATTGGTAGCCGATGGTCAATTCACGCAGTTTGACATAAGAATTGTCGAATACCGAATGGCGGTATGTCAGCTGTTCGGCCTCCGTTCCCCAATTATAGGTGGTGTTGTAGTAATAGCCTGCCGGAATGATACGTGTGTTTCTTTCGCCAGTGGAGGCCACTACACCCGGAAGAATGATGCCGTCGTGGTAGATTATCTCTCCGTTGGGGCCGGCACCCGTGGAAGGGTCTACTTGTACCGGAATTCCGCTGGAATTGTTGTCGCCCGGATAGTAATAGGATAGTCCGCCGTGTTCCGTATCACGGTACTTTAGGGATTCGGGTGTCAGACCCACTGCGGTGGCATATTGGTTCATTTCGTTGATGACATCTCCTCCGATGCGGAAGTCGATACTGAAATCGAGGAATACATTCTTGTAGGAGAAAGAGTTGAATAGACCTCCTACGCCTGCTGGATTGATGTTGCCGACTTTCTGCAATTCGGTTTGGTTGAGGTAAAGACCTTTATCGGAAACGAGGTACTCACCGTTTTCGTTCACCTGGGGAACCTGCGCATAGATGTCACCCATTGGCTGGCCTTCCACAGCTTGTATTTTTATTCCACTGCCTCCGGAGTTGAGTATTTCCAGATAGGGCACTCCATCGGCCAGTTTCACCACTTTGTTCTTATATACACCATAGTTGGCTGTCAGGTCCCAGCGGAAATCTCTGGTCAGTATGGGAGTGGCACTGATTGATATATCCCAGCCGTGGTTGGCTACCTCGCCCACATTCATCAACACATTCTTTACGCCTGATGTGGAAGGTTGCGGCGTGGAGAGTATCTGGTCCTTTACACGGTTGTTGTAGTAGGATATATCTATACCCAACCGGTTGTTTAAAAACTTGCTTTCCAGACCTATCTCGTATTCGTACTTCTTTTCCGGACGGATATCTGCATTCCCCCATGAAGAGGGAATGGTGTTCCAGGTGAATCCGTTGTCTGAACCTTGCTCGTAGACGATATTGGCGGTATAGGTTTCAGGAGCATTTCCTACGATACCGTATGAGAGGCGCAGTTTTCCATAGTTCCACCATGACGGCATGTGGAAGGCTTGGGTGAAGAGGAAACTCAGATTAGCGGAAGGATAGAAAAAGCTCTGGTCTTTTAGGGTAGACGAGCGTTCCTGGCGTCCGGTCAGTTCAAGGAATAGATAGTTGTCCCATCCCAGGCTCAGTGTACCCATATAGCCGGTTTTCAGTAGTTCCATACGTTGCAGGGTACTGCTTGGCGTGTAGCGGCTGGCATTGAGGTCGAACCAGTTTTCCGTGACAAGCCCGCCATTGGTGGAGACCCTCATATTGTTCATATTTTCGTAGCGTCCGGTCCAGCCTACGGTGGCGGCAATGTCGAAGCGGTTGATATTATAGTTGAAGTTCAACATAACATCTCCATAGACAATGTCGTAACGGCGGTTGATGGACTGGAAGCTACCGTTGGGGTCGTATAGGGAATTGGGTTGTTCGCTTTCATATTTCAGTGTTTGCTTCACATCTGTGATATCAGTTGAAACCTGGGCGCGCAGACTCAGCCAGTTGGTTATCTGCCAGGTGGGGCGAATTATACCGATGAGCCGATTCTCTGTCTCGTCGCTATGGTGATGGTACATATTCCACAGCATGTTGTTCACTCCGGTGGCGTAACTGGGGTCGTAGGCCCATGATTCCTCAGGAGTCAGCGTGGCGTTTCCTCCGACAAAGGTATTACGGTATCCCAGACTGGTGACGTAGCTTTGTTTCAGATAGGGAATGTCCAGGAAGGTGGAGAACATGTTGCCGAAACCGCTGTATAGGTTGAGCGAGGTTTGCGGACGGTCTTCTACATTCTGTACGATGTAGTTAAGGGAGTATTCCAGTTTCAGCGGTTTCGCCAGTTGATACGAACCGGTCAGCTTGAAGTTGTGTTTGGTGAAGCTTCCGGTCAAGGCATTGGGAATCTCGTCCATGAATGTGTAGGAGAAGCGGTTGCTGGTGGTTTCCGTCCCTTGTGAGATGGCGAGATTGTAAGTCTGGGTCCAGCCGGTGCGAAACAACTCTTTCCACGGGTTGTCGGTCAGTGCCTGGTAGGGGCGCATCTTCCCGTCCCAGTAAAGTACCTCGCTACCGTCGTATTTCGGGCCGAAGGACAAGGTGGTGGAACGGAGGCTTTTGTAGCTTTGTCCGTTTAGGGTTCTCTGATAGAAGCCTCCCGTCTGTTTCTCATAATCGCTGTATGCGGTGTTGTAGGTTCCCGGCCCGTATACGGTCTGTACTTTTGGCAGATAAGCCGGTAAGTTTGCCATGACTTGGGCATTGAAGTCCACCGTCAGCTTGCCACTTTTGGCGCGTTTGCTGGTGATGACTACCGCACCGTTTGCAGCCTCCGAGCCGTAGAGAGCTGTGGCGGAAGCTCCTTTCAGAATACTGAGGCTCTCGATGTCCTCTGGGTTGATGTCTACCAGACCATTGGAACGGATTTGTCCGTCGTTGCCAAATTCAGCGAAGTCCGTGCTTTTGCCCGTGCCGCCGTTGCGGATGGGTACCCCGTCCAGAATGATGAGTGGCTGGTTATTTCCAGTGATAGAGGTCAGGCCGCGTACGTTGATGGAGACAGCTCCGGCAGAACCGCCCTGTGTTTGTGTAATGCGGACTCCCGGTGCTTTACCGTACATGGCAGAGGCAAAATTGGGTGCTCCTGCCTTTACCAATTCGTCTGCACTGATGGTACTGATGGCATAACCGACACGTTTCGTATCTTTTTTGATACCCATTGCCGTTACTACGACTTCTTTCAGTTGCTGGGTATCTTCGCTGAGTGTAATCTTCAGGTCGCCTTGCTTTTTTCGTTTTGCCAGGTTTATCTCCCGGGTGGCATAGCCCATGTAAGCGATAGAGAGTGTTGCATCTGCAGGAACGGTCAGTGTGAAGTTGCCGTCCACATCGGTAATGACGCCGTTGTTGGTACCTTTCTGTATGACGCTGGCACCGATAAGCGGTTCTCCTGTTACATCTCTCACAATGCCTTTAATGGTTCGGTTTTCTTGTGCGAAGGCTGTTCCGGTGAAAAGAAATGCTAATAACCAACTTGCAATAATCAAACTTTTTTGGAAGTGCGACACTGAATGTGGAATGTCACACCGTTTTCTCATCCTGATTTTCATACTACTGAAAAATAATTGATTTATCTTATTATAAATATTACGTCCTTTCGGCGGATATTTTAGCAAGAGATATGCCAAACGAAAGGCAAGCTATCCTTTCAAGGATGAATAATGTTGATAATCAATCGTTTATTTTTAATTGGGAAAAGGGAAGTTCGGGTGTTTGTGGTGTGGAGATGTGGAAAAAATCCACAGTAGGTATTCCACAATTTCCTTCTCTTCCCTTGAAGTCTTGTTGTCGGCCCTTATTGGTAGCCTTGTTCGTCGGAGGTATGTTCTATCGCTGTAATAAAATCTGGTGCAGTTGCAGTGGTTGCATTTTCTTTTCAGGGTGGGAGTGCTTTTGACCTTTATCTGGGAAGGATTACTCGAACGAAGGAACCATCAGCCTGCGGTTTGTGAGAGAAAGGATAGGTAGGTACTCTTACTTTTGGGAAATTAATATCATGTTTGCACCTTATTTGTTTCGTGCAAACATAATATTAATAAGAAATGATACAAGCTATTAATATTGCAACTCAAAAGTGTGGAAGCAAAATGCGCTTCCATACTTTTGAGTTGCTTCCACAGCATCTGAAATGCCGTTGGATAAGAAATTTCGGCAGATGAGTGGAAGTGTGGAAGCAACTTATGCAAAAATCTTAGTGGTTTATTTTACTTCCCACGTATCGTTCGTCATCAATAACTCCTCGAAGTTGTGATACTTCTTCTTGGCAGACACCTCTTCGATTTGTTCATGAACGGCATCGTCGTAAGTAGGAGCTTCCACATCGCGGATAACACCGAGTGCAATCGGGAAGTCGGGACCTTCCATTAGGGCAAGCTTTAGTTGCAGGGTGTTGTCCATGCAGTGGGCATCGTGGATGAGGATATCCTTCTCTGTAATGCCGTTCTCACCGAGTTTCACGACTTTCAGACCAAAGCCTTCCTGCATCAGGCCGTATTCGTTGTTCTCGCCGAAGAACATCGGTTCGCCATGTTTCAGGTAGATGGCATTCTTGGAGCGGTCTTCCTTTTTGGCTACGGAGTCATGCGTACCGTTATTGAAGATAACGCAGTTTTGCAGAATCTCGCAAACGGAAGCCCCTTTGTGAGCCATGGCTGCCTTCAATATTTCCACTGTCCCCGGAGCATCGGTAGCTACCGCGCGGGCAAAGAAACGGCCACGGGCACCGAAACAAAGCTCTGCCGGGTGGAATGGATCTTCTACCGTACCGTAGGGAGACGACTTGCTGACGAAACCACGCGGAGAGGTCGGGGAATATTGACCTTTGGTCAGACCGTAGATGCGGTTGTTCAGCAGAATCATGTTCAGGTCGATATTACGGCGTACGGCGTGGATGAAGTGATTACCGCCGATGGCCAGACCGTCACCGTCGCCGGAGATTTGCCATACCGTCAGGTTGGGATTGGCAACCTTGGCACCTGTAGAGATGGCAGCAGCACGTCCGTGGATGGTCTGCATCGCATACGTATTCATATAATAGGGCAGACGGCTGGAGCAGCCGATACCTGAGATGACGGCATTCTCCCAAGGAGCTTTGCCGATTTCTGCCATTGCTTTGTGCAGTGAGGCCAGAAAGAAGTGGTCACCACAACCCGGACACCAACGAGGTTGTCCTTTTTTATAGTCTTTTGCTGTATATTCGCACATAATCTTTTTAAATTGATAGTTGATAATTGATAGTTGATAATTGGTGGTTGGTCATTGATAATCCGCATATTACGCATGGTTATTATCAATAGTTAACAGTCAATTGTCAATTAATTTATTGAACGCTGCCACCAGCTCGGCAACGACGAACGGCTGTCCTTTGACTTCGTTGAACTGGTACGGGGTGAAGTTGTCTATCTTCATACGTAGATAACCGGCAAATTGTCCGAGGTTTTGTTCGGCAACTACCACCTTCTTGTACTTCTTCAGAACAGCCTCCGTGTTCTTGGGGAGTGGGTTTAGATAAGTGAAGTGGGCGAGGGCAACCTTCTTGCCTGCCTTCTTCATCTCTTCCATGGCCGAATACAAGTGGCCGTATGTACCGCCGAAACCGACAATCAGCAAATCGGCATCGTCTGCACAGCCTTGCACTTCTACATCAGGTACGGGGATTTTGGCCACCTTCTCGGCACGTAGGTGGCACATCAAGTTATGGTTTTCGGGATCGGTGGAGATGGCACCGGTATTGCTGTCTTTCTCCAGACCTCCGAGGATGTGCATATAGCCTTCTTGTCCAGGGATGGCCCAGTAGCGGACACCCGTTTCAGGATTGCGTTTGTACGGAGTATAGTTGTCCTTCATTTCGGGAGTCACATAGGGAGGAGTGATGGCGGGATAGTCTGCCAGTTTGGGCAGCTTCCAGGCGCCGGAACCATTGGCAACAAAGCCGTCGGTCAGCAATACGACCGGAGTCATGTGTTCCAATGCAATCTTGCTTGCCATGTAGGCTGCATCGAAACAGTTTGTGGGTGAAGAGGCAGCGATGACGGGCATTGGGCTTTCACCGTTGCGGCCGAACAGTGCTTGTAACAAGTCTGTCTGCTCTGACTTGGTGGGCAGACCGGTAGAAGGGCCGCCACGTTGCACGTCGAGCACAACCAGCGGAAGTTCTGTAATGACTGCCAGGTTCATGGCTTCCGATTTCAGACAGACACCGGGACCTGAAGTGGAGGTCACAGCCAGCGCGCCTGCAAAAGCGGCGCCGATAGAAGTGGCGCAACCGGAAATTTCGTCTTCACACTGCACGGTCATCACGCCCAGAGACTTGTGCTTAGAGAGTTCGTGCAGTACATCGGTTGCCGGAGTAATGGGATAGGAGCCGAGGAACAGCTTCAGGCCAGCCTTTTCAGCTGCGGCGATGAAGCCGTAAGCAGTAGCTTTGTTACCCGTGATATCCATGTATCTGCCGGGAACGGTGGTTTTACTTTCAATCTTATATGTGTGGGCTACGGAAGCATGGGTGTTGTGTCCGTAATCATATCCTGCATGTATAACCTTGATGTTTGCCTCGGCAATTTCGGGCTTTTTGGCGAATTTCTCGCGGATGAAATCTTCGGCTATCTTTAGGTCGCGGTTGAACAGCCAACATACCAGACCTACTGCAAACATGTTGCGGCATTTCAGCATGGATTTGTTGTCCATTCCGGTGTCGGCAAGGCAGTCTTTCACCATCTTTGAGATGGGGGCGGCGATGACATCCTGCTTAATACCCATTTCCTCTATCGGATTATCGGTCTTGAAAGCCGCCTTTTCCAGGTCTGATTTCTGAAAAGCGTCTGTATCGATAATGATACAAGCAGTGGATTTAGCAAACTTATATTGGGTTTTCAGTGCGGCGGCGTTCATCGCTACCAATACGTCGCATTTGTCACCCGGGGTATAGACTTTCTCAGCACCGATATGTACTTGGAAACCGGAAACACCGGTAAGTGAACCTTGCGGGGCGCGGATATCTGCCGGATAGTCGGGGAATGTACTGATATCATTGCCCACGGTAGCCGAAACTGTTGAAAAGATGTTGCCGGCGAGCTGCATACCATCGCCGGAGTCTCCGGAGAAGCGGACTACCACTTGCTCCAGTTCTTTGACCATCATGTCGTTTGCCATAACTTACGAATTACTATAGATTAATTTTTGGGGGTTACTGTATTCTATCACCTGTCTCTTATACACATCTCCGAGCCCACGAGACGGAGCTACATCTC
>OWIQ01001198.1_pt1 | contig 10760 bp, 9 predicted proteins | sample 1732701 | NCBI WGS metagenome assembly OWIQ01 (sample SAMN05065744, study PRJEB22554) | human gut metagenome | biome: ENVO:2100002; feature: ENVO:00000062; material: ENVO:00002003 | host: Homo sapiens | place: USA
CTCATAGAAAATTACTACTTTTGAAGCAAATATCACGCTAATATTGGCGTAAAATCATCAGAATATGGCAGAAAATCGCATTAAAGCCGTCCTTGCTGACAAGAAAAAGACGTGCAGGTGGCTGGCTCAAGAAATAGAAATGAGTGAGAATACAGTCTCTCGTTGGTGCTCTAATAAGATGCAACCATCGCTATCGCAACTTGATAAAGTAGCAGCAGCTTTGGATGTCGATATTCGCGAATTATTAAGACCTACAAAAGAAGCATTATGAGATATAGTTTTTCTGGACATGAGTCTTTTCATTGCAAATCATTATGGTTAAAGAAAGGCTATGATTTCATTTGTAATAAAAAGCATTTTGCAGATACAGACTCTGTTGTAGAGCTAGGAGTCGGTAAAAATATGGTGTCGGCCATTAGGTATTGGCTGAAAGCCTTTTCATTGACAAAAGAAGATACTCTCACAGATTTGGCTGAATACATTTTTAGTACAAATACTGGTAGAGATCCTTTTTGTGAGGATATAGCCACCCTTTGGGTATTGCATTATAATTTGGTTAAATCTCAAGTTGCAAGTATTTATCAACTTGTATTCATCGATTTTCAACGTGAAAGAAGGGAGTTTGACAAAGTACAGCTTCTATCATTCATTAAAAGAAAGTGCAGTGTACCTGAACAAAAGAACGTCTATAATGAGAATACCGTTTCAAAAGACATAAATGTGTTTCTCCATAGTTATATTGAACCCAATGATTTAAAGCAACTTGAAAGATACTCAGCTTTGCTTATTAATTTGGGATTGATGCGAGAAATCGAAAAAGGAGTCTATCGCTTTCAGGAAATAGATACAGATTCTATTCCAGATGTTGTAATCCTATACGCTTTATGTGATATTAAGGGTGAAGACAAGCTACTTTCTTTTGATAAGATACAAGAGTTAAGTTTGCTTTTCTGTATTCCTATAGCTAGCTTTTTAGATAAAGTAAGACATATTGCAGAGGTGTATTCTGACTATATCACTTATTCTGATAATAGCGGAATACGCAACATCTATTTCAAAGACAATATCGAAAGTATTCATTTGCTCGACATGTATTACAATCATGAAATATAATCCTTCAATCAACATAGAATATGGAATTGACAAAGATTTCCATTATATTGTTACGCCAAATGCTCAGGCCGTAACTGGGGAACTTGTGTCGAATTTTCATTCCGGCATACATTCTTTTTCTATCATTGGTACTTACGGAACAGGTAAGTCAAGCTATTTAATGGCATTAGAAAGAGATTTAATGGAAGGTTCTAATTACCTTATACAAAACAGCACTGTTTTTGGTGAAAACTTTGGTGGTTTTGAATGCCTCAATATATTGGGAGACTATAGTACCCTTTCAAACCTATTGGCAGACAAACTTCATAGCGACCGATCTGATGATACTAAGAATATTTTCACAGCATTATCAGAGTATTATGCTAAAGTGAAGAAGGCGAATAAATTTCTCTTCATCGTAGTTGATGAATTTGGCAAGGTATTAGAACATGCAGCTAAGAATAATCCAGAGCGAGAACTTTACTTCTTACAAAAGTTAGCTGAGTTTGTAAATGTGCCTTCTAGGAATATTATTCTTCTGACCACTCTTCACCAAAATTTTGGCGCTTACGCAGGTAAACTGACCGATAGCCAAAGAAACGAATGGCTGAAAGTGAAAGGTCGATACAAAGAACTGGTGTTCAGCGAGCCTGTAGAGCAACTGCTATATCTTGCAGCTGAGCAAATCTCCAACACAAATCTGAGATATGATTCTGCAGCAATGGTTGAAATCTTAGCATTGGCCAAACGAACAAAGTTTATCTCGCCACAACTAGACGGAAAGACTATTAAGAAGTTGTTCCCCTTAGACGCTTTCTCTGCCATGTGCATGACTAAGGCTATCCAGAGATACGGTCAAAATGAGAGAACTCTTTTTTCCTTCTTAATGTCGAAGGGAGCAAATTCGTTCAGTGAGTTCGTTCCTCAAGAAAATGAGACCTATAACCTAGCTATGGTTTATGACTATCTAGTGTATAATTTCTATTCGTTTCTTTCAGAAGCGAATGCAGACTCAATGAACTGGACCTCGATGCGCGTAGCTATCGAGCGTGTAGAAAGTGGCGTTATACATGCTGCTTACATTGCTGACGCCTTGAAGATAGTCAAAAGTATTGGCTTGCTCAGTTTGTTTGGTAGTTCAGCTACGTCAATTAGCAAGGAACTCTTGATAGCTTATGCCCAAAAAGCATTAACCATTAAGAGCCCAGAGAAGGTAATTGATGCGTTAACAGCGCAAAAAATTATCAGATTTGCATCCTACAAGTCTTCTTACATCCTCTTTGAAGGAACTGACTTAAACTTAGAAGATGAGCTCTTTAATGCAGCCAATATCGTACAGAAACCAGCTGCTGAAATTAGCAACCTGAGTCCCTACTTGACTCAAAAAGCCATTGCTGTATCTGAAGAGTATTATCGTAATGGCACACCTCGCTATTTTGAATATGTTGCCAGAAATGAGGCAGAAGCCATTATGCCGCAAAATGACATAGATGGATATGTGCAGCTCGTATTTCCTTTGGATGACCAAGGAATACCTTTAACGTTGCGTATTTCTAAAGAATCTCCCTATGCGAACATCTTTGTGGTGTTTACCAATGTTGACAAGATTACCAAACATCTGTATGAGATAGCCAAACTTCAATATCTTATTGAAAATGTCGTACTAGATGACCGTGTGGCAAAGAAAGAAATCGAAAACCAAATAAAGTTTGAGAAGTCACAACTTAATAGCGTAATAAATGACTCTTTAGTATCTGGTTCGCAGAACTGCACCTGGATATACAAAGGCGAAATTATGGATGTTAGAAGCTTTAGAGACTTCAACAAACTGCTGTCTGCTGTTTGTAAGGATGTATATTCTTCTACACCTATCTTAAGAAATGAACTTTTCAATAAGCAGAAATTGAGCTCTGCCATTTCATTAGCAAGAGTCAAACTTCTTGATGCTATGATGGAAAATAGTGATAAAGAAGACTTTGGCTTTGCAGAGGCTACATGTCCCCCTGAAAAGACCATTTATTATACTATTTTCCAAAGTACCGGCATTCATCGAATGTCGCAAGATGGTATTTATATACTTGGTGAGCCCCAAAACGATCTTATTAAGGAGCTTTGGACAGTATGCTGTAACTTTATCAGTTCTACGACTGATAAGCCGAGAAAAGTTAGCGAGTTGATTAAGATTCTAAAAGCGCAGCCCTTTAAACTCAAACAAGGTGTTATTGACTTTTGGATTCCCATTTTCTTGTTTATCAAACAGCAAGATTTTGCTATCTATAATAGCAACGGTGCCTACGTCATGAACATTACTAAGGAGTTCTTTGAATTGCTACAAAAGCATCCAGCTGAGTTTACAATCAAAGCATTCAATGTAAGTGGCGTAAAGATTGAATTTTTCAAAAAATATCGCCAGTTTCTGCGTAAAGATGATGGTACCACCCTCGGTTCTACATCCTTTATTGAGACCTTTAAACCGTTCTTGCAGTATTATAGAAGTCTCAATGAATACGCTAAGAACACTCGGAAATTTGAAAATGTATCAACGGCAAAGTTTCGCGATATATTAGCTCAAGCCAAAGACCCCGAAAAGGCATTCTTTGAAGATTTGCCCGAAGCTTTTGGCTATCAAGGTGAACAATTGACCAATAATCAAGAGTTCATAGAGCAATATCTTGAAAAGATTCAGACAGCTGTTAGAGAGTTGAATGTTTGCTATGATAATGCGATAACACGTATCGAAAATCGAGTTAAAGATGAGCTTTCCTTGGACGGTTCGTATGAAGCATACAAGCAGAATCTTGAGAATCGATATATGCATGTAAAGAAACATCTGCTCACAACTAAATGTCGCACGTTTCTTGAACGTATATTAGCTCCTTCCGGTTCTCCAAAGGAGTTTTATGAGAAAATCTGCAATGTTGTTATTGATAAACAACTTGTTCAGATGCGCGATAAAGAAGAAGAATCATTACTTGATAATTTGATTTTCTTTTTCCATGAATTGGATCGACATGTTGCCATATCCTCAATGGATGCTGGTTCAGACGAAGTTTTCAATTTTGAGATTGCATCAACATCACATGCAATGGCGCACTCTCAGACATATCGACTTCCAGAAAAGCAGAAGGCCAAAGCAAAAGAAATATCTCAAGCTATTGAAGCGCTTCTGACAGGTGATAGCAACTTAGATGTATGCGTATTACTTAAAATGTTGAACGAAAAATTAGCTAAATAATGGTAAGACATATCTTAGGTATATCAGGCGGCAAAGATAGTGCTGCACTAGCTATATATATGAAGGATAAGTATCCTGATTTAAAGGTCGATTATTACAACTCAGATACAGGTTGTGAACTGGAAGAAACTGAGGTCTTAATCAATCGACTTGAATCCTATTTTAGGTGGTATTACTCGACTGCGTGCTGCAGAAGGTAGTCCAGAACCAACGCCTTTCGAACATTTTTTGAAGGCTAGTGGTAACTTTCTTCCCTCTCCCCAAGCAAGATGGTGTACCCAGAAAATGAAGCTTGCTGAAATGGAAAAATTTGTAGGTGACGAACCAACAATTTCATATGTTGGAATCAGAGGAGACGAAGAGCGTGAAGGTTATGTCTCAACGAAACCAAATATTCAAGCAATATTTCCCTTCAGAAAAAACATCTGGAGTTTGGACGTTATCAACCAATTTTTGAGCCCAAAGAATGCAGAGAAGGTTAGATCAATCTACCTGCAGGTATGTCCTGATAATTTGGTTGACCCTATTCTCAAGGTTTTAGACACCCCATTAACGAGAGATTTTTATTATAGCAAAAAACTCAATGCACTTCTAGATATAGACGTTAAGGTTTTCAATAAAGCTGTCTATGAATATTTGAAGACGACAGACCTACCTGTTGGTCAATTAGATGAGTTTCCGCTGATAGACAACGATGATGTTCTTGTAAAGGATGACATCTTCTCAATTTTGGAAGATTCGGGTGTTGGTGTTCCTGCATACTATAAGCCTGTTGAATTTGAGGTGGATGGTAGAAAAGGAACCTATAGCCGTAGTCGTTCAGGTTGTTACTTCTGTTTTTACCAGCAGAAGATAGAATGGATATGGCTATACGAACAACACCCTGATTTATTCAAGAAGGCTATGGAATTTGAGAAGGATGGCTATACATGGAATCAGCATGAAAGCCTTTCTGAACTCATTAAGCCTGAACGTGTTCGTCAGATCAAACTGGATGCAATCAAAAAGCAAGAAGCCAAGAAGAAACAAGGTGATGGCACCTTACTCGGCCAGTTAGATGATGACGAAGAACTCATGTGTGCTAACTGTTTCATTTAATATCGATACATTATGCTTAAGTCGAATGTAGTATGGCCTGATAGCCGACGTTTCAAATCACGTTCAGAGTGGGAACCAATAGGTTTCTTCTCCGAAGCGCTATGTAATGCTACACAGTTTGATTTGTACTTGGGCTTCTTTTCTTCCTCTGCTATAAATGTATTAGCTGACAGCTTTGCAAGCTTTCTTTATCAAGGTGGAAAGATGAGAATGATTATAAACGATATTCTCTCTTCTGATGATAAGCACGTGATGATGGTTAGTGAATCGGATACCAATATTCCATTTTTTGATTTGTCTAACTTGGAGTCATTGAGCTATACATTGTCAAACAGAGATAAGCACTTTTTTGAATGCCTTGCTTGGTTGATAAAAAATGAGAGAATTGAAATTAAAATCGTTTCACCTAAAGAAGGTCATGGCATATCACATGCCAAATGTGGCCTTTTTAGTGATGGCTTAAACAGAGTCGCTTTTGATGGATCATGCAATTTTTCACGAACGGCTCTAATCGAAAACATAGAGAGCATTACTGCATTCTGTGATTGGGATGGTCAAGGTGATGTTTTTAAGATTAATGATATTCAAGAAGAGTTCAATCGTACCTTTACAGGCTACAATGATACTGTCACCTACTTGAGTTGCGACAAAGTCAAAACTGCAATTACCACTACTTTTGCGGAAAAAGACATTAAAGAGCTCGTTGAGGATGAGAATGTCTTGATAAGCAAATCTCTTGAAAAGGAATTGCCATCAAGTATAAGTAAGTATCTGACAAAAGCTAAGGTAAGAGTCCTTGATATGATTGATAAGATGGCTCCATCCAAGCCATCTGTTGAGGATTCTGATGAGCCTAAATTCCCATTTCCTGAGCCAAGAGAGTATCAAAAACAGGCTTTTGATAATTGGAAGAACAATAAGCAGCAAGGCTTGTTTGCTATGGCTACAGGTACAGGTAAAACATTGACTTCATTAAATTGCTTATTGAACATATACAAGAAATATCGCTTCTATAAATCTATCATTTTAGTTCCGACGATAACTCTAGTAGATCAATGGGAACAAGAATGTAAACGATTTAACTTCAAAAACGTTGTTAAGGTCAGCTCCAAAAATGCAAAATGGAAAGACGAAATAGGCGCTATTAAACTCAGAGAAGAGATTAATGATAACGCAGACGTTTCGTATGTCATTATAGCTACTTATGCATCGTTTGCCCGTGAAGCAATTTTTAAGGAGCTAATGTCTTTCAATAAGATGACTCAAAAACGTCTCCTGTTTATTGCTGATGAAGCACATAATATGGGGGCAGGTAGAATCTTAGACCGGCTAAATGGCATTAAATATTTAAGACGCATTGGCCTTTCTGCCACTCCAGAGAGGCAATACGATGATGTAGGAAATAAAGCCGTGATGAATTTCTTTGGATGTGAAAAAAGTTATACTTTTGAATACTCCATGAGAGATGCTATTGAAAATGGTTTTCTTTGCAGATATTACTACTATCCTCATCTTGTAAGACTCACCGACGAGGAAATGTCTGAGTATATGCATATTTCTACGCAACTCGCTAAGTTCTACAGCAATGAGCGCAGATGCTTTAATACCGATGACGATATAGTAATGCGCCTGCTACTTAAACGCAAACGTATTATACATAAAGCGTCTAATAAGGATAGTATTTTCAAAAGCATCTTAGAACAACGATACAAAGAAAAAGGAAATCTAAAATACACCTTAGTCTACGTACCCGAAGGTTCACGCCCAGACGATGAACAATCAGATATGTATGATAAGCGTGAAGATGTAGAATCTGATGATTACTCTGAAAATTTAATTGATAAGTATTCTCAGATAGTCTTAGATGTAAGTAACGAAACAACAGTAAAAAAGTTCGTTTCAGGCATCAAAGAGAGAGGTATTATACTCGACAAATTCGCCAAAGGTGAAATAGAAGTACTTACTTCCATGAAATGTTTGGACGAAGGTGTTGACGTTCCACGTAGTGAAATGGCAATATTCTGTGCAAGTACAGGTAATCCTAGACAATTCATTCAGCGTCGAGGTCGTATTTTAAGAAAACATCCCGACAAGCATATGGCTGTTATTCATGACCTAGTTGTTGTGCCTGAAATAAACTCAGAACAAGAAAACTACGCTATGGAACGCAACCTTCTACAAAGTGAATTAAAACGAGTTCATGACTTCGCCATTCTTTCGGAAAATGCAGATTTTGCATATACTGAATTAGAAGACGTTACGTCATACTATAACCTATCAATATTCTAAAGATGGCATACAAATCAAATCTTGACAAGATGCTCGAAGCTGTGCTTCTTGATGAGCAGTTAATGAAGTTTGGCAAGTATGAGGCTTATGAAGTCGGCAATATTTATCAAGCTTTAGAGTCTGACAATTACGTCATAAACGTAGTTGCCCAAATTATTAAAAGATGCTCTGAAGATGACGCTAAAGAGAGCGAAATCTGGAGAGAAATTAATGACTATTTAAAAAGAAACGTATGATTATAAAGGAATTACGAATCAAGAATTTCCGAAGCTACTACGGCGATAATAATCGTTTTGTCTTTTCGGATGGTCTTACTCTAATTATCGGCGACAATGGTGATGGTAAGACGACTTTCTTTGAAGCACTCCAGTGGTTATTCAATACGACCGTTGATAAAGGAAGTATGGACCATGTTTCAGAAATGAGAAAATCAAAGCTGGAAATCGGTGAATCAGATGAAGTAACAGTTTCGATGCTATTTGAACATGACGGTGAGAAGAGTGTTGAGAAGTCATTTTCATTTGAACGCACAGGAGAAGATACATTTAAGGTTGGTTCCCTTATGTATCGAGGCTTTGAAACCAATAATTCTGAGCGTGTTTCTGTTAATGGTAAAGCCCTAATTGACAGATGCTATGATGCCTTCATACAGCGTTTTAGTATGTTCAAGGGAGAATCTGAACTTAATGTATTTGACAGTCCAACTGCCCTGAAGGATTTGGTAGATAAATTTTCTGATATTCGTCAGTTCGATAAGCTTGAAGAGTTCTCAGCATCATTTGCACAGAAAGCAAATACAGCATATCTCAAACAGATTAAGTCTGATGAAAAAGTTTCAAAAGAAGCAAGTTCATTGGAACTTAGAATTAAGCATAAAGCTGATGAAATAAGCCAAACCAAGACAGATATTAAAGAAAAGACCCACTCGTTAGAGTTGTTTACGACCAAGCTTTCTCAATTGGAACAGAGTCAGGAGACCTCTGAACGATACAAGGATATTTCAAATCGCTTTAAAACCAAACAGGAAAAAGCGACGAGATTAAGAGCTCAAATTGGAATGGTGGACTATAACCATAGTCTGCTTGATAAATTATGGATTCTGGGTGCATTTCCTCCAATCCTCAAAGAGTTTCAACAAAAATGTTCTGCTCTAAGTAAGGAAAAACGTCAACTCGAACGAGATTTCGATAAGCAGCAGGCAGCAGCGAAAGCGAAGCTTGATACAATCAAAGAACTACAAGGTGTGCTAATTAATGGTGCAACTGAACTTCCATGGTATTTACCTAATCAGGAAACAATGGAAGAGATGCTTCATGACCACATCTGTAAAGTTTGTGGCCGCCCTGCACCTGAAGGTTCAGAAGCTTATGACTTCATGCTGCATAAACTTGAAGACTATAAGCGTCATGCTGAAGCTAAAATTAAAAAGGAAGCTGCAGAAAAAGAAATTGAAAAACAATCTCTCTTCAAAAACCGCTACATAGACGAATTACATAGCTTGAGTATTCAGTTAAGTGGAACAGAAGAGTCTAAAATATCAGCTATCGCAGGTGACATTAAAGACCGTATTGAGCTTGTCTCAAGACTAACGAATGATCTCAATGCAATCAATGAAGAAATCCGTGATATTACAGACGAGAAGTCAAGACTGTTGATTCAGGCTGGCAATATACCAGAGAGCGTACTTGAAGCTCAATTCAATGACATTCGTGGTTTATTCGACCAAAAAGAAAGAACTACGGTAAGATTGGCCCAGTTGAATAACGAATTGTCTAAGCTCAATAACGAAATGGATGAGTTACAAGGTATGCTTGATTCTTTATCGCCATCTAGTTCACAAGTAAAAGCGATGAGGGATGTTCATCGAACACTTGATGAGATTTCGAAGGCTTTTTCTAAGGCCAAAAAGGAAAACCTCAGAAGATTCTTGAATGATATGCAGGATAGAGCAAACGAATATCTTGAGGAGTTAAGTGCTAATGATTTTCATGGCGAAATCAGGCTCATGCAAACTGCTGATGATTCGACAGAAATTAGATTGTACAGCTCAAACAATACAGAAATCAAGAAGCCTTCAGGCTCACAAAAAACGGTTATGTACATTTCCGTTTTATTTGCCATTTCTGACTTTACAAAGCAAAAGAGAGATGAGGATTATCCTCTAATCTTTGATGCTGCAACATCTTCATTTGGCGACTCTAAAGAAAAAGAGTTCTATAATGTCATTGATAAGCTAAGCAAACAGTGTATCATTGTCACCAAGGACTTCATTTCTGAGGGTAAAGTTCGTCAGAAAGACATTGAAGGCCTTACATGTTCTGTATATCGCATTCAAAAGGCTACTGGCTTCGATCAAAGAAATATGGCAACCATTCGTACAACAGTTGAAAACTTGAAATAGTATGGAATCATTATATGAACTTTGGGGTAAAAGAAATCCTCAATGGGAAAAACGCTATCAAGATTCAATCTTAGAAGTGTTTTCAGATTATGGTAAGGGCGTAAATAAGTATCAAGACGCTCGTGGTAAAATATTTGGCGCTGGATATGAAATGTTTATCTTGGCGTTCTTCATTGGCTTATACTACAATCAAACAAAGCCACTTACTGATGATAAGGCCAAATTAAAGACACTAGGCCAAGCTATCATGTACTGGGGTAATATTGAAACCAGAACAGGTAGAAGTGCATATCCGCGCATTCGTGATTACATGTTTGCTGCGTTGATTGCCCGTACTGATATTGATTTTATTGCTCTTGAGAAAGGTGATATTACAGCGAGAAGTGTAGTCGATAAGATGATTGAGAAGATGGAACAATATGCCAACTTCGGGTTTGATTATATCCAAGAAAAGCTAGAGGATGACCCCAATCACTTTTTCAAAGATACCGCCTTCCTTACTGTATTTCAATCATTCCTCAATAAGAAAGAGGAAGAGGTTGATTCTGATTCTGACGATCCTGAAGAACTGTAAATCATTTCATTCATATGGCAAAGTGTAAACTTATGCCATATGAATGAAATAAGCTAAAGCAAGCCTTGTAT
>OWIQ01001214.1_pt1 | contig 10637 bp, 5 predicted proteins | sample 1732701 | NCBI WGS metagenome assembly OWIQ01 (sample SAMN05065744, study PRJEB22554) | human gut metagenome | biome: ENVO:2100002; feature: ENVO:00000062; material: ENVO:00002003 | host: Homo sapiens | place: USA
AGATGTAGCTCCGTCTCGTGGGCTCGGAGATGTGTATAAGAGACAGGGATTATGTTGTTGGTATTCTTCTTTTCTCTTTGATATGGGGATTTACTTTGGGGAGTACGGGGGATGCCGGTAGAGCTTTTGTTAATGATATGCTTCAGGTTGATGCTTCAAACTTCTGGAGTGCGTTTCTGGGAGGTGTCATTTTTAATGCATCCAATATCTTGCTGTCTTCTTCCATGTCATTGGCCGGTATGTCTGTCGCTTTCCCCGTAGGCGTTGGGTTAGCTCTGGTATTAGGAGTATTTATAAATTACTTTAGCGTCCCTAAAGGCGATGCAACTGTGTTGTTTTCTGGAGTATTTCTGATTGTGCTTGCTATTATTTTTAATGGTATGGCTTCCGGTAAAGTTGCTAAAGGAGGAACAGACCAGGCAATGAGGAAAAAGGGGATTATCATAGCCGTGTGTGCAGGCATATTGATGGCATTTTTCTATCGTTTTGTAGCGGCTGCTATGGATTTAGAAAACCTGGAAGCGCCGACTGCGGGTATGATGACTCCTTATTCAGCATTGTTTGTATTTGCAGTGGGTATTTTTGTCAGCAACTTCTTCTTCAATACATTAGTCATGAAGAACCCCTTTGTCGGCAAACCGATGGCGTATAGTGACTATTTCAGTGGAAATATGAAGACGCATCTGGTTGGAATTCTGGGAGGGGCTATCTGGGCATTGGGGACTGCTTGTAGTTATATTGCTGCGGGAAAAGCTGGTGCGGCTGTCTCCTATGCTTTGGGACAAGGTGCCACTATGGTTGCTGCCTTATGGGGGATTTTTATCTGGAAAGAATTCAAGGGCGCATCTAAGCCAATAAATTTGCTGCTTGCGTTTATGCTGGTACTTTTCCTTTCAGGCTTGGGGTTGATAATTGTATCTGGTGGTAATTAAATTTTTTATTTTTAAATAATATACTATGAGACAAAAAAAACAAATGAAAATGTGGGGGCTGTTGGGATTGTTGGCTGCATTACCAATAATTTCTGTATGGGCAGGAAATAATGGCTCTGACGAATCTCGAAAAGAAAAAATGGTCAAATCGGTTTCTGTGATACAGCCTATTACAGGTACGTGGATTAATTTGGCCTACAAGGACGTACGGAATAAGTATACTAATCCACAACATTTTGATAATACGGATCCTAAATTATGGACTGCTAAAGTGCGTGAATTGGCCAATATGGGGATTGAATATTTGGTGTTTATGGAGGTTGCCAATGAAGGGAAAGCGTATTATCCGTCAAAGTTGATGCCGTGGGTATATAATGATAAATTGCAAAGCCCCGTTGACGCGATTCTTGACGAGGCGGCCAGACATGATATGAAGGTATTCATGAGTACGGGTTGGGCAAAAGACCAGGATGACAACCTGCTTGATCCGGCAATAAGGGAGCGCCAGCTTCAGATTATGGAAGAACTTGCGTCTCTCTATAAAAATCATAAGGCTTTCTATGGCTGGTATCTTCCGGTTGAAGATTGTATTTGCCCCATTTTTGCAGAGCATGCTGTGCAGTCAGTAAATACACTGACAGAGAAGGCTAAGTCCTTGACTCCCGGAAAGAAGACCTTGATATCTCCGTACGGGATTGGCTTGTCTGAATTCGACCATCCTGATTTTGAGAAGCAGATGGCAAAGTTGAAAGTGGATATCATTGCCTATCAAGATGAGGTGGGATGTGTGCGTGACAAGTTTACCCTTCCTCGTTTGAAAAAGAACTGGCAAAGGATGCGCGATATACACAACCGTCTGAATATTGAGATGTGGGCTAACTGCGAGACCTTTACTTGGGAGGAAGGAACCAATGACCGCCAGTCTGCTTTGATTCCGGCTGCTTATCCCCGTTTGCTGTCACAGCAGGCAGCGGCTTCTGCAGCCGGTGTTGATAGGATTATTTCGTTCATGTTCGGTGGAATTATTGAAGATCCGAAGTCCTCCTACCAATTGGGGCATCCGGTTTGGTCTAATGATTTGTACAACAATTATATGGCATGGAAAGAAGGGGACATTTTTTGGAAATTGTTTGAAGCGGCTTTGCTTGAGGCATTGGGCAATTCTGCTACCCCCGAAATGATTGGCAAGGCTGACATGAAGGCACTGGCAGATGGTCGGGTAGCCGAAGAGGATAGTGGAGACAGCCGTTGGGTAAGGTTTGAAAAAGGTCATCATGAGGTAGTGATTGATTTGCAAAAGAATACTTCGCTTCGAAAGGTGCTGGTACGTACTTTGAACTATAATCAGGAAAAGATAGGTGCTCCTTTGAAGGTTTATGTTTACACTTCTCAAGATGGCCAGACTTATAATCTGGCTTCAATAAAGGATGCTCCGTATTTTCCTAACAACAAGCATGATGCTTGGATTGACGGGGTGTTCTTCGAGAATCTGGATGAAAGGGCGCGCTATGTGAAGATTGCTTTTGATGCTTTGGAAAATGTATATATGGATGAGATATTTATTAATCCAGTAATCAGATAGAGGATATTGCAATGGGATTATTACGTGGGGATCATAGGGGAGTGAAGCCGCCCAAGCGTGAGTTCGTACCATCGTATTAATGTGTTTGTCCGTCTTTAAAGTAGTTTAGGGCTGTTAGAGTTTAGTTTATATGGAGCCGTATCCTTGACAGATGGGAATCGGACATTGAATGCATTGAAAAACTTCATTTAATTATTTAATCAATAGAAAATCTATGAAAAGATTACACACATCAATGAAATGTATTGTTGGCATACTGTTGGTTGTCCTGATGGTTGTGCCGAACGGGCTGAAGGCCGAAACCACAGAGGTGTTCCAGGCTTCTAAAGTAACAGGAGTTGTTCTGGACGAACTGGGCGAACCGGTTATCGGTGTTACCGTGCGTGTCAAGAATGACAAGAGGAACGGTACTATCACGAATGCCGATGGACGCTATGTGATCAGTGTCTCAAAAAATGCGACATTGATATTCTCTTATATAGGTTACAGGACACAGGAGGTCGCAGTGAAGGGCAGAAATACGGTCAACGTGACATTGTCGGAGGACAGCCAGATGCTGGAAGAAACAGTAGTCATTGGTTATGGCAGTGTGAAAAAACGTGACCTTACAGGTGCTGTATCATCCTTGAAAAGTGAGGACTTGCTAAAAACCAACCCTGTGAGCATAAACCAGGGTCTGCAAGGAAAAATGGCAGGTGTAAATGTGTCTCAATCAGACGGTGCTCCTGGTGCGGGTATCAATATCCAGATCCGTGGTGCGAATTCATTTACTACCAGTACGGAACCTTTGTATGTGGTTGACGGCATGCCGTATTCCATGGGAGAAGGGCGTTCTACAGACTTTGGCATGAAGCAAAGTAATAACCCCTTGAGTACCATCAGTCCGCAGGACATTCTCTCCATTGAGGTTTTGAAGGACGCTTCGGCTACTGCCATTTATGGTTCCCGTGCAGCCAATGGGGTTGTTTTGATTACTACCAAATCAGGTTCTGAGGGAAAGACTAAAGTTCAACTCTCTGCCAATCTCAGTATTTCCAATCCCGTTAAGAGAATAGATGTGCTTGACGCATGTGACTATGCCTTATATCGTAATGAACGAATCACGAACGGGCTGTTGTATGACGGTTATTCGGAGGCTGACAGTTCTTTGGAATATCCATTGCAGGGATATTGGTCTGAAATAAAGGAACCCGATCCCATCACAGGTGAGATGGTGGTAGTAGGTAAGGAATATAAGCCCAGCCCTTGGGATTACCGCAATGGTTTTGATTATAAAGGAAAGATGTTCTATGGAACCAACTGGCAAGACCAGATCTTTCAGACTGCAATTAGCCAGGATTACAATGTTACCGTATCAGGTGGTGATAAGAAAGGCAGCTACATGTATTCTGGCGGGTATACAGATCAGCAAGGTGTAATTGTGAATTCTTACTATAGGCGTTATACGGCAAGAGCTAACAATAACCGTAAAATCAATGATTTTTTAGAGTTAGGTACTAATATCAGTTTCGCAACAGCGGATAATCGTTTTGCCCGTACTAATAGTGAAACTTATGGTGTGATTCCTGCTGCCATTTCATTCAACCCGACCCGTCCTGTGTTTGATCCGGATAAAGACTCAGGCTTCTCAGAAGATTTTTCTACCGGTTTAGCCAATCCCTATCTGACTGTACACACGGAAAAGAACATTCAGGAGACACTTAATGTTTTTATTTCCAGTTTTGGTGAACTGAAGTTTACTGACTGGCTGAGATATCGTCAAAAATTTGGTTATGGTTACAGTTACTATGAACGTAATACCTATAATAATCGTTGGACCGGTTCCGGAATCTCTCCTACTAATGGATATGCGACGAAATCCGATGACGCCTATGAAAGTATCACGACAGAGTCTCTATTGACTTTTGATAAAAAAATTGGAATCCATGCTGTTAATGCCATGTTTGGTATGACTTATGAAAAATATATGTGGCACAGTAAATGGATGGCGGCATCCAATTTCCCTAATGACATGAATGAAGACAATGTGATTCAAGCCGGTATTAAAGATCGCCGGATTGAGAGCAGTAGAGGGAAATCTCAGTTGATGTCCTATTTGTTTAGGGCTAATTATAATTTATTGGACCGTTATTTGTTTACATTTTCAATGCGCCGTGACGGATCTAGCAAACTGTCGGAATCACATCGTTGGGATAATTTCTATTCTGGTGCCATTGCGTGGCGTCTTTCTGATGAAGCTTTTCTGAAAAGGTTGAATTTTTTTGATAATTTAAAGCTGCGTGTCAGTGCCGGTCAGACAGGAGGGCAAGGTGTCAGTGCATATGCTACCCGTTCTCGCTTTGTAACTTCTGATTATGGCATGGGCGGTTCTTTACAGAGCGGTATGGCTGAGGACCGTTGGGGCGGTCCGGCTGCAACTCTTTTGAAGTGGGAGACGACCAACCAGTTCGATGTGGGTTTAGATATTGCTTTCTTGAATAGTCGTGTAAACTTGACGGTCGACGCTTATTATAAGAAAACAAAGGATTTGTTGCTTGACAAGCTTATCCCCATGAGTTCCGGGTTCAGTCGTATACAGGCCAATTATGGGAATGTGACGAATAAAGGTCTGGAAATTTCCGGACATTTTATTCCTGTCAAAGTACGCAATTTTTTGTGGAGCATTGATGCTAACATATCTTTTAACCGCAATAAAGTAGGTGGCTTGGATTCAGATCAATACTCGGATGTTGCTTGGGGGATTGAAAATATGTTTTTGGTACGTAATGGTGAGCCTATTGGTACGTTGTATGGTTATGTTGAAGATGGATTTTATGATAATGAGGCTGAGGTACGTGCGGATCCTTATTATAGGAATGAAACGGATTCTAAGGTAAAGAGCATGGTAGGGGAGGTCAAATATAAGAATTTTGATGAGGATCCTGTGATTGACAACCGTGATCGCCAGATAATTGGTGACACCAATCCCGATTTCCAATATGGTATAACCAATACATTGGAATGGAAAAACTGGACATTCAGTTTCTTTTTGCAGGGAACACAAGGTAATGATATTCTTAATGTCAATCTTAAGAAGTTTGATATGGCCAGTGTGGATAATATGCCTTATTTTATTTACAATAATCGTTGGACCGCAGAGAATAGGGCAAATGCTAAATGGCCACGAGCCAGTAGAACCAGCACACGTGCAATGAAGGCCTCTGACCGTTACATTGAGGACGGTTCTTATCTACGTTGTAAGAATGTCAGCTTAAGTTATCGTTTCCGCCATCCTATCAAATTTGTGGAAAGTATCAATCTGGCAGTCAGTGTCTCAAATTTGTTCACTATCTCTGGTTATAGTTGGATGGATCCTGATGTGAACTCTTTTGGTAGTGACCCTAAACGTAGAGGTGTGGATATGGCTTCCTATCCGAGTGCTCGCACATTCAACTTTGGTATTCAAATTGGATTTTAAATAATTGATGTTAGTATGAAAATCAAGAATATTTTAATGACATTGGGCTTGGGTTCCATGTTGATGACTTCTTGTTCATTGGATGAAGAAGTATATACATTTATTTCAGGTGAGGATCTTGCTGCTGACGGTGAATATGAACTGCTGGTGAATGGTGCTTATCAGCCATTGGCTTGGTTGTTTGAGTGGGGTAGTTATGACTCTGCGGTTAATTATGATAATGATTATCAGACAGGTCCTGGTTGGGCTTTTAAGGAAACCGGAACTGGTAACTTTTATAACAATGGTAGTATTAATAACCTTTTTGAATATTATTCGACTGCCATTCATCGTGCTAACTATCATTACTATTTGATAAGTACGATGACTAATGTGGCTGAAAAGGAGAAGAATAATGCTCTTGGTGAACTTCGGTTCCTTAAAGCGTGGGCCGAATTTGAGCTGGTACGTCGCTTTGGTCCTATTCCAATATTTAAAACGTCTATTAATGAGGGAAATGATACTTACCAGCCTAGAGCCTCTGTTAAGGAGGTATATGAAGATATTATTGCAAATCTAAAAGAAGCCGAAACTTTGCTTATGCCTCGTACGGATGCCAATTATCAGAAAGGGCATGTTTTTCGTGCCTCTGCTAAATCACTGTTGGCTTTAGTGTATGCGACGATTGGTTCTGCTTCAATGGAGAGTGGCAGGGTTATGGTCAAAGGTGGTCCCGGCAAAGTGACTAATCCTGATGGTACAGAGTCTGCTCTAATGCCTCAGGAAATTTGGCATGATAAGATTCGTCTTCCTGGTTATGAGGAGTTTGATTCACAAGAATATTATAGATTGGCGAAAGAAAAGGCGGGTGAGGTAATAACAGAAGGTGAGTGTACATTGGCTGCCAGCCAGAAAGACTTGTGGGCTCTTTCCAATAAGAATGGTCCAGAATTCTTGTTCTGTCTTCAGACTTATCCTGATGGAGACAATTTGTCTGGAAATTATTTAAGTGAATCTTATTATGGGTATTGGGATGATGATGGCACGATGGGTAAAGGGTATTATACCTACCGTGACCATTGGCTACAAATGTTTGATGATTGGGATGATGAACGCATTACCTGGGGAATCCTACACCGTTATCCTGGTTCTTACAATTCAGAAACTGGAGTTTATACTTGGTATTACTATCCGTTAAGAGATAGTGTCTATGTGAATCGTGAAGAAGCACCATATGAAGGCATCGAGCCTTATCAGAAAACAGACCAGCCTGCTTATGGCGCATATTTTGGCTCTCGTTTCACTAAATTTACGGCTGTAACGGGCACAATTGATGGTACACGTAAAGACTATAATTGGCCGTTTTTGCGTTATGCTGAAGTGTTGCTCCTTTATGCAGAAGCTGATAATGAATTGAACGGCCCTACTCAAGATGCATTCTCCAAGATGGAAATGTTGAATAGGCGCAATAATAGTACATTGGTGAGTGAACGTCATAAGAAAAAGCCGTTTGATAAGGAAACTTTCCGTTCGTTTATCCTCGAAGAGCGTGCTAAAGAGTTTGCGGTGGAGGGCAATCGCCGTACAGATTTGATCCGCTGGGGTATTTATCTGCCTGTAATGAACGCCATTGGAATGGATGAGAATGGTAATTTGAAGAGACGTGAAGAAAAACACTGGCTTATGCCTCTTCCACCCGATGAAATTAACGGTAATCCTTATATTGAGAAAAATAATCCTGGATGGTAATTGTTTAATTATTAATGGAGAATACAATGAAAAAGATAATAAGTTTAAAGGAGATGTACTTTGTTTGTGCCCTTCTTATAGGAATGTCTTGGACTTCTTGTTCTGATGACGATGAAACGGCTATTCCTATAAAATTGGCCAGTATAACTACCATTGCAGATTTAGATAAAGTGATTGTTGAAGCTGCTTTGGGTGATTTTATAGCTGTCCATGGAACAGGTTTGGACACCCATAATATTGATTCTATTTTGATTGATGATGTCAAGGTTGATATGCAGGAGGTATATACCGAGAATAGCATTCTGTTCATGAAAATTCCTGTGAAATTGGCGACTAATAAGACCAATAAAATCTATATTTATAATTCAACGGGCTGTTTTGAACTTCCTTTCAAGACTTTGGCTCCCGATTTGAAACTGACGCGTATGTTCAATGAGTATACCAAACCGGGCGATACTATTATGATTTATGGAGATTTTTTCAATTTGTATGAAATCGATTCACTGAATGCGGTTGTTGATTTCAATGGAAAGGTTTCCCCTGTTATACGGTCTGCTAATAATTATCTGACAGCCAAGGTGCCGGTTGATGTGGACAAGAATATCCGTGTCAAGGTCAAGGGATTGAAGCACAATGTAGAGGCGGTCTGTCCGGGACGTTATTATGACCGTGAATTCATGATCATGGATTTTGATGAACTGTTGCCAAGCGATGTAGCCAATGTTGTGACCGATGAGAAGGATCCGCAGCGTTTGAGCGGAAATTTTTTGAGAATTGATGAAAATTCTGTATATGTAGATCCTTGGTGGTGGTATATTGCAGAAAGGGGTGGCATTGAATATACGGAGGATATGCTGGGACTTGAGTCATGCAAGGATTATGTGGTGAAATGTGAGTTCCGTACATCCAATCAGTTCATCAAGGATAAAATAAGTTTTAGTATTTATCATTATTGGGCGGCAGCTCCTTGTGATTGGATTGCAACAGATTTCAATGTCCAGAACTTTAATCGGTGGGAGACCATTACATTACCGTGGAATGTATTCCAATCTGTGGATTATCCAGACTATTATCCGGGTTCATACACTAATTTTAATATGCTTCTGAAAATAGATCCTGAAATAGCCCGCAATTTTGCTTTCGATAATATTCGTATTTGCAAAAAAGGGGATTGATCTGTATTTTGTAGTGAGGACGGTAATTAGGTAATATATATTGCTGTCCTCATTTATATTTTGATATAATTTGTTTTGTAATACTATTTACTAAATCTGATAAACAATATGAATTTGAAAGGATGTATGGCTGTGTGGGCTGTTTTAGCCATAGGAGGATATGCCCTGCAGTCTTGTAATACTGCTCCGGTCAAAGAGGTGTGGCTGGATGAACTTGGCCAAGACTCATGCTATGTGCAGGATTGGGGAACTGTTGAGATAAACCGTTCGGTCGTGCTTACACCATTGACAGTCAATGGTATCGTTTATGAGCGCGGTTTGGGGGCACATTCTATCAGTCGTATACTGTATGACTTGAAGAGTGAGGCTGTGTCTATTTCCGGACTTGCTGGTGCCGACGATAACAATAGGTTTGCCGGCAAGCTTCAATTTAAAATAGTCGGTGATCAAAAGGAACTTTGGAAAAGTGGGGTCATGAAGAAAGGGGATCCCGTTAAAGAATTCAATGTGAGTCTGAAGGGGGTCGATAAAGTCTTGCTTCTTGTAGAGGAGTGTGGTGATGGTATCATGTATGACCATGCGGACTGGCTGAATGTTAAGATAGAAACTCGCGGTGATGTGAAGCCTGTTCGTGCTTGGGCAAAACCCATCGCTAAAGAAAAGTATATTTTGACTCCGCCGGCTCCTGAGGTTCCGGTTATCAATAACCCGCTGGTTTTTGGTGTACGTCCGGGCAGTCCTTTCTTGTGGTCCATAATGGCTACAGGTGACCGTCCGATGATCTTTGAGGCAAAGGGGCTTCCGGAAGGAATCAGACTGGACGAGAAGACAGGCCGTTTTACGGGTAAGGCAATGAAGGAAGGTGATTATAATGTTTTACTGAAGGCAACCAACAGCAAGGGAACTGCCGAAAAGGAAGTGACGGTCAAGGTGGGCGGTGAGATAGCCTTGACCCCTTCGATGGGATGGAACAGTTGGAATTGCTGGGGACTTTCCGTGGATGACCAAAAAGTGAGGGATGCTGCCCGCATGATGAGTGAGAAATTGCACGCGTACGGTTGGGAATATATAAACATTGATGACGGATGGGAAGCACCGGAACGTACCAAAGGCGGTGAAATCCTTTCTAATGACAAATTCCCGGATTTCAAGGCTCTGACCGATTATATCCACGGATTAGGACTGAAATTCGGTATTTATTCTTCTCCGGGTGCTACCACATGCGGTGGTCATGTAGGCAGTTATCAGCATGAGGAAATTGATGCCAGGACTTGGGAACGCTGGGGAGTGGATTACTTGAAGTATGACTATTGCGGTTATCTGGATATTGAAAAGGATTCGAAAGAAGAGACCATTCAGGAACCTTATATCGTTATGCGAAATGCTTTGGATAAGGTAAAACGTGATATTGTATTTTGTGTAGGTTATGGCGCTCCCAATGTCTGGAATTGGGCGGCTGAAGCAGGAGGTAATCAGTGGCGTACTACACGGGATATTACTGACGAATGGAATGTGGTGACTGCGATTGGGACCTTCCAGGATGTGTGTGCAGATGCCACGGCACCAGGTAGAAACAATGATCCGGACATGCTGGTGGTTGGCAAATTGGGGCAAGGCTGGGGAAGCAAGGTGCATGATTCTTACTTGACAGCTGATGAGCAATATTCCCACATCTCTTTGTGGTGCATTCTTTCTGCCCCTTTGTTGATCGGTTGTGATACTGTCTCTTATACACATCTGACGCTGCCGACGAATAGCCTTGT
>OWIQ01001215.1_pt1 | contig 10636 bp, 9 predicted proteins | sample 1732701 | NCBI WGS metagenome assembly OWIQ01 (sample SAMN05065744, study PRJEB22554) | human gut metagenome | biome: ENVO:2100002; feature: ENVO:00000062; material: ENVO:00002003 | host: Homo sapiens | place: USA
ACGAGATGTAGCTCCGTCTCGTGGGCTCGGAGATGTGTATAAGAGACAGCCAATCTTCAACGCACCATCATGCAGATGAAGGACATCGAAGGATACGAAACGGACGAAATCGCCGAAATCACGGGATGCGGACCGGAAGCCATCCGCAGCAATCTGTCAAGAGCCCGGAAGAAAGTGAGAGACGTTTACCTGCGAACCATACAAAAAAGAAAAGAAAGGAGAAAGGAACCATGAAGATAGATGAACTGCTGGATAAATATTTCGAAGGGGAAACTTCCTGCGAAGAAGAACGTGAACTGCGCCGTTTCTTTACAGAAGAGGAAGTGCCGGAGCACCTGCAAATGTACCGCCCCCTATTCGCTTATCTGAACCGGGAAGCAACTTCAATGGCGGAACCGACAGAGGAAAAATCCGTAACAACAGAATCGGCAAAGGAAGTACCCGCACAGCGGAAGCCTTCCCGTCTCTATCGCACATTCTATGCTGTCAGCGGCATTGCCGCCGGATTGCTCCTGCTTCTCGGGGTAGCCAAAATTATATTTCCGCTTTCCGGTGTTCCCGAAAATTATGTCGTCATCGACGGCCAGCGGTATACAGACGAGAAACTGGTGGAAGCCAAAGCACTGGAAGCCCTGCAGAATGCCAGCTTCACGGATGAAGATTTAAGCAACTTACTGTTTCAACACTAATATTACAAGGTTATGAAAACATCTACACTGATTTGCATACGTATTCTGTGCCTCTTTTTCCTGCTGATTTGCCTGTCAGCCTTTGTACATGCACAAGAGGGACTGCAAATAGCCGACCTGTTCAACAAGTATGGCGAACAAAAGGACGTGACCAGGGTAGAGCTGAACGGAAGCATCCTGAAATCTTACCGCATGACTACCTACAAGAGCCTTGTGTTCAAGAATGTATCCCCCTATCGCCGGGAAATTCAGCAGGCCATTGTACACGACAAGCAAGACAACGCAAAGAAGGCGCAGGAGGTAATGGAAAGCGGTGTGCTGCGCAGTGCCTATTACCAACTGAAAGAGGTGGAACGCAATGGAAAGAAACTGAACCGCTACCTCATTTTCAAGATAGGAAAAGACTCCATGGGCACTTTGATTTACATAGAGGGCCTGCTCAGTGAAAAGGAAATGATGGATATGCTTTACAAATCGGAATAACACTAAAAACAATATACGATATGAAAACCAGAATTATGATTTTGGCCTGCCTGCTTGCTGTGCCGGCCGGCCGCATGGCAGCACAACAACAGACTGACCCTGAACAGAAAGCTACAGTACAGACACAAGGCGACTCCATCATCATCCGGAAAGGAAAAGGAGACATGCGCATCAAGGTGTACGAAGAGCAGCTGGAAGACGGCGAGAAAAAAGAAGTGCAAATTTATGAAGGGGTCTATCTCGAGAAGGTGGATGCAGACAAGCGTACTTTCCTCGATGCCCTGCCATTCATCCCCAAAAAGAGAAGGTACAATGCTTACGAACCGCACTGTTCCGGTCTGTATATTGGCTACAGCCGGCTGGCTAACGACTTCCTCTCCTTCGGAGCAAGTGACAAGATGGGACTCGACTTGTCCAAATCATGGGAATTCGGCTTCAACATCCTCTCCGTATATCACAACTTCAAGAAGAACCCGCATTGGGGAATCAACCTGGGAGTCAGCTGGGGATACCGTTCTTTCAATATCGACGGTAACTATGCTTTACTAAAGGAAAATGGAACCAGTATTTTCACCGCAGGGAATGAAGAGACCAGCTACAGCAAAAGCCGTCTGCGCCATTTCTTCTTCCGCGTACCCTTATTGATGGAATGGCAACAAAGAGTAGGAAGACACAAAGTGTTCTTCAATGCCGGTCCCGAATTTGAGATACGCCACGGCGTGAAGTCATTCTCACACATCAATGGAGGCAAGAAGAAAACCGTAGGAAAAGGTATGTATGCACAGCCCGTCGGCATAAATCTGCTGGCACAAGCCGGTTACGGTAATATCGGCATTTACCTGCGCTATTCCACATACGGATTATTCCAAAAAAACAAGGGACCGGAAGTGTCTCCCTATTCATTTGGCGTGGCATGGTATTTGTAACCCCTCCTCTATAACACAAGACTCCCCGAAATGTATTTGTACATTCCGGGGAGTTCTTTTATACCCTAAGGTATTGACAATGAAAGGTTATCTGCAATGAAAAATTATTCTTCTAAAAACGTATGCCTAGAGTGAGGAGCACTTGGCTACGGGTATTGGTTACTTTGGTTGCTTGTACCAAACTATTCCCATCAAATGTATCAAATGGATAGAACTTCGCATCATAAGTAGTATACTTATAAGCTAAATCAGCATAGAACATAGAACCGCGATAACCTATACCCAATGTATAGTTACTCAACGATTCACTGTTAACAAAGTCAGTATCCGTCTGAATGGAGTTTAGTGGGAGATTCTTAAAAGCGTCATCCTTGAAAATAGAAGACTGATAATTATAACCAGCGCGCAAAGCAAACTGAGGAATCACCTTATACTCGGCTCCCAAACGAATGGTACTAACACCTTTTAACATATCTGTAGTAGAATTCTCATAATCGAAAGAGTCTGCATAACCGGCATCATCTCTGAACTGAATAGAGGAATAATCCTTATATTCATATTCAGCTCCCAACGCTAAATTATTACCCACAGTATATCCTAAACTGAGATTATAAGTCCACGGAGTACGAAGTTGAAATTTGCTCACCATGTCGCCATTAAGAATATCATAAGTATCTTCATCATAATGTCCTATCTCATTGCTCGGAGTACCCACTTCATTCGTCACATTCAAATCATTCCATACATCAGACTCCAAACGTGCATTGGTTTTATAATCCAAGCTATAGAATACCGGTGTGTGTACCGAGAACCCTATACGTAATGGAGAATACTCAAACGGACGTACGATAGCTCCCAACTTCACATCAAATCCCGCTCCATTGATTTTACTCCATGTCTGCAAATTATAGCCTTCACCTCCACCATAATTTTCATCATAGAAACAATATTTGCTATAATCCAATGCATAAGCTCCAACAGTTAATCCAAAATAGATACGGTCGTTAAAGTTAAAAGCAACATTAAAGTCAAACTGATCAATTCCTCCACGTTCCTCAGAATGAAACTTAGCATCTGCTCCGGTATACATACCTACATATTCGCCCGGAGTGCGGTACATCAATTCTCCATCCACATTTTGCACTTGTACACCATCTTTCATATAAGGTACATAGTTAGAATAATTCGGGTTTGAGGCCAACAATTTATCTAAATCTCCTTGCGAAATCAAGTCTGTAATCAAATAGCCATTATATCCCATAGCAGAAAGCCAACCTATATTATTATCCCGATAAGGATTATCAGGCCAATCTTTAATACCACCTGCACCTGATGCCTGATTAGCCATATAAATAGTTTGAGAGAAATCACCAAGATTACCTTCCATCTGCATGTTATTGTAAAAAGATTTTACACGCTGGTAGTTGAATCCAAAGTTCACGTATCGCAAAGGAGTTACATTTCCTACCTTTGTGGAAAACACAAAACCTGCATTATTGAAATCTGCCCGTGTCTTATCCGAACTCATTTTATTACCCATATAGTTACTTTCAGTTCCATATGAAGAAAATCCAAAGGAAACAGCAGCATCATTACTACGATATATACCTATGCCCGCAGGATTGGTTCCCATAGTGGTAATATCTCCTCCCAATGCTCCCATAGCACCTCCCATTCCTACAAAACGAGCAGTCCCATTCAAATCTTTATTTGCAATATTAGCTGCATTATAAATAGTCTGTGCACTGACACTCACAGCTGTAAACATAGCAAGTGCCATCATCATTATATTTTTTTTCATAAATCCACTTTTTAGAATTAATCAGTAAGTTCTTTATCTCCTTCTGGAACTTCCACCACTTGAACGAGAAGATCCTCCACCAGTTGAATAACTTCCACCCGAAGAACGAGAGCCACCTCCAGAAGAAAAGCTGGAAGAGGAACGACTATTACTGCCACTATTATTATAAGAACGACTACTGCGATTATTATTGAAATTACTACGTACAGGAGCAGTACTTGAGCCACGATTATAAGTTGCCGAGCTACGGGTAGTACTTCGCGAAGATGTCCCTACCGAGGAACGACCGCCTGCTGTAGAAGTATTACGTCGCACTCCCTCTACAGTAGAACGACTACTACCATAAGAACTACTACGTGTACTACTTGGGCGAGTATAAGTAGAGCGTCTACTCGTAGCGGCATCCGAACGCGTAGCACTGGAGCGAGTAGCGCTGGAACGTGTAGCAGCAGATGACCTTGTCCCTACTACTCTGCGATTAGTGTCGGTACTTCCACGTCTAACTTGTCCCGTTGCAGCAGCCCCACTGCGACGCACTGTTTGCCCACCATTCACATAAGAAGAACGTCTAGTTGTTGTACTTCCTCCATAGGCAGAGACCCTATTTCCACGAGAACTTCCAAATGAACGTCTATTGGTATATGCATTTCCCCAATGACCACCGCCTCCATGATACCATCCAGGATAATAGTGGTGGTGGTAATGATGATGGTGTCCCCACCAACCACCGCCGTACCAGCCGCCCCAGCTGAAACTCCAACTCGGACCGTACCAGCTGTTCCATCCCCAGCCATAGTAAGGATAGCCGCCCCAACCATAAGAGTTATAGCGCCAGTCCCACCACAAACGATTGGTAAATGTCGGGAAAGCGTATGCATACAGACCATCGGTGTACACGTTCCAATCCCAGGAATTCAAACCATAGACCACATCCCAATACAGTGGGCTGCTGATGCTGATGGCATAACGGGGATTGCGGAAACGGATAATACGGGTAGCATACTCGTAATCATCCTGCGAACCCTCGAACTCACCGTTCACCCATTCGCCGTCCAGGCCGTCATCTTCTTTTTCATTGATGTAAAGGGTATCGTTCTCCATCACGAAATCATTGTCGCGGGAATCGTAACGACGGTTATATTCGTCCACATTGCGGATTTTCCCCTTACGGTCTTTTACTACAACAGTAGTGCTTCCCGGCGATGAATAAATAGTGGTCGGCGCATTCGACTTTACTACAATCTCTTCTACGGGAGCAGCTACTTTCTTCTCCCGCTTCACTTCTTCTTTTTTCTCTTCCTTATTCTTGGAAGGAGTGTAGTACAGGTCGTCATCTATACTTTGTGCCACCAGTGTCCATGGGAGGCACAAGGCAAAAAGCGATAAAAAAACAATCTTTTTCATATTAGTTTGGTTTATGGATTTTACGTTTATCTATTTCTTCACGTCACAAAGATAACGCCGGATTTTATCCCATACAGCAGATTTTCCCCAAAGATTTATAGGGAATTCCCTAAATACCCTATCATTCAATAAATCAAAGGCCCTGCCGGATAAAAAAAGAGCACGTCCGTTTTATTCTACCCCCGGTTTGCATTATCTTTGCAAAAAGATAAACAAATATACGCAGAAACAGGTTTGCTTCTAAGAATCATATTCTGTATTTAACAAACAATCATATTCCGATGAAATATTTAGAATTTACATTCCGCACCGTTCCGTGTACAGAAATAGTCAACGATGTGCTTTCCGGCGTCTTGGGTGAAGCCGGCTTTGAAAGTTTTGTCGAGCAGACCGACGGCATCACCGCTTACATACAGAAAGAACTTTATAGCGAAACCGCCCTCAAAGAGGCACTTGCCGACTTTCCCCTGCCCGACACACAAATAGAATACAGTTATGTGGAAGCCGAAGATAAAGACTGGAACGAAGAATGGGAAAAGAACTTCTTCCAGCCCATCGTCATCGGAGACCGCTGTGTCATCCACAGCACTTTCCACAATGATGTTCCCCAGGCTGAATATGACATCGTCATCAATCCGCAGATGGCATTCGGCACGGGACACCACGAGACCACCAGCCTCATCATCGGCGAACTGCTGGACAGTGACCTGCAAGGCAAATCACTGCTCGATATGGGTTGCGGAACTTCCATCCTTGCCATATTGGCACGCATGCGTGGAGCCTCTCCTTGTACAGCTATCGATATAGATGAATGGTGCGTGCGCAACTCCCTCGAAAATATAGAATTGAATGGAGTGGATAACATTGCCGTATCCCAAGGTGATGCCTCCTCTCTGGAAAGCAAAGGTCCGTTTGATATGGTTATCGCCAACATCAACCGCAATATCCTCCTGGCAGATATGAAGCACTACATAGCCCGCATGAATCCCGGTGCGGAGCTGTTGATGAGCGGTTTCTACATAGATGACATTCCCGTCATCCGCGAAGAAGCCGAACGCAACGGGCTGCACTTTGTCCACCACCGTGAGAAGAACCGATGGGCAGCGGTGAAATTCCAGAAATAATAAAGGTCTATACTAAGAAGCTAAAGGTCAATATCAGGAAGCTAAAGTTGACCTTTAGCGCTCTATACAAGGAGTTTTCAACGTAAGCTCCAAAAGTTCCTCCATTGTACCATTAAAGACGTTCAAATCCACCTCTTCTTCGATACCGGGCACAGTGCCTACATCCGTGTGCTGCCAAAAGTGCCACTTGCCCTCATAGCGCACTGAATCTACATAATAATGAGCTATCCAATAAGGATAAGCATTGAAAATGGAATCGCTGAGATAGCGTTTCTTGAATTTATAGGAAGTATAAAGAATAGGCTTTACGCCGTAATGCGCCTCTACCCTATCCAGCCAAGTCTTGACCGCCGTTTTAAGTTCCTGCGGTGACTGCTTGCCGGTAGTCTCCACATCGAGTACGGGAGGCAGGTCTCCCTTTGCCAGCTGCACGGTACGGATAAAGAAATCGGCTTGCTTGTGGGCATCGGTCTTAGGGATAAAATAATGATAGGCACCACGGATAAAACCGTATTTACGCGCCTGGCCGAAGTTCTGCGTAAACGTATCATCACCATGGTCGCCACCCTCGGTAGCTTTCAGAAAAATAAAATGGATAGGAAATTTGGCTTCTCTATTATGTGTCAGGAGTTCCCAGTCTATCTCTCCCTGATAATGGGATATGTCTATGCCATGCACCTCATAGTTGCAAGGCATACATACACCGTAACCTTTCTGGCCATAACAAGGCTTCCAGCGATAAGCATAAGGACGAATGAAAAACCAGTAAAAGCCGGTAGAAAAAACAAGAATGATACAGACCGCCAAAAGATTGCGCAACCATACGGGCATGGTACGCGGCTGCGTTTTCTTCTTGCTCCGCGGAGAGGAAGAACGACGTGCGGCAGTAGTTTTACGCCGGGTATTTGTGGAGGTCTTGGTTGCCATGAGTAAATGAAAAGAAAGGGCGGAATGAACCGCCCCTCCGTTTTATTGTCAACTTGTTGATGCGTCAACTTATTTAGCCTGCTCCAGCTGCAAAGTTTTCGTAGCCTGGTCGCAAACTTCTGTCGGACCGAAGTACTGGATAGGACCCGGATAAACATAGTCTGTTTCCATAGCCCAACGGTCGCGCTGAGCCGCGAATGCCTTGAACGGAGCACCGTCCAGCTTCACCAGAGCCTTCTGGATAACCGGCTTCATTTCACCGTGGCGACGTTCCATGTTCATCATCATAGTGATAGGCACACCACCAGCAATCCATTCAGCAGCAGGAGCAGTTGTGTTGCGTACAGAAGACATATAACCAGTCTTACCGTTAGCAATCAACATAGAAGCTGTGTAACCCAAAGAGTAGCAGTAGTCAGCGTCGAAGTTTGATGGAGCAGCGCAACGGCCTTCGTAACCGAAGAAGTGGTGCTGAGCAGCAAACTTACCAACATACTTACCTTCTTCTTTCCATGCAGCCAATTTAGTAGCTACCATTTCGGACAACAGTTTTTCAGTTTCAATCAATGATACCTGAACGTTTCCGTGCGGGTCACGATCCAAAGTCAACTGACGGGCAACACCTTCCGGCAGACTTGCATAGATAGCAGAGTTTTCCGGAGACAGCTTACGGATGATGTAATCACGTTGATGAGACTTCTTGATCTGAGAGAACTCTTCTGCATTTGCAGCCAGGAAGTCGTTCAACTCAGCGATCAGACGCTTCATAGCCGGAATAAACTCCACCAGTCCTTCCGGAATCAATACTGTACCGAAGTTATTTCCCTGTGCAGCACGGTCAGCTACCACTTTAGCGATAAATGTTACTACATCATCCAGAGACATATCTTTTTCTTCCACTTCTTCAGAAACGATACATACGTTAGGCTGTACCTGCAAAGCACATTCCAGTGCGATGTGAGAAGCCGAACGACCCATCAACTTGATGAAGTGCCAGTATTTACGTGCAGAGTTACAGTCACGTTGGATGTTACCGATTACTTCTGCATAAGTCTTACATGCTGTATCGAAACCGAAAGAAGTTTCAATCATATCGTTCTTCAAGTCACCGTCGATTGTTTTCGGGCAACCGATCACCTGTACACCGTAGTTCTTAGCTGCATAGTATTCAGCCAATACACAAGCGTTTGTGTTAGAGTCGTCACCACCGATGATAACCAATGCTTTGATGCCAAGTTCTTTGATGATTTCATATCCCTTTTCGAATTGGCTTTCTGCTTCCAGCTTCGTACGTCCGGAACCGATGATATCAAAACCACCTGTGTTACGGTATTCGTCGATAATATCAGCAGTCAGTTCCATATAGTTGTGATCTACCAGACCACCAGGACCCAGAATAAAACCATATAATTTGTTTTCCGGGTTCAATTTCTTGATACCATCGAACAAACCGGAGATTACATTGTGTCCGCCCGGAGCCTGACCACCGGAAAGAATTACACCTACGTTCATAGCGGGAAGAGCAACAGCTTCACCAGCTTCGAATGTAATCAACGGCATTCCATACGTGTTCGGGAATAATGCTTTGATAGCTTCCTGATCGGCTACAGATTGAGTAGCAGCACCTGCTACGGCCTTAACAGCTCCTGATGCCAATGCTTTCGGAAGTTTGGGCTGGTAAGCAGCCCTTGCGATTTGCAATGCACTTTTAGTCATTTTCTTTAATTTTTTATTTAAAGGTGTTAGTAAGTTTCTTCTTAAACTTGAAAAGCGTTGCAAATTTCGCATTTTTCCGTGAATTATAAAAGAGGAAGCACAATTTTATTTACGATTCCTTATTGTTTCCAACCTCCACCAAGCGCTTTATAAAGCTGTACGACGGCTATCAACTCATCACGAATAGCATTACTTAAGCCAATTTGTGCATCAAAGTATCCACGTTGGGCATCCAATACGTCCAGATAGTTAATAACCCCATTAATATATTGGAGCTGTGCCAGATCCATATAGCTCTTAGCCGAACGTTCCAAATTAGCACGAAGTTCGTACACCTCTTTTATCTTGTTAAAATTCACAATTGCGTTACGTGTCTCTTTAAAAGCTGTCAGCACGGATTTCTCATAGTTATGCACCTCACCTTCAAAAGCCGCTTTTTTCGCTTTCAATGCCGCACGGTTCTTTCCCCAACCAAAGATAGGAGTCAACAAAGCCCCTTCCATTACTGCATACGGAGATTTCAACAATTCTGACAATGAAGTACTCTCCGTACCAAAACCACCGGTCAGAGCAAGACGCGGAAACATATTCGTATAGGCTACTCCTACTTTCGCATTAGCAGCGATCAATTTCTGTTCTGCCTGACGGATATCAGGACGACGTTCCAACAAAGTGGAAGGCAAGCCAACCGGAAGTGTTTCCGGAAAATTGAATTCCTGAAGCAAACGGGAACGGGCAATACGGTTAGGATATTCACCTGCAAGAAAAGCAATATCGTTTTCCTTAAGAGAAATCTTACGTTCTAAATCCGGAACTAAAGTAGCCGTACGTGCCAACTCCACTTGTGCCTGACGATAGGAAGTTTCGGAAGTCAATCCTCCGGCAAAACGGATACGTGCCAAACGAACACCTTCTTCACGAGCTTTCAATGTTTGCTTAACTATGTCTAACTCTGTATCCAATGCTACCAATTCATAGTAAGCTTGTGCTACTTCGGCAACAATCGTCATCCGGAGTGCACGTTGCGCCTCTATAGATTGCAGATATTCAGCAATACTGGCCGAACGTGCCCAACGCAGATTTCCCCAAAGGTCGAGTTCCCATGAAACAAGAAATTGGGCTTCAAAAGTGTCTGCTTTCTTAAACGCATCCCCTCCATGATTTTCCAATTCACGTTCAGCTGTTACTTTTCCTTTTATATCCGGAAGCAAAGCTGCAGTAGAGATTCGTTTTTGTGCAGCCATTTCCTTCACACGGGCAGCCGCTATCAACATATCCTTATTATGCTCCAAGGCACGGTCAATAAGGCTGCGGAGAGTGGAATCAGCATAAATATCTTTCCAGTCCTGATCTCCGAAACTGACAGAATCCTGATGTTGAGCCAAACTATCAGGTAAATGAAGGTCAGGACGAACGTAGCTTTTCCCTACCTTGCAGGAAGTTAATATTCCTGCAAATAATAAGATAGCCATATATAGTTTCTTTCGTTTCATTATTTCTTATGTTTTAAAATTTTCGACTTTGTTTTATACACCATCACAAAGAAGAACGGCACAAGAATGATAC
>OWIQ01001222.1_pt1 | contig 10587 bp, 10 predicted proteins | sample 1732701 | NCBI WGS metagenome assembly OWIQ01 (sample SAMN05065744, study PRJEB22554) | human gut metagenome | biome: ENVO:2100002; feature: ENVO:00000062; material: ENVO:00002003 | host: Homo sapiens | place: USA
AGGAAGAAGACCAGAAGATCATGGTCTACGATCTGGGCGGCGGCACCTTCGATGTCTCCATCATCGAGATGGGCGACGGCGTTACCGAAGTTCTGGCCACCAACGGCGACACCCATCTGGGCGGCGACGACTTCGACCAGCGCATCATCGACTGGATGGCAGACGCCTTCCAGACCGAGAACGGCATCGACCTGCGCAAGGATAAGATGGCCGCACAGCGCCTGAAGGAGGCTGCTGAGAAGGCAAAGATCGAGCTGTCCAGCGCAATGAGCACCCAGATCAACCTGCCCTTCATCACCGCCGACGCTACCGGCCCCAAGCACCTCGACATGACCCTGACCCGCGCAAAGTTCAATGAGCTGACGGCGGATCTGGTCGATCGCACCATGACCCCTGTCCGCAAGGCTCTGCAGGATGCAGGCCTGCGCGCATCGGATCTGAAGAAGGTCCTGATGGTCGGCGGCTCCACCCGTATCCCCGCCGTCTACGATGCAGTCAAGAAAGAGCTGAACTGCGAGCCGTTCAAGGGCATCAACCCCGATGAGTGCGTGGCTGTCGGTGCTGCCATTCAGGGCGGCGTCCTGCAGGGCGACGTCAAGGGTCTGCTGCTGCTGGATGTCACTCCTCTGAGCCTCGGCATCGAGACTCTGGGCGGCGTCTGCACCAAGATCATTGAGCGCAACACCACCATCCCCACCCACAAGAGTCAGGTCTTCTCGACTGCTGCGGACAACCAGCCCTCGGTTGAAATCAACGTCCTGCAGGGCGAGCGTGAGTTCGCACGGGACAACAAGAGCCTTGGCGTCTTCCATCTGGACGGCATCGCTCCGGCTCCCCGCGGCGTGCCTCAGATCGAAGTCACCTTCGATATTGATGCAAACGGCATCGTGAAGGTCAGCGCAAAGGATCTGGGCACCGGCAAGGAGCAGAACATCACCATCACTGCTTCGACCAATATGTCCAAGGACGACATCGACAAGGCTGTGAAGGAAGCAGAGCAGTTTGCTGCCGACGATAAGAAGAAGCGCGAGGAAGTGGACATCCGCAACGGCGCCGACCAGATGGTCTTCCAGACGGAGAAGATGCTGAAGGAGAACGGCGACAAGATGCCCGCCGACGTCAAGAGCGAGGCTGAGGCAAAGCTGGCTGAGCTGAAGACCGCTGTCCAGTCCGGTTCCATCGACGACATCAAGGCAAAGCAGGACGCTCTGAGCCATGTCTTTGAGAAGATGTATCAGGCTGCCGCTGCTGCCCAGCAGGCCGCAGGCGCACAGCCCGGCCCCGACGCTGGCGCAAACGACCAGCAGAAGCCGAACGATGACGGCGTTGTGGACGCAGACTTCAAGGAAGTCTGATCTGAGACACAGCAGTGTGTGCCCGGCCAAACCGGCGGACGCACGCGTAGAATAGCAAAAGCCGCTCCGGTTTTGCCGGGGCGGCTCTTGCTGGTTATAGAGGACCTCTCAGTCTCGCTGCACGGGAAACAGCAGCGCGCTGCTGGAACAGGGAGGTTGCTGCTACATGAGAGGTGATTGGATTATGGCACAGGAGAAACGCGATTACTACGAAGTGCTGGGTGTATCCAAGACGGCCACCGATGCGGAGATCAAGAAGGCTTACCGCAAGCTGGCCATGAAGTACCACCCGGACTACAACCCCGGCAACAAGGAAGCCGAGGAAAAGTTCAAGGAGATCAACGAGGCGAACGAGGTGCTCTCCGATGAGAAGAAGCGCCAGCTCTACGACCAGTACGGCTTTGCCGGGGTCGACCCCAACTATGCGGCCCAGAACGGCGGCGGCCCGGGCGGCTTCGGCGGCGGTTTCGGCGGCGACGGTGTGGACTTGGGCGACATCTTCGGCGACATCTTTGGCGGCGGTTTCGGCGGCTTTGGCGGCTCGGCCCGCTCTGCGAACCCCAACGCCCCCCGCAAGGGTCAGGACATCCGGGTGCGCATCACCCTGAGCTTTGACGAGGCGGTGCATGGCTGCAAGAAGAACATCACCATCACCCGTCAGCAGGAGTGCACCGAGTGCCACGGCAGCGGCTGCGCTGCCGGCAGCAGCCCTGAGACCTGCCCCGACTGCGGCGGCAGAGGCTTCGTCATCCGTCAGCAGCGCACGCCCTTCGGTGTCATGCAGACCCAGCAGCCCTGCTCCCGCTGCGGCGGCAAGGGCAAGCTGGTCAAGAACCCCTGCAAGAGCTGCCACGGCAGCGGCAAGACCGCAGCAAAGAAGACGCTGGAGGTGTCCATCCCCATGGGCATCGACGACGATCAGAGCTTTGCACTGCGGGGCATGGGCGACGCCGGTGCCAACGGCGGCCCCGCCGGTGACGTCATCGTGATGGTCACGGTCCGTCCCAGCGAGGTGTTCCAGCGCGACGGCTACGACGTCTACGTCATCGTCCCCATCACCTACAGTCAGGCGGTTCTGGGCGACAGCATCACCGTGCCCTCGATCGACGGCAAGGTGGAGGTCACTGTGCCCGAGGGCACCCAGAGCGGCACCACCTTCCGCCTGCGGGGCAAGGGCATCCAGTACCTGAATGGCCGGGGCCGGGGCGATATGTACGTCAGGTGCGAGGTCGAGATCCCCAAGAAGCTCAGCAAGACCCAGCGCGACGCCCTGAAGAAGTTCGAGGGCACTCTGAAAGAAGAGAATTACGAAAAGCGCAAGGGCTTCTTCAAGAAGCTGAAGGATATGTTCCAGTAAAACGTAAAAAGAGGGCGGGTGCCCTTCCCCATCGGGAAGAGCACCCGCCTTTGTTGTTCTTTGGAGTCTCCTGACTTATCAGCTGAAGATGACAAGTGCGTTGATCAAGAGGCCGACGCCCGTGAAGCAGCTGGACACCGTCCAGAAGGTGCAGCCGAGGCCGTAGAATGCATTGGCGACGCTCTTATCCATATAACGGGTCAGAGCATCCGGGCCAGTGCTGGTCCAGTCCTTCGGATGAGACTTCCGGTAGTCGCGCACACCGGCGACACCGGCGAACCATCCGTAGAACGGGATAAAAACGGCAGCTGCTGCCTGAACGATGTTGGCACCACCAGAGGTATAGGTCATTTCCTCTTCGTTCATCACGCAATAGGAAGCGGGAAGCATCATGATGTTTTCCATAGTAGCACTCCTTTACGAACAATATCCCAAAACGATGCACGGTGCATCGTTTTTTCAAGAGAGAGGCGAAGCTTCCGGAACGCCGCGGGGGAAGCTTACAGGATGAGCAGGATGGCGCTCAGGGGGGCAAGAGCGATGACCGTACCGGCGGCCACCGTGTCACGCAGGAAGTTGGAGGGGGACTTGGACATATCTTCACTGAGGGCGTCGGACGCACGGCCCAGCACGGTGAAGAGGTTGCCCTTGCGGTTGCTGGAAACACTGAGCCAATCCTTGGCCTGCGAGATGCCCCAGACATAGCTGGAAGCCAGAACAGCGACGCCCACGACGGTGACGACACCGCCCACAGCGCTGCCGCCGGAGGTGTAGGTCATCTCATCTTCGGAAAGGGCGGTATAACCAGCGGGAAGCTCCATATATTTCTTCATAGGTGAAACACTCCTTTTGTATCAGCAGGCGGTACACCGCCTGAATTTCCCTCAGACAGAACCATGTTCTCTGTCAGCATCATTCTACTACAAGGCCGTGTTTTGTGCAAGTGTTTTGGCTAGAAACGACAAAAACCCGGGAAAATGCATGAAAAACAACCCTGAAGTTTGTGGAAAAGCACTGCAATAATTTCCAGCATCAGCCTGCGGCACCAGCCCGGTAGAGGTAGGGGTCGCTCTTGAAGCTGTCGAAGCTGTAGAGCACGAGGATCTGGTCATAGCCGTTGTCCGCGATGAGCTGGTCGAGACCGTAGTTGTAGTTGCGGAAGTCCACCACGTCGATGTCGGCATAGTTGGCCGTCAGGTAGGGCACGAAGCAGTTGGCGTAGCTGTCCTTGATGACCAAAATTCGACCGTGCCCGGTGCCGTCGCCCTTGATGCGGCTCAGGCCGTTGTTGCCGTGGAGGAACATGGCGTACTTGTCGTAGACGGAAAGCTTGTCCGTGTCGTAGAGGCCGGTGGTCTCGCCCTCGGCGGGCTGGCCCGGGGCGGTGACGGTGTAGATGGTCAGGGCGTTGGGCAGGTCGTAGTAGGTGATGGTGTCCGGCTCGGCGTCGGGCGTCCGGGCCTTGGAGTAGTGGGTGCCGTAGAAGCCCTCTGCCGTCCGGGCCGTATGGGCCGAGGGGTCAAAGGGCGTAAGGCCCAGTGCGGTGCAGAGCTGCTGGTAGGCGTAGTATGCGCCGGTGCTCGTCCAGTGGTGGTCGGTGCGGTAGTAGATATATTCGCCCTTGTGGTCGGCGAGGGTCTGCCGCACGTCCACAAACCGGCCTCCGGCGGCCTGCACGGCCTCCGAGAGGGCATCGAGATAACGGTCCTCGTCCAGCAGGGGAGCGCCTGCGGGGACGTTCTCAGGGTAGACAGCGGACGCCGCAGGCACCAGCATCACATTGACGAGGCCCGGGTACCGCTGGCAGAGGGCTTCAAGGGCGGCTGTATTCTTGGGCAGGGTGCGCGTCTCGCTGGAGACCAGACCGTAGGTGCGGGGGAACATCATATGCTCTTTGCCCAGCAGGATGCCGCCGCTCTGCTCCTTCTGCATCACCTTGGTCTCTACGGTGCTCTGGAGGGCGACCCAGTTGTCGCGGCCCGCCACCTGATCCTTGACGTACTTGGTGTAGGCCGTGAAGAACTTGTTCAGGCCGTCTGCCGAGAAGCTGGACAGGCTGGGCCGCTGGGAGAGGGTGGTGTTTTCCAGCTCACTATAGGCCCTGTCCGGGGTGATGAGGTCGAGGGCGAACAGCCCCACGAAAAACAGGCTGAATGCGAGCAGCACCGGGTAACGGAAGATGGAAGCAGAGCGCTTCGAATGTTTCGCCATCGTTTGCGCCTCCTCTTAGAAGTTGAAATACAGGAACGGGCTGTTGGTGCTGCCCACGACATAGGCCATCGAGATGGTCAGGAGGGCCAGAATGGTCAGCGCCTTGGTGACGGCATGGCGGGAAAGCCGGTCCCACAGCTTTTCGATGAGCGGGGTGCAGCAGAGGACAGAGACCGCCAGCAGCACGCCGTAGTTGCGCAGGAAGTAAAGGGGCATCACGCCGCCGGAGGGGATAAAGAGCTTTTGGAACAGCAGCCCGAACTCCACGCCCGCGTCGTTGCCCACGAACATGGCCCAGCCCACCACCACGAGGAAGAGGGTATAGAGATGGGGCCAGACCCTGCCCTTCTTCAGATAGGGCAGCAGGAAGAGCTTTTCCAGAGCCAGCAGCACGAAATAGTATAAGCCCCAGCAGATGAAGTTCCAGTTCGCGCCGTGCCAGATGCCCGTGAGCAGCTCGACGACGAAGAGGTTGAAGATCTGACGCCGGAGGCCCTTCCGGTTGCCGCCGAGGGGGATATAGACATACTCCCGGAACCAGCCCGAGAGGGTCATGTGCCAGCGCCGCCAGAACTCGGTGATGGAGGCGGAGATATAAGGGTAGTTGAAGTTCTGGGGAAAGTCGAAGCCCAGCATCTTGCCCATGCCGATGCCCATCATGGAGTAGCCGGAAAAGTCGAAATAGAGCTGTAAGGAGTAGGCGATGACGCCCAGCCAGACCAGCGGAGTGGAGGCGTTGGCAAGGCCCACGAAGGAGACGGAGGGGCTGTCAGCCACCCCGATGATGTCGGTCCAGAGGGCGCCGACGGCGTCGGCCAGCAGGACTTTCTTCGCCAGACCGAAGGTGAAGAGGGTCATGCCCTCCTCGATCTGCTTTAAGCTGTAGCGGCCCCTGTAAACGTGGAGGCGGTCGGAGACGTCCCGGTACTTGACGATGGGGCCTGCGATGAGCTGGGGGAACATGACGACGTAAGCGCCGAAGTCGATGATGTTGTGCTCGGTCTTTACGTCCCGGCGGTAGACGTCGATGGTGTAGGAGAGGGTCTGGAAGGTGTAGAAGCTGATGCCCAGCGGCAGCACGCTGATGCCCGGGATGGCCGCAAAGCTGGTGCCGAAGAGGGCGTTGAGGCTGCTGAGCACAAAGTTTGCATACTTGAAGTAGAAGAGCATCCCGAGGCTGCCCGCCAGTGCGATGAGCAGCAGAACGAGGCGGGCCGTCCGGTTCCGGTCGAAGCGCTCAAGCCCGAGTCCGCAGAGGTAGTTGATAAGGATGAGGGCCAGCATGACCGGGAAAAACCGCACCTCGCCCCAGCAGTAGAACACGAGGCTGCACAGGAAGAGGACGGTGTTTTTGAGCTTCGGGGGCGCGAGGTAATAGAGCGCCAGCGTGATGGGCAGAAAGCGCAGCAGAAAGATGATGGTGCTGAAGACCACGGCGTCAGTCTCCTTTCGGACTTCCCCCGGTGGGGGGAGCGGACAGCGCCGGAAGGCGCTGTGTGAGAGGTTTTACCAAAGCGAAAAAGGCCGATGCCGCTGCGGCACCGGCCCGGAAGCGCTTCTTTACTTGCCCAGAACGCCGTTGACGGCGCTGGTCAAGTCGGCAGAGCAGCCGTTGGAGGCGATGACCATCACCACGAGGTCGTCGCTGCCGTCGATGATGGCATTTTCCACGTTGGCCTGTGCCTCCGCGAACTCGGCGTAGTTGCCGTAGAAGGCCACCTGATCCTGCTGGTAGGTCTTGAGGGTGTCCATGATATCCTGTGCCTTGCCTGCGGCGGGCTGGATGGCCAGCACGAGGCCGGCGTCGCCGTTGTCGTTGCTCTTGATGCCCTTGTAGCTGGTGACATCGTCGGCCTTCAGGCCGAAGTCGTACTCGATGTTCATGGCCGTGATCTCAAACTGGTTGGAGATGGGGTTCGTTTCCAGCAGGGCGTCCACGGCAGAGGCCACGGCGTCGGAAGCGCCGTTCTCCTCGGCGGAGACGGAAGCAGCAGGCTCAGAGGCGCTCTGGCCGACAGCCCCGGAGGAGGCTGTGGAGGAGGCCGCAGAGGATGCAGAAGAGGCAGAGCCGCCGCAGCCTGTCAGCAGGACACAGCCCGCAGCCAGCGCAGCAGCAGAAAGGACGAGTTTCAGACGAATATTCATAGAAGATTTCCCTCTTTTGTCGTTAAATTTCCAAGGCCCGGCCGCACCGAAAAACGTCGGCACAAGACCCTTATCAGTCTATCATAACGAGGTTCGGATTGCAAACGAACTGCAAGATTTTTAACCTTTTCTTCACCGGTCGGGTCAGCTTTCGGCCGCGATGTCCCGCAGCGTCTGGATATACTCCTCGAAGCAGAGGCCGCTGGCGTTGATCCGGGCCGCATTTTCGACGCCGACATACCGCCAGTGCCACGGCTCGTAGATGATCTCGGTCTTGTCCTCGGCGTCCTTCGGGTAGCGGAGGATGAAGCCGTAGTCCCCGGCGTGTGCACAGAGCCAGCGGAAGGCGGCGGTGTTCTCGAAGCCCTCGTCCAGCCCGGTGTGCTCGGGGCTGTTCAGGTCGGCGGCGAGGCCGCAGTTGTGCTCGGAGTAGCCCGGAGGGTTGACGACGGCTGCGGCCTTTTCCTTGGCAGCGGCGTTGTCATAGCCCTTGTTGAGGTAGTACTGGGTCTTTTTCTCGTAGAGGCTGGTCTGGTACTTGACGCTGCGGTAGCCGCTCTGCATCCAGACGGTGACGCCGTCGGCGGCTGCGGCCTTCTGCATGGCGAGGAAGGCGTCGCAGGCCGCCGTCTGGAGAGTCTTGTTCACGGCGGTGGCAGAGCCGCACTCCTTGGTGTCAAAGGTGTAGTCGTCCGGCATCTTGTTGGTGTGGTTCACCAGCACCATCAGCGGGTCGGCCAGCAGGGCGCGGGCCTCGTCGGCGGTGAGGCCGAGGGCGTTGGAGGGGGCGGTGTTCTCGGGGACGCTGGACGCTGCGGCCTCCTGCGGGGCGCTCTGCGCCGGGAGAGGGGCCGCAGACGCCGCCGAGGCGCTGGGAATGGCGGCGCGGCGGGTGAGCAGGAAGGAGACGCCGCCCGCGGCGACGCAGAGCATCAAGGTAAGCCCGGCCACCCGGCGGATGGCACGTCTGCGCCTGCGGCGGCGCAGCTCAGCGCGGGTGAGGCGTCGGCGCTGAGGATGAGGAGTGGAGGGATTCATAAAAGACCTTCTTTCCGGTTGGGTGTGTATATTTTTCCACAGGGGAGGACATCCTATTCCCGGGAGGCGAACAGGATGAAAATGTCGGCTGAGGAATACGGGCGCAGGGTGCGCCGGGTCGGCCCGCCCTCGCCGCTGGGCAGAGACTGCCTTTGGGCGTTCTGCGTGGGCGGCGGCATCTGCCTGCTGGGCGAGGTGCTGCGGGGGTGGTATCTGACCATGGGGCTGGACAAGGAGCTGGCCGGCACCCTCACCAGCTGCACACTGGTGGTGCTGTCGGCCCTGCTGACGACGCTGGGCCTCTACCAGAAGCTGGCCGCCAAGGCGGGCGCGGGCACCCTCGTGCCCATCACAGGCTTCGCCAACGCGGTGGTCAGTGCGGCCATCGAGTTCAAGACCGAGGGCCGGGTGCTGGGCACCGGCGCGAAGATGTTCCTCATCGCCGGGCCGGTCATCGTCTACGGCACGCTGGCGGCGGTGCTCTACGGCAGCGTCTGCTGGCTGCTTGGATAAAACAGCTCTCTGTCCAGAATACGCAGGAGAGGGTGCGAAAATTGCATCCGCCTGCCGAAACCCCAGTATACCACAAAAAGCGGATAAAATCAGCCCCATAAAGGAGGAAACTGTATGGCCGCACGCCGCGGAGATACCCTTTTGTTCCCGACGCCGCCCGTCGTGGCGGCGCATGCGGCCATCGGCGGCAAAAAGGAGGGCGAAGGCCCCCTCGCCGCCTGCTTCGATGCGCTGAGCGCCGACAACTTCTTCGGCCAGTCCAGCTGGGAAGCCGCCGAAAAGGAGCTGGCCCTGCAAACGGCGCGGCTCTGCCTTAAAAAGGCCCAGACGACCCCCGAAAAGGTCAGCCTCGTGCTGGCAGGGGACTTGCAGGCCCAGTGCACCGCATCCAGCTACGCCATGCGGGAGCTGGGCATCCCCTTCGCGGGCCTGTTCGGCGCGTGCAGCACGATGGCCGAGGCGCTGGGCCTCGGCGCGGCGCTGTGCAGTGCAGGCATGGCCGACGGCCTGCTGGCCATGACGTCCAGCCATTTCTGCGCGGCAGAGCGCCAGTTCCGCACGCCGCTGAGCTACGGTGCGGTGCGGACGCCCACGGCCCAGTGGACGGCCACGGCGGCGGGAGCCTGCCTGCTGCGGCCTGTGGGCGAGGGGGTGCAGCTCTGTGCTGTCACCTTCGGGCGGGTGCAGGACTATAAGATAAAAGACATCAACAACATGGGCGCGGCCATGGCCCCTGCGGCCGCAGCCACCCTTCTGCACTATCTGAAGGACACCGGCAGCGCTCCGGAGGACTTTGACCGCATCTACACCGGCGACCTCGGCCATGTGGGGAGCCAGCTCCTCCGCGACCTGCTGGCGGCGGAGGGACTGCTGCTCAAGAACCATGTGGACTGCGGCTGCATCCTCTACGATGCCGCCGAGCAGACCGTGAAGAGCGGCGGCTCCGGGCCGGGCTGCAGCGCCTCCGTCCTCTGCGGGCATATCCTGCCCCGCCTCGAGCGGGGAACGCAGAAGCGGGCGCTCTTTATCGCCACCGGCGCACTGATGAGCCAGACGACCTTTTTGCAGAAGGAGAGCATCCCGGCCATCGCCCATCTTGTGGAGCTGCGCAGCCCGCAGCAGAAGGAGGAAAACGGATGAATTACTTCTGGGCCTTCGTGGTGGGCGGCGGCATCTGCGTCATCGGCCAGCTGCTTATCGACCTCACCGGCCTGACCCCGGCCCGCATCCTGACGGGCTATGTGGTGGCGGGCGTCATCCTTTCGGCGGCGGGGTGGTATGGGCCGCTGGCGGAGTTCGCAGGCTGCGGGGCTACCGTGCCCCTGCTGGGGTTCGGGCATCTGCTGGCCAAGGGGGTGCGGACAGCCATCGAGGAGGAGGGGGCTATCGGCATCCTCACCGGGGGGCTGACGGCTGCGGCTGCGGGCATCACGACGAGCCTTGTATGCGGGGTGGTGTGCTCGTGGGTGGGGAAGAGCCATGACCAGAATTAGAAAAGCATCCCGGTCTCGCGCCGGGATGTTTTTCTGTGCGCGGCGGGCCGTTTCGGCTCATTTTTCGTCCGGGATGCGTTATATTGGGGCCAAAGGAGGCAGGAAGCATGAAACAGGAAACACAATGGACGACCATTTTCTGGGAGGGCTGGACAGCGCAGGCGCTCTGCGCGGCGGCGGTGTTCTGGCCCGGCAGCGCGGCGCTGCGGTACCCGGCGGTGCTCTGGCCGGGGCTGGCCCTCGCAGCGGCAGTCCCCGCCGTCTGGGCCGGGTGGTGGATGCTGGCCCAAAGGCCGAAGCCGCTGCCGGAGGAGGTGGTGATGGAAAAGCAGGGGAAGATACATATCGTCACAGAGGAGGTTTTTCTTTAAGTGGGTGCGCGCGCTGGTGGCGCGGGGTTAGAGCGCGGTTACGCGGGGTTAAGTTCTCTTTTGCGTGCCAAAAGAGAACCAGAAAAGCACCCGCTACTTTCGAG
>OWIQ01001231.1_pt1 | contig 10526 bp, 7 predicted proteins | sample 1732701 | NCBI WGS metagenome assembly OWIQ01 (sample SAMN05065744, study PRJEB22554) | human gut metagenome | biome: ENVO:2100002; feature: ENVO:00000062; material: ENVO:00002003 | host: Homo sapiens | place: USA
CGCTGTCGGATTCGCTCAAGGGCAAGCAGGGCCGCTTCCGCCAGAACCTGCTGGGCAAGCGCGTGGACTATTCCGGCCGCTCCGTTATCTGCGTGGGCCCCGAGCTGAAGATCTATCAGTGCGGCGTGCCCAAGGAGATGGCCCTGGAGCTGTTTCGCCCCTTCATCATGAAGAAGCTGGTGGAGGATGGCTCCGCCAACAACATCAAGTCCGCCAAGCGCATGGTGGACAAGGGCGTCACCGAGGTGTGGGACGCCCTAGACGAGATCATCAAGGACCATCCCGTGATGCTCAACCGCGCGCCTACCCTGCACCGCCTGGGCATCCAGGCCTTTGAGCCGGTGCTGGTGGAGGGCCGCGCCCTGAAGCTGCACCCCCTGAACTGCACCGCCTTCAACGCCGACTTCGACGGCGACCAGATGGCTATCCATGTGCCCCTGTCCGCCGAGGCCCAGGCCGAGGCCCGGCTGCTGATGCTGTCTGCCAACAACCTGCTGCGGCCCCAGGACGGCGGCCCCGTTACCGTGCCTACCCAGGATATGGTGCTGGGCTCCTACTACCTGACCTTCGAGCGGTTCGAAAACGGCGTCAGCCAGATGGACAACGACGAATATTGGCCCCAGGGCGTGGATTTTGCCCTGGCCGGCAAGAGCTATGACGAGCTTACCGACCAGGAGAAGGCCAATGTCCACATGAACATCTATCGCGACGAGGACGAGGTGCTCATGGCCTATAACGAGCACATCATCGGCGTGCATCAGCCGGTGTGGATCCGCGTCACCAAGGAAGTGGACGGCGAGAAGCTGTCCCATGTGGTCCGGGCCACCGCAGGCCGCATCATCTTCAACCGCAACATCCCCCAGGATCTGGGCTTTGTGAAGCGGTACAACGACGACGGCACCCGGTCCGAGCACTTCTTCGACTATGAGATCACCGAGACCTGCGGCAAGAAGCTGCTGGGCAAGATCGTGGACCGCACCATCAAGCAGTACGGCTTCACCATCGCCGCCGAGGTGCTGGACAACATCAAGGCCACGGGCTATAAATATTCCACCCGGGGCTCCATCACCATCTCCATCGCGGACATGACCGTGCCCGAGAAGAAGTATGAGCTGATCCGCGAGACGGAGCAGCGGGTGGTGGACATCGAGGACCAGTACAACATGGGCTTCATCACCGACGAGGAGCGCTATAAGCTGGTGGTCCGCGAGTGGGAAAAGACCACCAACGACGTTACCGACGCCCTGACCGCCAGCCTGGACCGCTATAACCCCATCTTCATGATGGCGGACTCCGGCGCCCGAGGCTCCATGAAGCAGATCCGTCAGCTGACCGGTATGCGCGGCCTGATGGCCAACACCGCCGGTAAGACCATCGAGATCCCCATCAAGGCAAACTTCCGAGAGGGTATGTCCGTGCTGGACTACTTCACCTCCTCCCGCGGCGCCCGTAAGGGCCTGGCGGATACGGCTCTGCGTACCGCCGACTCCGGCTATCTGACCCGCCGCATGGTGGACGTGTGCCAGGATGTCATCATCCGCGAGGACGACTGCGGCGTGCAGAAGGGCATTCTGGTGTCCGAGATCAGCGAAAACGGCCAGGTCATCGAGAAGTTCTCCGAGCGCATCCGGGGCCGGTTCCCGGTTCACGATATCCTGAAGCCCGGCACCGATGAGGTGCTGATCTCCAAGGACCACATGATGACCGAGAGCGACGCCGCCCTGCTGGAGAGCTTCGACATTCACTCCGCCGAGATCCGCACCGTGCTGACCTGCAAGGCCCACAGCGGCATCTGCGCCAAGTGCTACGGCATGAACCTGGCCACCTCCAAGCCCGTGGGTCCCGGCGAGGCCGTGGGCATCATCGCGGCCCAGTCCATCGGTGAGCCCGGTACCCAGCTGACCATGCGTACCTTCCATACCGGCGGCGTGGCCGGCGGCGACATCACCCAGGGTCTTCCCCGCGTGGAGGAGCTGTTCGAGGCCCGCAAGCCCAAGAAGATGGCGACCCTGGCCGAGATCGGCGGCAAGGTCCGCTTTGAGGAGGCCGCCAAGGGCAGCCTGCTGAACATCATTGTCACCGCCGACGACGGCGATACCCGCACCTATGCCGTGCCCCATACCGGTCTGCAGGTCCGGGACGGCGACGTTATCGAAAAGGGCAAGCAGCTGCAGGACGGCGCCCTGAACCCCCACGACGTGCTGCGGATCCGCGGCGCCTCCGCCGTGCACAATTACCTCATCCAGGAGGTTCTGAAGGTGTACCGGCAGCAGGGCGTGGATATCAACGATAAGCACATCGAGGTCATCGTGCGTCAGATGATGCGCAAGGTCCGGGTGGAGGACGCCAACGACACCGGGCTGCTGTCCGGCGCCATGGCCGACATCCTGGAGGTGGAGGACGAGAACGAGCGCGTCCGCCAGCGCATCGAAGCGGGCGAGGTCCGGGAGGACGGCGAGCCGCTGCAGGAGGCCACCTATACCCAGCTGCTGATGGGTATTACCAAGGCCTCCCTGGCCACGGATTCCTTCCTGTCTGCCGCGTCCTTCCAGGAGACCACCAAGGTCCTCACCGAGGCCGCCATCAAGGGCAAGGTGGACCATCTGGTGGGCCTGAAGGAGAACGTCATCATCGGCAAGCTCATCCCCGCCGGTACCGGCCTGAGCGCCTATCGCCACTTCGCGGAGGAGCTGGTGCCCGCCGCGGAGGAGGAGCAGGAGGAGCCTGCGGAAGTCTCCGGCGAGAGCGCCGGCGTGGAGGCCCTTCAGGCCGATGCCGCCCAGGTGCTGGAGGAGACTCCCGCAGAGGACGCCCCCCAGGATCAGGAGTAAGCGCTTCCCGACAAACAGATATCAACAGACAGCTCCCCGGCGCATACCGTGCGCCGGGGAGCTGAGACTGTCAAAAAAGCAGGATCGCCTCCGTAATTTGCCGGGGCGTCTCATTTTTTATACACGGTCCACTGAATGAGCCGGACCGTGTTGTTGCCGACGTTTTCATAGCGATAGGGCTGGCTGCCCGGGAAGGACAGACAGTCCCGACTCTCCAGACGGTACGCTTCGCCGCCGGTGGTGACCTCCACCGTCCCGGACAGAGAGGTGACGTAGATCCAGGAGCCGGGGACCCGGTCCGGCCCGTCATAGCTGCCGCTGATGAACAGGTCCAGCTGGACGCTCTCGCTGCGGGACTCCGGATCAAAGGGAAACAGCCGGTAGGCGATGACCTTTCCGCCGCACAGCCGCTGCCCGGTCACGTCCACCGCCCGGTGCAGCATGGTGGGCGGATCGTCGTGGCAGGCGATGAGCTGCTCCAGGGGGACGTGAAGCCCCTGGGCCATGCGGCTGAGCACCGACACGGTGGGGTTGGCCCCGCCGCGCTCGATCTGGCCCCACATGCTCTTGGATACCCCGGATAGCTCCGCTGCCCGATCAATGCTGAGCCGCTGCGCTTTTCGGATGCGGTGGATGTTCTCTGCCACTGCCTGCTGGATATCCATAGCCATTTCCTCCATTATCCTGAGTTTTTTCGGTATTATAGTATCGGAATCGACGGCGGCTGTCAAGAGAGGATCGGGAGAATTCAGAAAAAGGGCCGCCCGTGAGGGCGGCCCTTTGGCGTATGCTGTGATGCGGTTATGGCAGATAGTTCAGGGGGTCCACGATGGTGCCGTTGCGGGTCATGCCGAAGTGGCAGTGCGGGCCGCTGCTGATGCCGGTGGAGCCCATGCGGGCGATCTGCTGCCCCTTGTACACATGCTGCCCCACAGATACCAGCAGGGAGCTGTTGTGGCCATAGGTGGTGACAAAACCGTTGCCGTGGTTGATCTTCACGCAGTAGCCCAGGCCACCATACCATCCGGCCAGGGTCACGGTGCCTCCGTCGGCGGCATAAATGGCGGTGCCGTAGCTGTTGGCAATGTCCAGCGCCTCGTGATAGGTGGAGGCACCGGGCACGCTGGCACGACGGGGACCGAAGAAGGAGGTGATCACGCCGTAGCAGGGCCAGCGGAAGCTGCCGGTGGGGAACCAGGTGGGCCGGGCCTTGGTGCCCCGGGCCCGAAGCTCTGCCACAGGCTGGCTCAGGGTCACGGAGGCCACATATTCCCGGGCGGTCTCCTCGCCGTTGATGAAGGTGACGTTGGCGGTAACGTCGGCCTTGCCGTATACGCCCTTGGACAGGACCTTGCTGTCGCCCTGGTACATATTGGGATCGTCCTTGTAATTCACGTCAAAGGGCAGGTCCCGGACATAGCTCTGCCGCTCCACGTCCACCACCGTCAGATAGGGCACGGCGTTGGAAATGGTCAGCTGGTCGCCGGCATGGAGCACGGCGATGTCATAGCCGGGATTCAGGTTCAGCAGCTCCTGATTGGTCATGCCATTCTGTTCGGCGATAGCGGACCACACGTCGCCGGGCTTCACGGTGTAAACCACGGCCCCGGCCTTGGTGGCGTTGAGCTTCTCGGCAATATAGCCCAGGTTGGAGATCAGAGAGCTGTCTACATAGCCCTCCTTCACCTCTACATCCTCCACGAAATAGCAGTCCACGGTGCTCTCGGTGATATAACCCACCTTCATCTGCTCCATCAGCTGCTCAATGGCTCCGGGGAAGGTGGTGGCAGCCACGGCCTCGCCGTTCACATACAGGGTATAGCCATAGGTGACGTCACCGATCTGGGCGGTGAGGCTCCCGGTAAAGTCCTCCCGGCTCTCTACCTCCCGGCGGGGGACCACATGGGACTGGGTAGACAGCAGGCTCCGGTCGATGGTGTAGCTCTCGTCTCCCAGGGTCTGGCGGGTGACGGTTTGCAGCTGCTCCACCGCCAGATTCACGGTGCGGCGGGAGCTGACGGTGCCCAGGTTGATGCCGTCGTAGCGGACGGTAGTGCCCACGGTGTACACCGACAGCAGCACGATCACCGCCGCAGCGCTGACGCAGGTGCCCAGGAAAATGGCCGGGTGCAGACGCATACGCTCCCCCAGGGCGCGGATGCTGCCGCTGCGGCGGATGCTGTGCTTGCGGCGCACGGCGAATTGCTCCCGCAGGCCCGCGCCTATCCGGGGAAGGCTGCCCCAGGCAAACAGCAGCAGCTGAGCCAGGCGGCTTTCGGACTCCGGAAATTCCCGGCGCTTTTTCTGCTGGGCCAGACCACGCAGCCGCTGCCGGGCGCTGCGCAGGGGCGCGATGATATGGCGCTTTACGGCGGTTTGAATATCCAGATCCAGCCAGTCCGGATTCTCCTGGGTGTACCAGACCCAGTCCTTCAGATTCTGCCGCCACAGCTGCCAGATATTCCGGCGCTCCTCTGGCGTTATGTTGACGTCGTGGACGTCTTTGTGCATCAGGTCTTGTTTCATAATAAGGGAACCCCTAAAAAGTTACAAATTCGTTACAAAAACATATGATACATTCTTTTTTCCCGCCCGTCAAGGGATTTGGGAGGAATTAACATCTTTTTCATATTTGATTCCTGGAAATTTGCCGGTATTTGCCGGGGAAATGGCCATCCGGCGGATCGTTCACCCAGGCAAAATTGGGGATTTACTTTTTGTATAAAGCACGGTATAATCTACTTACTGTATAGAAAAGAGATAGGTGAGAGAATGGCAACTGATTTTTCCCGCACCCTGAGCCTGCTGCGGCAGGAGAAGGGCGTGTCCCAGCGGAAGGCGGCGGCGGAGCTGGGCATCAGCCAGGCGCTGCTGAGCCACTATGAAAACGGCATCCGGGAGCCGGGCCTGGCCTTCGTGACCCGGGTGTGCGACTATTACCATGTGTCGGCGGACTATCTGCTGGGCCGGACCCTGAGCCGGGACGGGTCCATCATCGACGCCGGAGACGTGTACGACGCCTCCGGGGAGAAGGGCAGCCTCCGGGGCAGCATCATGGCTACCCTGCAAAAGAAGCTGGTGGTGAACACCGTCAGCGTCCTGTTCGACCAGCTGGGAAAGACCGGCAGCCGTCCGGCCATCACCGCCGCCGGAGACTATCTCAGCGGGGCGCTGTACGGCCTGCTGCGGCAGCTGTACCGCCGCTGCGGCGGCAACGAGGACTTCTTCGCCGTGGCCCCCGGGGACTATGACGCGGGCCTGGGCCAGGCGGATATGACCCTCAGCCGCGTGCGGTACCGTCAGGCCCTGGACCAGGCGGAGGACCTGCCCCAGATGACGCCGGATACCCTGACGGCAGCGTATCCCGGCCTGGGCCAGAGCGTGGCCCAGGTGATCCACAACACCGACGAGCGGTGCAAGGCCCTGCAATAATCAAATAGGAGGTACCCCCCCATGTCTGACGAGACCCGCGCCAACGCCACCGTGTTCGACTACCTCCGGTGGCGGGGCGACCTGACCCTTGCCCAGGACGGCTTCAACGAGGTGGACAGCCTGATCCTGTGCATCATTTCCTACATCAATCTGAAGAAGCTCCGGCAGCTGTGGAGCTTCGACCCCAAGGACGCCATGCCCATGGGGGATGTGTGCCGCCAGCTGACGGAGGAGGACGAACAGCTGGGCCTGTCCACGCTGGACTATATCCCCCTGATGCGGGCGGCGGCGGAGACGGCCCGGTTCCGGGACGTGTCGCTGTTCGCCTTTGAAAGCCTCCACGACGAGGCCCAGCAGATGCAGTTTGCCGCCGTATCCTTCCTGCTGCCGGACGGCAGCGTATACGTCGCCTATCGCGGCACGGACATGACCATTGTGGGCTGGCAGGAGGACTTCAACATGAGCTTCCTGTCCGCCGTTCCCGCCCAGCTGAAGGCCACGGAGTACGCCGAGGCCGTGGCCCGGGCCTGCCCCCGGCGCCCCCTGCGCATCGGCGGACACTCCAAGGGAGGAAATCTGGCGGCCTGGGCGGCGGTCCACCTGGACGAAAAGCTCCAGCGCAAGCGGCTCATCGCCGCCTACAACAACGACGGCCCCGGCTTCAGCCGGGACCTGGTAAACGAGCCGTGCTACCAGGCGGTGGCAGACCGGCTGTTTACCTTCATTCCCGCCTCGTCCATTGTGGGCGTGCTGCTGGAGCATGCCGAGGACTACGAGGTGGTGGACAGCACCGCCCGGTCCATCATGCAGCACGAGCCCCTGTCCTGGTGCGTGGAGGGGCCCCACTTTGTCCACCTGGGCCAGCGCTCCCAGCTGGGCCAGCTGTCCGACGGGGTGCTGCGGGAGTGGATCGGCTCCATGACCCCCCAGGAGCGGGAGCAGTTCTCCCAGGCGTTTTTTGATATTCTCAGCCGGGGCGGCCGGACCAAGACCCTGGAGGAGCTGCGCAGCGGCGGACTGGCCGCCGGAGCGGCCCTGCTGCGGGAGTATGCCGGGGCCGACGAGGAAAAGAAAAAAATCATCACCGAGATCTTCCGCCGCCTGGCGGTGGACGTGAAGGACGAGCTGGTAAAGGCTGCCGGAGCCAGCGTTCGCCGGGCGGGAGAGAGCATCCTGGCCACCGGCCAGGCCATCGCCGACCTTCGAAAATGAGGATTTTGTCCTGAATATCGAGTTTACTGCCGTGTTGTGCGTGACACGGCAGTAAATTTTTACCATTTTGAAAACTTTTGTTACCAATCTGTAATTTTTTGTAGCTTTTTTGAAACCATTGTGGTATGATATCTCTTGTCCTTTGAAAAATCCCCTTATGGAAAGGAAGTCTTACCCTATGGTATCCCGACGTTTCGCCTGTCTGCTGCTGGCCGCATCCATGACGCTGTCCAGTATCTGGATCGTCAGCGCAGATCAGAGCCATCAGATACAGGACGCGGCTGCCGCCGCGGCCACCTATTCCGCCGCCGTCCAGGTGCTGGAGGGCGCGGGCCTGTCCCAGTCCGCCGAAGCCAATGCGGGCATCGCCATTGACATGGGCCTGCTGGACCGGGAGGAGACCCTGGACCTGTCCCAGCTGTCCGTCCAGGCGGTGCAGCTGCAGCAGGAGGAGGAAGCCCGTCAGGAGGAGGCCGCCCGTCAGGCCGCTCTGGACGCGGCGCACCGCACCGGCCGTCAGGCCGCCCGCCAGGCCCTGCTGGACGCCTATGACGGCGCCATGGCCACCCGTCAGATAACGGTATACGCGGCCCCCAGCGACAGCGCCGCCTCTCTGCGGACCCTGCGCCAGGGCAAGGTGGCCCGGCTCAACGACGTCACCGAGGACGGCAGCTGGTATCAGATCACCTTCAGCGGCACCACCGGCTATGTCCGGTCCGACGCGTGCCAGGCCGTGCAGTACAGCGATTATGCCGGCACCTCCGCCGTGAAGAGCGCCCGGGAGGACCTGGTGAACTATGCAAAGTCCTTCCTGGGCACCCGCTATGTGTGGGGCGGCGCGTCCCCCAGCGGATTTGACTGCTCCGGCTTCACCATGTACGTCTACGCCCACTTCGGCTATCGCATGTCCCACGGGGCCAGCGATCAGCTGTATGCCTTCACCCGGGTGTCCTCCGCCCAGCGCCTGCCCGGCGACCTGGTGTTCTTCTCCTATGGCGGCGGCGACATCTCCCATGTGGGCATTTATCTGGGCGGCGGCGCGTTCATCCACGCCACCTCCAACGGCGGGGTCAAGATCAGCTATTTCGATGGCTATTACAGCAGCACCTATGTGGGTGCGGTGCGGATCCTGGCCGACTGACAACGATTTACTCTCTCATCCCCCCTTTGCTTCTCCGCGCAGCGGTCCCACGCTGCGCGGAGAACTATTTTTTCTGCCGAGTTTCACCGAATCCGTTTGCCGTATTTTCGCTTTTGTGCACGATTCAAAGACAAAAACACTTATTTTGGCGATGGAGGGTTGACCTTTCCGCATTTTCCCCCTATAATGAAGGAACTGACGATTTCTTTACATAAGGAGGCGATGCGGCGTGGCCGCCATCAACCGCAGCACCGATATGACCACCGGCTCCATCTGGAAGCGCATGGTCAGCTTTGCAGTGCCGGTCTTTTTGGGCAATCTCTGCCAGCAGCTGTACAACACGGTGGACAGTGTCATCGTGGGCAAATTTGTGGGCAAGCAGGCTCTGGCCGCTGTGGCCAGCAGCGGCAACCTCATTTTTATGATGACAGGCTTTTTTATGGGCCTGTTCATCGGCGCGGGCATCGTCATTGCTCAGTATTTCGGGGCCAAGAACTATGAAAAGGTCCGCGCCGCCGTCCATACGGACTTTGCCTTCGCTCTGTGCTGCGGCGTATTGCTGACGCTTCTGGGCGTATTCTTCACCCCCACCATCCTCACCTGGATGCGCACACCGGCGGACGTGCTGGACACCTCCATTCTGTATTTCCGGCTGTACTTCCTGGGAAGTCTGGCCACCATCCTGTATAATGCAGGCATGGGCATTCTGCAGGCGGTGGGCGACAGCCGCAGCCCCCTGTACTATCTGGTTATCTCGTCGGCGGTCAACGTGGCCCTGGACCTGCTGTTTGTGGGGGCCATGGATATGGGCGTGGCAGGCGCCGCCGTAGCCACCGTGATCAGCCAGGTGGTCAGCGCCGTTCTGTGCATCATCAAGCTGACCCGGTCCGACGGGCCGTACCGGCTGGAGATCAAGCGCATCGGCTTTGATCTGCCTCTGCTGAAGAAAATCACTTCCCAGGGCGTTCCCTCCGGCGTGCAGAACTCCATCATCGCCATCGCCAACGTGGTGGTGCAGTCCAACATCAACACCTTCGGCTCCGACGCCATGGCGGGCTGCGGCTCGTATTCCAAGGTGGAGGGCTTCGTGTTCCTGCCCATCACCGCCTTCGCCATGGCTCTGACCACCTTCATCGGCCAGAATCTGGGAGCGGGGCAGTTTGACCGGGCCAAGCAGGGCGCGCGGATCGGCATCCTGTGCTCCATGGCCATGGCGGAGCTCATCGGCGTGGCGCTGTTTTTCCTGGCCCCCTATGCCATGCGGCTGTTCAACGACGACCCGGCCGTGGTGGCCATCGGTGTGCGTCAGTCCCACATCGAGGCACTGTTCTTCTGCTTCCTGGCCTTTGCCCACGGCGTGTCCGCCGTGCTGCGGGGCGCGGGCCGGGCCCAGGTGCCCATGTACACCATGCTGGGCTGCTGGTGCATCCTGCGGGTCAGCTATATCACCCTGGCTCTGAAGGTCTGGCCGGATATTGCCACCATCTTCTGGGCCTATCCCATCACCTGGAGCGTCAGCTGCGTGGTGTTCCTGCTGTACTATCTGAAAGCCGACTGGGTCCATGCCCTGGAAAAGAGCCTGTAGGATTTCCTGAATAAGCCCCCATGCGAAATTTTTCGCATGGGGGTTGACTTTTGCCTCCGCCAGGAATATACTACCAACACACCGTATTGGTAGTAGTTTTCGAGAACCGAGGTCATTCCCGTGGAAGCATATCTGGTTTTCCGATGTTGTAAAATGTGAGTTTTCTGCCAGACCAGGGAAAAAACACATCTTATGACAAAAAGGAGCAATTGCCATGTCTCATATCTATACCTCCGCCGATCAGCTGATCGGCCGCACCCCCCTGCTGGAGCTGACCTGTCTCTTATACACATCTGACGCTGCCGACGAATAGCCTTGTGTAGAT
>OWIQ01001233.1_pt1 | contig 10517 bp, 7 predicted proteins | sample 1732701 | NCBI WGS metagenome assembly OWIQ01 (sample SAMN05065744, study PRJEB22554) | human gut metagenome | biome: ENVO:2100002; feature: ENVO:00000062; material: ENVO:00002003 | host: Homo sapiens | place: USA
TATAAGAGACAGGTAATCGCGCCATGCGTCCTTTACCCATGTACCTTCGTCCGTGACGGCGCGGCTTTCGTCTGCAAACACCGCGGTCATCTGCTTTGTCGTGGCCAGACAGGTCACGGTGACGGTGTCATCCTCCCGGAGCGGCTGGCCGTTCCGGGTGATGCCGGTCAGGGTATAGCTGCCGCCTGCCTCTTTTACCTCCATGGTGATGCCGCTGGTCACCGGCAGAGAGCCGCGGTTGAAGGGCACAAAGCCGCCCTCACAGCCCTCCACAAAGGCGCGGAGGGTCTCCTTCAGCTCTGCGCCGGTCATGGTGCGCTGGTAGGCCATCAGGCCGTTCGGCATGATCATGGAGACGGCCATCTCCTTGGTATAATCCGCCCGCAGCACACTGCCGGTAAAGCTGTTTGCTGCGGCGATGAGCACATCCGTGCCATACACGCCGCGCAGCGTGTTCGCCATGACAGAGAAGGAGGCGCTGCCGCCGTTTTTGTGGAAGACATTGGAATAGCTCTTCCCGGAGGTCAGCACCGTCTCGTCCGTGGTGGTCTTTTCCGTGAGGAGCTGGGCGTTGAAGTTCTGATACGCCTGCTTTGCCGTAAGCTTGCCCGCGATCATCCGGGAGACCACATCCTTGGAGATGGAGAAGAAATCGTTGGAGGCGATGCGGATGTACATATGGTTCTCTTCCACCACCGGGCGGATGTCCTTCATGTATTCGGTCAGGCGGAGGCTGACGTTCTGGCTGTAGCTCAGCAGATCCTGTCCATCGGAGATGACGTGGTTCTGTCCCCCCTCGGAGAGCATGACGTTCAGCACCTTCATAGCCTTTTCGCGGCGTGCGCTGTCCTTCTCCAAATCACGGTTCAGGGCGATCTGGAAATAGGGGGTGGTCATGATCCACTTTTCGCCGTTCTGGCCGAAGAAGGGCAGGAAGGTCGTATCAATGCCCTCCTCCTGAAACATCTTCACGCCGGCGGAGCTGCCAAAGTACATGGCCACTTCCCCGTTCCGGAACAGGTTCATCACGTCATCGTAAGTCAGCCCAAGGTCGTCCGCCGTGAGGTGGGTATCTTGAATGAACTGGGCCATCCGCTCGAATGCCCCCGGCCAGACAGTGTCGTCCAGACCCACCCGCTCGCTGTTGGCGGGGTCGCTGTAGGCGGTGCGCCACTTGCGCCCCTCCGTAGTGGTAAGCTCGGTAGCCGAAAGCCCCTGCAGCGTCTCCATGCAGGTGTAGTCGTAGGCATAATCGGCGGTAAATCCGCGGATGCCTACCTTCTCGAAGGCCTGACAGGCCGCCACAAAGCTGTCGTAATCGGTAGGCAGCGGGATGTCGTACTGCTCGAACAGGCTGCGGTTGACCACGAATCCGTGGGCGTCGGCGCACACCGGCAGCCAGTTCACGCTGCCGTCCTCATTTTTGAAGCTGTTGAGGTAGGCGTTGTAGACCGCGCCCGCCTCGTTGGTGGTAGCAAGGTTCATCAGGCTGTCCTTCAGGGGAGCTGCATCGTGCAGCGAGAAGCGGCAGCTGGTGATGATGTCCGGCAGGCCGCCGTTCTCCTGCAAGAATTTGTAAAAGTCCAGATCGTTGTTGCCCACGATGAACTCGATATTCACGTCCGGCAGCTGCGCCTGGACATAGGGGGCATAGGTCTCGTACAGGCTATTCGTCCACAGATACACCTGAATGGTCTCAGCGTCTTCCTGCATCTCCGCCCGTTCTGCCGCCTTTCCGCTGCATCCGGTCAGCAGGGATACCCCCAGCACCAGTGCCATAAGCAGGGAAAAAAGGCTGCGCAGCGTTTTCTTTTTCATCAAACGATTCACCTCATGACCCGACGACAGCCTGCCGTCGCCCGGCAGGCTGCTTCGGTCTTCTTGTCTGTTCCATCACGACTCACGGAAAGGATGCCGCAGTCTCTCTTTGTGTGCATCCTGTTTTACGCCCCCAATACCACAACGCCATTGGAAAGGCACGTCCACAGCAAAATGACAATATAAGAATATATTATCATTATAACGCCGGGGTTTCAAGGAATTTTAACATTTTTTCAAAAACATCGACAAACAGCAGCCCCTTTGCGGCATTTCGTTTTCTTTTTATTCCAACACTCCCCAAAAATGGGTAAAGTGCAGGAGCGGCCTGCACAAAAAAAGAAGCAGCTGACAAAAGCTCAGCTGCTTCTCCGGTGTGTTCCGGATATGTGGTTCAGGATTCCGCCGCCTTCTGTGCCCGGATGTCCTTTCCGACAAAGAGGCAGGGCAGGAAGGAAGCGAGGCGGCTGGAGATCTTCTCGGTATAGAGCCGTTCCAGCAGCGCGCTTTCGGTGATGTTGGTGGTGACGATGGTGGGCAGCTTTGCGCCCAGACGGTTGTTCAGCAGGCTGTAGAGGGTGCTGATGAGGAAGCTGGAGTTGAACTCCGAGCCGAGGTCGTCGAGGATGAGCAGGTCGGCCCCGGCAGCGGTGCGCAGGAGCATCTCCTCTTCCCCGGCGGGGTCTTGCCCGAAGTGCAGGGCTTCCAGCTTCGAGAAGAAATCGGGGCTGGACACATAGATGACGTCGAAGCCCTTTTCCAGCACCTCTCCGGCGATGGCCAGTGCGGCGTGGGTCTTGCCCAGACCGGCGTTGCCCAGAAGCACCAGACTGGGGCTGGTGCGGTCAAACTCGTCGGCATAGCCCTTCAGCTCGGCCAGCTGTCCGGCCATGTACCTGCGCGCCGACTCGCCGACATCGGCGTCCTTCTCGTCGGGGTAATAGCGCAGCTCCATGGTGTCGAAGCTGGAAATGGAGAGGCTGGACAGGGCCTCGATCTCCTCCCGGCGGAGCTGCTGCATCACCTTGTGGACGCATTCACAGGTGCGCCCCTTCACCACGCCGGTATCCTCGCAGAGCTTGCAGGTGAAGCGAGGTTCCAGCGCGTCAGCCGGGCGGCCGCTGGACGCCAGCAGCTCCGAGAGCTTCCTGCGGGCGTCCGCAAGGGCGGCGGCGGCCTCGGTGCGGTCCCTGCCCGCCGCACCGGCCAGTGCGCAGCGGATGCCCCGCACCCGCACCTCTTCCTCGGCGTGGCGCAGCCCGGGCAGGGCTGCTTCGGCCTCTGCGCGGGCATCCTCTGCCCGCGCCCGGGCCGTCTGACGCCGCCGTGCGACGGTGCGCAGAGCCTCCTGATACAGTTCGTTCTTGGTACGCATAGTGTCTCCTTATGCCGGGTGTCACTCGGGCTTTTTCTTGAGGGAGCGGCGGCGGGCGGCGTTCTTGAGGAAGTCGTTGCCGCTGGGGGCTTCGCGGTCCACCCGGATGTTCCGGCTGGCACCGATGGACGCCACCGGGCTGCGCACATCGTGGATGTTCCGCAGGCCCTTGGCGTTCCATGTCTTGAGGATGCTGTTCCAGTACCACAGGTCCCGCTTCGGCCCGGCCTGCACCGCTGCCTCCTGCACCATGGCGTCATCGTAGCCGTACACCTCATACCACCGGGCGATGGCCTTCCGCCCGCCGAGGGTAAGCTCGCTGTCCGGGATGCCCAGCAGAGAGGCGACGTACTGCTCCCGGGTCTGGCGGAGGGCCAGCAGCTTGAGGTGGGCGTCGGCCTGTTCGCCGGTCTCCACTCCCTCGGCCCGCCAGACCTTCAGCTCGTGGAGGACGGCGGCCATGGTCCGCTTGCCCCGGCTGGCCACATAGGCCACGCAGAGCATGACCGTCTCGGGGGCATAGCCCTCCTGCACATAGAGGTTGACCAGCTTTTCCATTTCGCTGTGGGTCAGCGGGCGGGCAAAGCCCGTCTGGGCGCAGTCGATGAGGCTGGAGATCATGGGGTCGGTGCGGCTTGCAGCGGCGATCTCCGCCCACGTCATGGGAGCGGGGGCCGAAGGCTCTGCGCCCGGGGCGGCGTTCTCGTCGTAGCGCTCCAGCAGCCCCGCGCCGGCCCAGAAGGAGAGGGCGCTCTCGGCAGAGATGCGGCTGCGCAGCTTCAGGTCTGCGCAGAGCTTGTCCGGGTCGGTGATGCCGGTGGCCAGCACATACAGCGCCACCCGGACGTTATACTCCTCGGCGATGCCCAGTTTGGAAAAGATGAGCTGCGGCACCGGGATGGTGTCGCCCTTGAGTTCCTTGATGCGGTAGATCATTTGTCTCCTTCGCTTTCTGCTTCCTCATCCTTCGGCGGCGACCACGGCTCCGAGTCCAGAATGGAGGGCCGCTGCTTCCAGTACGCAGTGTCGGCGCTGTAGGTAGAGGACAGGTACTCCGCCGCCTCCGCCCGGCCCTCCTCCGTCAGGGGAAAGACCTTCTGCCGCCGCAGGGCCGGGTCGGTGCGGTCCAGCGCCCACGGGTCGGGCCAGATGTCCACCGTGAGGACGGCCTCCTCCTTCTGTGCGCCCTCGCCGCCGTCCGGGTCGGGCACGCTGCGCTTGCCGGGCGAGAGCAGGTAGCGCATCCCGTCCTCGTTGCCGCTATATTGGTTCTTACACTTGAAATAGTGCAAAAGGGGTACAAAGATCATGGCGTCCCTCTCCGTTTTCTTTCGCCGAAATGATAAGAGCGCCAATTCTTGACGAATCAGCGCTCTTTTTGTGGAGCAGGATACGGGACTCGAACCCGCCGCCTACTGCTTGGGAAGCAGTCGCTCTACCGGATGAGCTAACCCTGCGTTTACCTGTTTATTGTAGCAAAGGGCGGCGGTTTTGTCAACAGCTTTTTGGCTCGAATCCCGCCGGGGCGGTCGATTTTCTGCTTTTCGGACAAAGAAATGGTAAAAAGATGGATTCTCCCTGTAAAATACAGTATAATAAGACCCAAAGAAAGACCCAAAGAGCGTTTACTTCGGAAAGGAATCAAAACTATGGGAATCGTAGTCATCGGCGCAGTTTTTGTGGACATCAAGGGCTATCCTCTCTCCACCTACATCCCCGGCGGACGGAACGCCGGGCGGATGGAGCAGGTGCACGGCGGCGTAAGCCGGAACGTGGCGGAGGACATTGCCAACGTGGAGCTGCGCCCCACCTTCGTGAGCCTTGTGGATGACAGCGGCATGGGGCAGGACGTCATCGACAAGCTGGACAACCACAAGGTCAACACCCGATACATCCAGAAAGTCCCCGACGGCATGGGCACATGGCTGGCCATCTTCGACAACGACGGCGACGTCCACGCGGCCATCTCCAAGCGGCCCGACACCACCCCTCTGACCACCCTGCTGGAAGAGAAGGGCGACGAGATCTTCCGGGACTGCGACAGCATCGCCATCGAGCTGGACCTCGAGAAAGAGACCGTCAAGCAGGTGCTCCACTACGCCAAGAAGTACAAAAAGAAGGTCTTTGCCGCCGTCTCCAACATGAGCATCGCCATGGAGCGCCGCGACTATCTGCAGCAGATCGACTGCTTCGTCTGCAACCAGCAGGAGGCCGGGCTGCTCTTCTCGGATGACTACGGCCACCTCTCCCCCACCCAGATGGCTCAGGTGCTGGCCCGGAACGTCCACAGCGCCAATATGACCAGCATGGTGGTGACGATGGGCGGTCTGGGGGCCGTCTACGCCCAGCACGACGGGGCCTGCGGCGTCGTGCCCGCCAAGAAGGTGGATGTCATCGACACCACCGGTGCGGGGGATGCCTTCTTTGCCGGAACCGTCATCGGCCTGACCTACGGCAAGACTCTGGCTGAATCCTGCGAGATCGGCAGCCGTCTGGCCGCCTCGGTCATCTGCATCACGGAAAATGTCTGCCCCCGCTTCCGCCCCCTTGAGTTCGGGCTGGATATCCCGGTGGTGGATTGAGAGAACAAGTAAAAAGGGACGGCGTGTGCTCCACGCCGTCTCTTTTGTGGTGTCAGGAAAATGGATGGTCTTCAGCCCTGCTTTTTCTCCTTCCGGTTCAGGTACAGGAAGAAGCAGACATTCAGCAGCACACCCACCGCTGTGGAGGTGGGGGCGGCCAGGCCGATCATGGTCAGGCTGGCGTTGGGCTGGATGCTCATAATGTAGGCCATGGGCAGGCGGACGAGCAGGGTCTGGAACAGGCCCTGCGCCATGACGAAAACGGTCTTGCCGCTACCGTTGAAATAGCCGATCATACTGAACAGGATCGCGGTGAGGATGGTCTCCAGCGCAAAGCCCTTGAGGTAGGCATAGCCGTTGGCGATCACAGGTGCATCCGTGGTGAAGAAGCTGCAGAGCAGGTCGCCCTTGCACAAGACCAGCGCAAAGACGAACAGGCCAAAGAACAGACCGATGCCGATGCCGGTGCGCAGGGTCTGCCGGGCGCGCTGATGCTTGCCTGCGCCGATGTTCTGGGAGATGAAGGAAGCCATGGACTGCATCAGGGCGCTGGGGATCAGCATGGCGAAATTGACGATCTTGCAGGCCACGCCGTAGCCGGAGGAAGCCTCCAGACCCAGGCGGTTGACAAAGGCACAAAGGGCCAGAAAAGAGAGCTGGGTCAAAAACTCCTGCAGCGCCAGCGGCAGGCCGATGGCCAGAAACTTTTTGCACTGGAAGTTCAGCCTGAAGTCCGCCTTTCTGATGGAAAAGGGCAGATCTTTTTTCAGCAGCATGATAACAGCGCAGACCACGCTGACAGCCTGTGCGGCCACGGTGGCAATGGCGGCACCGACAGCATCCAGATGGAACCCGGCCACCAGGACCAGGTCGCCGATGATGTTGACCACGCAGGCCACCAGCACAAAGATCAGGGGAGATCGGCTGTCGCCCAGGCCGCGGAAGAGGGCCGAGAGCATATTGTAGGCCACGATGAAGAAGATGCCTACACCGCAGATGCGCACATAGCTGGTGGTCAGGTCAAGGGCCTCGGCCGGGGCCTGCATCAGGCTGGAAATGGGCCGTGCCAGAAACACCAGAACCCCGAACAGCACAGCGGCCAGAAGGGCGAATACAACCGCCGCGCCGCCGATGACCGGGCTGATGAATTCGTGTTTCTTTTCGCCGAGATACCGTGCGATCAGCACCGTGACACCCATGGCCAGCTGGGTGACCACAAAGGTGACAAGGTTGAGCACCTGGCTGCCGGTGGAAACGGCAGACAGGCCCGAGGTGGAGCCGAAGCGGCCCACCACCAGCAGGTCTACCGCGCCGTAAGCGGCCTGCAGCACCAGTGCGCCCAGAATGGGCAGCATGAACAGGGCCAGCTTTTTCAGGATGCTGCCCTGTGTGAAATCGGTCTTATCATTTTTCAAGGGAATCTCTCCTTTCGACCATGATCTGATAAAAAATCTCGATGGTGCGGATCATGGTCTCCGCATCCTCTTCCGGGATGACCTCCAGCGCCGGAACAAGAGAGCTGAAATATTCCGCATCGTATTTGCGGGAAAGCGCCCGCCCGGCCTCTGTGATGGTCAGGTAGGTCACCCGGCCGTCCTCAGGGGAGGTATGCTTGGTCAAAAGACCACGAGCTTCCATGTCCTTTACGGTCCGGGTCACGCCGGGGCGGGGCAGGCTGAGCGCATCGCTCAGGTCAGAGACCTTGACCTGTATGCCCTGCTGTTCCAGCGTCTGGATCGCATCCAGATATTGGATGAAGGAGGGCAGAACCCCGTCCGGCAGGGCAGGCAGCAGATCCCGCACCCGCTTGGCCTGATAGCAGGCATCCATCATCCGTTTGATCAGTGCGATGTTCATAGTGGTTTCTCCTCAAATAGTGACCAAAGATAATTACCGCAGATAATTATACAGAACTGCCGGGATTTGTCAAGCATTTTTTGCAATTTTCTTTAATTTTTTCTGGATTTTTCGCTCATGCTTCGGAAGCATTCGATGTTGCGTCCATTTCTCCGCCTGACGCAGCCAGTGCCACCGCAAAGACGCTGTGTGCGCCTGCATCCAAGAGGGCCTGCGCACAGGCTGCGGCTGTCGCGCCGGTAGTGATGACGTCATCCACCAGCAGCACCCGCTTTCCTTCCACAAGCTCCGGCTCCTGCGCACGAAACGCGCCTGCCACATTCACCAGACGTTCCTCCAGCGAAAGCCCGGCCTGATGGCGTCCGGCCCGGGCGCGGCAGAGCGCCTTCGGCAGCAGCGGAAGCCCCAGTGCATGAGACAGCGGCCGGGCCATCCGTTCCGGCACATTGTAGCCGCGCCGACGGCTGCTGGCAGGCACCGGGATGATGCAGTCATACCCGACTACAGCGCCCGCCACAGGGCCGGGCACCGGCTCGGCAAAGTGCATCTCGACCTTTGCGCCGAACAGCCGGGCTGTCATCTCTACGCCCAGCTCCACCGCTGTCCAGCTCTCCCCCTCGTATTTGGCGCGGAGGATAGCGTCCCGGACGACGCCCTCATACCGGTAGGGCGCGGCGGCTCCTTCCAGCCTGCCCAGATAGTGGCTGGCCCGGGCCAGCCGCATAGTCGGGCTGCGGCGCAGCTCCTCCAGACGGGGCATACACGTCTCACAGCGCAGCAGCGTCCCCAATACCTCGCGGCAGTAGGGACACCGCCGCGGGAGAAGCAGTTGGCGCGCCTGACGGCCCAGCCGCGCGGGGCGGCTGTAATAGCCCGGCATCAATCCTTCTTGACCGCGACGATGATGCGCACCTTCTTGCCGGCGGCGCAGCCGAAGTTGTCGTACCAGCCGGTGAGGTAGTAGTCATCGGAGTTCACCGAGGTGAGCTTGGTGTAATAATACTGACCCTTATACCACAGATAGACCTGCGCGTCGTCGGCCATCTCAAACCGCTCCCCGTTGGAGGAGAGGACGCTGGCTGCGCCCACCTTGTCGATCTTCATGGGCATCAGCTGCACCATGTTGCGGACTGAGCCGGTGGTCTCCTGACAGACCGCAATGCCGCCTGCCAGCACCGGATACTTGATGGGGGTGCTCAGGCTGACCTGCTGGCCGCCGACGTAGCCGATGTAAGTCGCACCGCTGCCGATGAAGTTGAAGATCTGACTGAAGGGCGTGCCCGTGATCTGGGCGATCTGCTGGAAGCCGAGGCTCAGCAGGGCACCGGTATTGCTGGTAAGGCGCTCCCACGCCGTGCTGAGGATGTCGCCGGAGATGACGCCCCAGAGGATCTCGGTGGTGGTGGGCACCATGATGCTCTTCACCTGACTGACGACCGCATCGGTGTCGATGGTGCCGTCGCCCGGCTCAGCCTTGATGGCGCTGAGGAGGGTGCTGTAGTTGGTAGCAACATTTTTCACGTCATCCAACACACCGTAATACCACAGGTCACCAGTAACGTCGTTCAGGATGAGCTTATCGATCTGGCCCTGCGGATTGGTGGTGTAGTAGCGGACATCGGAAGCGTCTAACTTTACCCCCGATAGGCGGCTGGGACGAACCGTCCCAGCCACACCCCCTGTACTCGTATCCAGTATCTGCACGTCGTCTGCAAGGGCCATATCGCCCAGTGCGGTGGCGTTCTCGTTCACGACGCCATTGACGGAGCACTCCGAGATCTTCTCCACGCTCTCGCCGTCGGCGTTGACCTTCACCTCCACCAGCCAGCCGGTGGGAAAGTTCAGACTTTTGTCCACATTCACGGTGCGGGCGATGCCATCCGTGCACATGACCTTGACGGTCTGGAGCACATCGGCGCTGTTGTCCTCGTCGATGAGGTTACGGGAAGCCGACTGCACCACGCCGTAAAAGACCTCATCGGCCTCCTCGCCGGTGACGATGCCTGCAGCCACATTGTTCATACCCAGCAGCAGCGTCACGATCTGGCCCACGCCGCCGCCGTTGAGGGAAGACACCTGCGAAGCGATGGCCGTGCTGCCCAGCGTATAGGAGGTGCCTGCCACCGTGATGGACGTGGGTGCACTGGCCGAGGGCGACACCTCGGTGATGCGGCCTGCGGCGCGGCGGGTGTAGACCCACAGGGTCTTGAGGCTCTCGCTGTAGTAATAGACGTCGTACTTGTTCAGCTCGGCAGAGTCGGACACCTTATCGTTGCGGTAGACGCTGGCGGGCACGAAGGGCAGCACCGTGCTCTCCGAGGCGACAAAGGGACCCTGCAGGCTGCTGAGCAGGACGGTGGAGCCGTCCACCTGACCGTCGCTCACCGTAAAGCCCAGCGTCGTGCCGTAGGCCGAGCCGCTGGCGTTGTTGGCGGTGAGGGCGTTGTAGAGCAGGATGGCGCAGTCCTCGTAGTTCATCGCCTCGCCCTGACGGCGGTCAAGACCGCTGCGCAGGCCGATCTCGCTGGCCTTGTTGAGCTGGGCGTTGGGGAACGCGCCGCTCAGATCGGTCATCTTATAGCCCATCAGCTTGAGGACGGCAGTGCAGGCTTCTTCCAGCGTGACGGCGTTGTCCGGGCGGAAGCTGCCGTCGGTGTAGCCGTTCATCCAGCCCTGCTGCACCGCGATGCGGACATAGGGTGCCCATGCCGAGGTGCCGGGCAGGTCGGTGTAAAGGGTGCCCACAGCCCCCTGAGAGGAGACGCTCTCCCGGAAGGTGGAGTAGGATGTGAGCATCTTGGCGAATGCGCCGCGGGTCACGGCTGCGTTCAGAGCGCCGGACTGGTCCTGTCTCTTATACACATCTCCGAGCCCACGAGACGGAG